>Ga0209455_1000325_pt1 | contig 46601 bp, 42 predicted proteins | sample AraplaCol_mCL_r2_FD_184275 | JGI IMG/M metagenome (GOLD analysis project Ga0209455, IMG submission 184275) | Arabidopsis root microbial communities from North Carolina, USA - plate scrape CL_Col_mCL_r2 (SPAdes) (version 2) | ecosystem: Host-associated > Plants > Roots > Endosphere | place: USA... | reverse complement strand
GGCGACACCGTGCGCGTGCTCGATATCGGCTTCTCGCGCGAACTGTGCGGCGGCACCCACGTGCAGCGCACCGGCGACATCGGCCTGTTCAAGATCATGTCCGAATCGGGCGTGGCCGCCGGCGTGCGCCGCGTCGAAGCCATCACGGGCGACAACGCCCTGCACTGGGCCCAGGGGCAGAACGCGCTGCTGGCCAAGGTCGCGGGCCAGCTGCGCACCCCCGTCTCCGAACTGTCCGACCGCATAGCGCAGGTGCAGGACCAGATCAAAACCCTGGAAAAAGATCTGGAGCAGGCCCGCGGCAAGCTGGCCGCCAGCGCCGGCAACGACCTGGCCGGCAATGCCGCCGACGTCAAGGGCGTCAAGCTCGTGGCCGCCAGCCTGGGCGAAGTCGATCCCAAGGCCCTGCGCGGCATGATCGACAGCCTCAAGGACAAGCTCAAATCCGCCGTGGTCCTGCTGGCCGCGGGCGGCGAAGGCAAGATCAGCCTGGCCGCCGGCGTCACCAACGACCTGACGGGCAAGATCAAGGCCGGCGACCTGCTGGGCTTCGTGGCCGGCCAGGTCGGCGGCAAGGGCGGCGGCCGTCCCGACATGGCCATGGGCGGCGGCACCGACGCCAAGGCGCTGCCGGCCGCCATCGCCAGCGTGCAGAAGTGGGTCGATGAGCGCCTCTGATCTTTCCGACGCCGCCCAGGCCGGCATGCCGGCCTGGCAGCACGAGGTGGACGCCACCGGGCTGAACTGCCCGCTGCCCATCCTGCGCGCCAAGAAAACCCTGGCCCAGATGGCCAGCGGCGAAGTACTCTGTGTGATCACGACCGATCCCAACGCAGTGCGGGATTTTCAGGCGTTTTGCCGGCAGACCGGAAACGAACTGCTGGCCCAGCAACAACACGAGGGCAGCACCCGCCACTTCCTGAAGCGGCGGTGAAGGCCGTTGCGGCTTGAAGCCGCAACGAGCTCAGATTTGGATGTTGTAAAGCCTTCGCATGAGGCGGCCGCAAGCCGAGGACCCCGGAGGAATCCGAAGCGCGGGGCGGCCAACCGCAGCCGCGGAAGCGGCGAGCATCGGAATTGCGCAGGGCAGCCTCGGCGACTCAAGAACCGAGGTTTTTCAGCATCATTCCTCCTGGGTTCGGATTGCCTTTAGATTGTCTCCGTATTGCCTTCGCATTGTTTTTTGCTATATAATCAAAGGCTTTTCCGAAACTAATTCATAGGATTACCTACCATGGTGGTCATTCGTCTGGCTCGCGGCGGCTCCAAGAAGCGCCCGTTCTACAACCTGGTTGCTACCGACTCGCGTAACCGTCGCGACGGCCGTTTCATCGAACGCGTGGGTTTCTACAATCCCGTGGGCAATGACGGCGCCGAGAACCTGCGCATCTCCCTGGACCGCGTTCAGTACTGGACCGGCAACGGCGCCCAGCTGTCGCCCTCCGTGGAACGCCTGGTCAAGGAATACTCGGCCAAGGTCGCTGCCTGATTCAGGCACAATGAGTTCCGCACCGACCGACCTGGTCGAGCTGGGCCGCATCACCGCGGCCTACGGCATCAAGGGCTGGGTCAAGGTGCAGCCGCACTCGGCGCAGGCCGAAGTGCTGCGTTCGGCCAAAGAGTGGTGGCTGGCGCGTCCCGCGCCGCCGCTGCTGAGCGATAAGTCGAGCGGCAAGACTGCCGCTTGCTCGCCGATCGCCTATCCCGTCGTTCAAGCACGTGCCCAGGGCGCCACTATCGTGGCGCAGCTGCAGGGTGTCGCCGACCGCAACCAGGCCGAGGCCATGCGCGGCTGCGTGGTCATGGCCGCGCGCAGCGCCTTTCCCGCCGCGGCCGAAGGCGAGTACTACTGGATCGACCTGGTGGGCTGCGACCTCTACACCACCGATCAAGGCGCCGAGCCCCAGCTGCTGGGCCCGGTGGTCGAGGTCTTGGACAACGGCGCGCATGCCATCTTGCGCGTGCAGCGCAAGGCGGCCGATGCCTCCGGCGCCTTGCAGCCCATGCTCGACGCCAAGGGGCGTGCGCTGGAGCTGCTGGTGCCTTTCGTCCAGGCCCACATCCAGGCCGTCGATCTGGCCGCGCGCCGCATCGACAGCGACTGGCCCGTCGATTACTGAGGCCGCGCCGGCTGCAGGCCGGCTCCCGGCGAGGTCCGCGATCATGCGCTTCGATGCCGTCACCCTGTTTCCCGAGATGTTCGGCCTGGTCCGAGACCAAGGGGTGACCGGCCGCGCGCATGCGCAAGGCATCTGGTCGCTGAAGGCCTGGAATCCGCGCGATTTCACGCACGATGCGCACCGCACCGTGGACGACCGGCCTTATGGCGGCGGCCCGGGCATGGTGATGCTGGCCGCGCCGCTCGAAGCCGCGGTCGACGCCGCCCAGGCCGAACGCGCCGCGCAGGGGCTGCGTGAAGCCCCTGTCGTGCTGCTCGCCCCCACGGGCCAGCGCTACGGCCAGCGCGAGGCGCAGGAACTGGCCTCGGCCGGGCAGGGCGCCATTTTCATCTGCGGCCGCTACGAAGGCGTGGACCAGCGCTTCATCGACCGGCGCGTCACGCAAGAATGGTCGCTGGGCGACTTCGTGCTGTCCGGCGGCGAGATCGCGGCGCTGGCCATGATCGACGCGGCGGTGCGCCTCTTGCCCGGCGTGCTCAACGACGGCGATTCCGCCTTGCAGGACTCGTTCAACCCCGCCCTGGACGGCCTGCTCGACAGTCCGCACTACACGCGCCCCGAAGTCTACGAGGGCGTGTCCGTTCCCGAGCCGCTGCTCAGCGGCCACCATGCCCGCATCGCCCGCTGGCGGCGCGAGCAGTCCTTGCTGCTCACCGCCGAGCGCCGTCCCGACCTGCTCGAACAGGCGCGCGCGGCAGGGCGTCTCACGCGCGAAGACGAGCGCTTCCTGGCTTCGCTGCCCGAGCGTTCCTGAGCCTCTCGCAGGAAGGCAGCGGCTTCAATGGCCGTTCGCGGCGTCGATGCCGTAGTTCAGAAACCAGGGCAGATTCAAGCGCTCATCGGCATAGCGGGTGCCGACGACAACCCGCGGCCCCTGCGACGCAGAGCTTCCAGACTTGACGCCACCGGCAAGACCCGGCCCGAAGATATTGCCGGCTGCGGGTTGACCGGCCGGGTGGCCGCTCGCGCGCGGCGACGTGGACGCGCAGCCGGCGAGGAGCACGGCGAAAATCGCGGCAAGACAGAGAGACTTCATGGCAATGGGTTCCAGCAACGCTACCTGGACATTCTAGGGAATCTCCCAGCTTGCTGCTGCGTTGCGCCCGAATCTAGGATTGAAAATTCCATATTTATGAAATTTTCATTGTGCCGACGGCAAGCGACGCGCCCATATATGCCAAAAGCCTGGTCGATCTCTGGCTGGGAGAGCAGTTGCGCCATCTGCGCAAGCAGCAGCGCCGCTCGCTGGCCGACGTCGCGGGGGCGTGCGGCATCTCCCTGGGGCTGCTGAGCCAGGTCGAACGCGGCCTGAGCTCGCCCTCGATCAAGGTGCTGCAAGCCCTGGCGCGCGAATACGACGTGCCGGTCGGGCATCTGCTGCGCGACGTGGGGCCCGGCAAGGGCGACGTCGACGGGCACGTGCGCCGCGCCGGCGGGCACCGCCGCGTCGACAACCCCGAGCGTGGGGTCTACAAGGAAATGCTCAGCCCGCCGGCCTCGCGCCGCCTGGACCTGTGCCGCGCCGTGCTGGCGCCCGGCGGCTCCAGCGGCGACGAGCTGTTCGTGACCGATACCGACGAGCAGGTCGGCGTGGTCCTGCGCGGCGAGCTCGAGCTCTGGCTCGAACAGCGCGTGGTGCTGCTCAAGGCGGGCGACAGCTTCTGCTATGCCGGCAATGAGCGGCGCCGCTGGCGCAATCCGGGCACGACCGAAACCGAAGTGATCTGGGGCATCAGCCGTTCGATGCCCGGCACAGGCACGTCCCGACCCTGACCGGGGCGGTTTTTTGCATTTTCATCCAACCAGCAAAGGGATAGACATGAAGCTCAAGTTCCTGACGATCGCAGCCGTGATGACCGCCGTTCTGGCCGGCGGCGGCGCCTCTGCGCAGAAAGTGTTCAAGGTGGGCTCCACGCCCACGGGCAGCCCGTTCACCTTTCTGGACGCCAAGACCAATACCATCCAGGGCGTGATGGTCGACATCATCGACGCCATCGGCAAGGACGACGGCTTTACGGCCAAGATCGAGCCCATGCAGTTCTCCACCCTGATCTCGTCGCTGACGACCAAGCGCATCGACATTATCTCGGCCGCCATGTTCGCCACCGACGAGCGCAAGAAGGTGATCAGTTTCTCCGACACCGTCTACTCCTATGGCGAAGGCCTGGTGGTGCCCAAGACGGACGACAAGCCCTACGTGAGCTTCGCCGACATGAAGGGCATGACGGTCGGCGTGCAGGTGGGCACGGCGTTCGTCAAGCCTTTGCAGGACAGCGGCATGTTCAAGGAGATCAAGCTCTACGACTCCACGGCCGATCTCATGGCGGACATCAACGCGGGCCGCATCCAGGCGGGCTTCCTGGACTTTCCCATCGCGGCCTATGCGATCGGGCAGGGCAAGTTTCCCAAGCTGAAGATGGACCGTTCGTACAAGCCCGTCGTCGTCAACGGCGTGGCCATCGCCACGCGCAAGGACGACACGGCGCTCCTGGCCGAGCTCAACACCTCGCTCGCCAAGCTCAAGGCCAATGGCACCATTCCCGCCATTCTCAAGAAGTGGGGTCTGGATTAGGTCCGGCGGCCCGACATGATGGAGTTCTTCCACAACGCGGCGGAGTACCTGCCCATACTGCTCCAGGGGGTCAAGCTCACCATCGTGGTGGCGCTGGGCTCCCTGGCGTTCTCGACGGTGCTGGGCCTGGTGTGGGCCTTGATGCGGGTCTCGAACTGGCCCTGGCTGGCCAAGATCAGCGCGGGCATCATCAACCTGCTGCGCGGCATTCCCATCATCGTCCTGCTGTTCTACATCTACTTCGTGATGCCGGACATCGGCATCGAATTGTCGGCCCTGCAGGCGGCCATCATCGGCCTGGGCATCGCGTATTCGGCGTATCAGGCCGAGAACTTCCGCTCGGCCATCCAGGCCATAGACCACGGGCAGATCGAGGCCGCCATGTCCATGGGCATGGGCTGGTGGCTGACCATGCGCCGGGTGATCCTGCCGCAGGCCTTCAAGATCGTGCTGCCGCCCTACGGCAACATCATGATCATGATGCTCAAGGATTCCTCCCAGGCCTCGACCATCACGGTGGCCGAGCTGGCCTTGCAGGGCAAGCTGATCGCGGTGTCCACCTTCAACAACGCCACGGTGTTCAACCTGGTGGCCATGCTGTATCTCATCATGTGCATCCCGCTCATCCTCATCGTGCGTCATTTCGAAAAACAGGGGGCGCGCAGATGAGCGTGGCCATGATCCAACTGCAAGGCGTGCACAAGAGCTTCGGCAAGCTGGAAGTGCTCAAGGGCATCGACGCCAAGGTCGAGCGCGGCGAAGTGGTCTGCGTGATCGGCCCGTCGGGCTCGGGCAAGTCCACGCTCCTGCGCTGCGTCAACGGCCTGGAACGCTACAACCAGGGCGAGATCTTCATCGACGGCACCAAGGTCGATTGCGACGCGCCGTCCATCGTGTCCATCCGCACCCAGGTGGCGATGGTGTTCCAGCGCTTCAACCTGTTCCCGCACCGCACGGCGCTGGAAAACGTCATCGAGGCGCCGATCTACGTCAAGAAGGAACCGCGCGCCCAGGTCGTCGAGCGCGGCCGCGATCTGCTGGCCAAGGTGGGCCTGGCGGACAAGATCGACGTCCATCCCGCGCAGCTGTCGGGCGGCCAGCAGCAGCGCGTGGCCATCGCCCGCGCGCTGGCCATGCAGCCCAAGGCCATCCTGTTCGACGAACCCACTTCGGCGCTCGATCCGGAGCTGGTGGGCGACGTGCTGGGCGTGATGCGCCAGCTGGCCGACGCCGGCATGACCATGATGGTGGTCACGCACGAAATAGGCTTCGCCCGCGAGGTTGCCGACCGCGTCCTGTTCTGCGACGGCGGCGTGGTCGTCGAGCAAGGCCCGGCCCGTGAAGTGCTGAACCACCCGCAGCATGCCCGCACGCAGGACTTCCTGCGCCGCGTGCTGCATCCGATGTAAGGAGTCGCCATGGCGCTGGACGCCTCGTTTCCCCTGTCGAAATCGCTATGGGCGGCCACGGCCGCGCCGGCGCCGCAGACGCAGCCCTTGACCGCATCGACCAAGGCGGACGTGCTCGTCGTCGGCGCGGGCTACGCCGGCCTGAGCACCGCGCTGCACCTGGCCGAGCAAGGCGTGAACGCCGTGGTGCTGGAAGCGCGCGAGATCGGTTTCGGCGGATCGGGCCGCAACGGCGGGCAGGTCATCCCCGGCTTGAAGTACGACCCGGACGAACTGGTGGCCATGTACGGCCCCGAGCACGGCCCGCGGCTGGCGCAGTTCGTCGGCGGCACGGCCGACACGGTTTTCGATCTCATCGACAAGCACGGCATGGACGTGCCGCGCCGCCGCGCGGGCTGGATCCAGGGCGCGCACACGGCCGATGCGGTGAAGCTGACCGAAGGGCGCGCGCGGCAGTGGGAGTGCCTGGGCGTCAAGATTCAGGTGCTGGACCGCGCCGCCGCACAGGCGCTGATCGGCACCGACCGCTATCAGGGCGGCTGGGTCGATACGCGCGCCGGCGGCATCCAGCCCCTGTCCTATGTGCGCGGCCTGGCCAGGGCAGCGCTGGCCGCCGGGGCGCGCGTCCATACCGACAGCCCGGTGGCCGCGTTGAGCCGCGAAGGTTCGCAATGGGTGGCCCGCACCGCCGGCGGCGCGCAAGTCACGGCCGACCGCGTGGCGATGTGCACCAATGCCTACGTCGGCAAGCTCTGGCCGGGACTGCAGGAATCCATTATCGATGCCTGCACCTACCAGGTGGCCACGCGGCCGCTGCCGCCCGGGATCCGCGACACCATCCTGCCGCAAGGGCATGTCGTGTCCGACACGCGCAATCTGCTGCTGTACTTCCGGCTCGATCACGAGGGGCGCCTGCTGATGGGCGGCCGCGGGCCTTTTCGCGAGCCCAAGGGGCCCGCCGACTGGGCGCACCTGGAGCGCGTGCTGGCCAAGATGTTCCCGCAGGCCGCGGGCCAGCCCATCGAACACCGCTGGTGCGGCCGGGTGGCGATCACGCGCGACTATCTGCCGCATCTGCACGAGCCCGCGCCCGGCTTGCTGGCCGACATCGGCTGCCAGGGGCGCGGCGTCGGCTTGCAGACCGCCATGGGCCGCGCTTTCGCGCAGTATCTGGTGAGCGGCGACGCCGGGTCGCTGCCCGTGCCGATCACGCCCATCCAGGGCCTGCCGCTTTATGGCCTGCGGCGGCTGTATGTCGGCGCGATGATCAACTACTACCGCATGGTCGACGGCGGCTTGTAGTCGATCGTAGAGGGCTCAGCGCGCTTCGGTTTCCCACTGTGCCGGTGCCGAGCCCAGCGCGCCGGCGGGGTGCCGCCATGCTGCCGGGCAATCCTGCATGGCAATGGGCCAATGGATGCGCCGCGCCTCGCCCCACGTCGTGCGCTCGATCGCCGCAGCCAGATCCTCGGCCGATTCAGGGGCGAGAGCGGGCTCCTGGACTTGGCCCGTGCCTTGATCGAGCAGCAGCTTGGCGGTGCGGGCCAGCGAGGTGCGCGCCTGCAGCGCGCCCGCGCCGTTCAGGCGCATCGCGACGCCGCGCACCGCGGCGGCGGCCAGGAGATAGCCCGCGGCGTAATCCAGCGCCTGCACCGGCAGCGGAAAAGGCTTGTCGGCCCGCTGCCACAGCATGCCCGCATGCGCGATGCCGCTGCTCATCTGCACCAGGCTGTCGAAGCCGCGGCGCGCGGCCCAGGGGCCGCTCCAGCCGTAGGCATCCAGGCTCACGTCGATGAGGCCGGGATTGCGGGCGCGCCGCCAGTCGGCGCCGTATCCGAGGCGTTCGAGCGCGTCCGAGCGATAGCCGTGCAGCATGATGTCCGCGCCGGCCAGCAGTTGCTCGAACACGGCGCGATCCTGCGGCTTGTGCAGGTCCAGGCGCGCGCAGCGCTTGCCCAGCGTCATCTCGGGCACGACGCCGGGCTCGTCCCAGATGGGCGGATCGATGCGCAGCACCTGCGCGCCGTAGGCGGCCAGAAAGCGGGTGGCGGTGGGGCCGGCGAGCACGCGCGTGAGGTCGAGCACTTTCAATCCGTGCAGCGGCCTGGCCGGATCGAAGGCTGCCGCGCTTCGCGCGTGGCCGGATGCGGCATGCGCCTGCAGGTGGATCAGCGGCTCGGCGGCCACGGCCAGGCCTTGCGGATGGCTCTCCCACTCCTGGGCGCTGCGCATCTGCGCCGCGCAGCCGCCGGCCTGGACGATGGCCGTCTCCAGTTCCAGCTTGTCCCAGGCCGCGACCGCCGCGGCCACGCCGGCGCGGTCGGCATGGCTGCCCAGCACCCGCTCGGCCGCGGCGCGGTGATGCGGCGCGTTGGTGTGCAGGCGTATCCAGCCGTCGCGCGCCGCATAGTTGCCGGCGATGGGATCCCAGATCGGCGGCACCTGCCAGCCCAGGGGGCGCAGCGAGCTCGCGAACCAGAACGAAGCCAGGCGCCGGTCCACGGCGAGGCGGGAGGCGGCGTGGCCCGCGGCCTGCCTGAGTTCGTCCACGGCCAGGCCCGCGGCGGCCATGGACGAGGCCGCCAGGTCGGTGACCGGAAAGGCCGAGGGCAGGGCGCCTTGCGCAGTGAATCCGACCTGCCGTGTCGCGTCCGCCTTGCCGTCCAGCGAGGCCCATATCGCATCGAGCAGTTTCGAGGTGCCGTCCATGTCCGTTCCCGCGCAGTGATGAATTGGGTGCGTCTGGCGCAACGATACTTCCTTGCGTGCCAGCCTCAGGACATACCCTAGTTTTTATCATAATTAATCGTAATTCAATCGTTTCGATTTTAATAAGAGCTTTTTGTTCGTATTCTTGGCCGCGAGATGAGGCGGTAAAAATCGACCGCCACTGCGCTGGCAGCGTTTCCTGGCTGAACCAACCGAGGACTGTATGGGTACGGGTGCTGCACTGATTAGTCGTCTGAGCATGGAGCTTGGAGCCGATGCCGTGCTGACGGCGGCGTCGGACGTCGAGGGCTTCGTCGAAGACTTCCGCGGCCGCTACAAGGCGGACGCGCTGTGCGTCGCGCAGCCGGCCACGACGGCGCAGGTGTCCTTCGTCGTGCGCGCCTGCGCCGAGTCCGGCACGCCCGTGCTGCCGCAAGGCGGAAACACGAGCCTGTGCGGCGGGGCCGTGCCCGCGGCCGACGGCGCCAGGCCCGTCATCGTCAGCCTCGCGCGCATGCGGCGCATACGGAACATCGACGTGGCCAACGGCTCGATCGAAGTGGAAGCGGGCTGCGTGCTGAAGACGGTTCAAGACGCCGCGGCCCAAGTGCGGCGCCTGTATCCGGTCAGCCTCGGCGCCGAGGGCTCGTGCCAGATCGGCGGCACGATTTCGACGAACGCCGGCGGCACCGGCGTGCTGCGCTACGGCAATACGCGCGAGAACGTGCTCGGGCTCGAAGTGGTCCTGGCCGACGGCTCCGTCTGGAACGGGTTGCGCGGGCTGCGCAAAGACAATACCGGCATCGATCTGAAGCACGTGTTCATCGGGACCGAGGGCACGCTGGGCATCGTCACGGCGGCGACCTTGAAACTCCATCCCTTGCCGACGCATCGCTCGGTTGCGTGGTTCGCGCCGATCGACCCCGCCGCCGCCTTGCGCATACTCGGGATGTTCCAGGCCGGCTGCGGATCGTCCTTGTCCGCGTACGAACTCATGAACGCGCGCCAGCTCGAGCTCGTGATCAAGAACGTGCGCGATCGGCGCGCTCCGCTGAGCGCCGCGCATGCATGGCACGTGCTCGTCGAGCTGTCGGACATCCGCGACGCGGCCGGCCTGGACGAAGCGCTGCTGCGCATGCTGGAGCAGGCGACGGAGGAGGGCCTGGTCGAAGACGCGGTTCTCGCGACCAGCGACACGCAGCGCGGCGCGCTGTGGGAGATCCGCCACAGCGTCACCGAGGCGAACAAAAAAGAGGGCGTGGGCTTTACGACCGATTGCGCGGTCCCCGTGTCGGCAGTGCCCGCCTTCATCGACCGGGCCATCCGCGCCGTCCATGCCATCGAGCCGGGCATGGACATCGCGATCGTCGGGCACATGGGCGACGGCAATGTGCACTTCATTCCCATGTTCTCGTTCGACGAATGGAAAGCGCGGCCGGATGCCGCGGCCCAGGGCGCTGCCTTGCGCCATTGCGTCAACGAGGCGGCGCACGAGCTGGGCGGCACGTTCAGCGCCGAGCACGGCATCGGGCAGACGGGCCTGCCCGAAATGGCGCACTACAAATCCGCTGTCGAGCTGGCCCTGATGCGCGCGATCAAGCACGCGCTGGACCCGAAGAATCTGATGAATCCCGGCCGTCTCATTCCCTAGGAATTTTTAGCTGTGCCTGTTGTCGCTGTCCCCTCGTTAGCGCCGATCACTCGGCACGATTAATTACACCTGATCCTGCACACTGGAGGAGATCATGATGAAGTCGAAGCAGACCGCGAGCGTGTCGCTGCAAAATCCCAGCCGCCGCACCGCGATGAAGACCATGGCGGGCGGCCTCGCCGCGGCGTCGCTGCCGTTCGTGTGGACGCCGTCGCGCGCCGCGGGCAAGCGCATCGTCGTGCGCGACGACGGCGGCATCTATACCAAGGCCTACGGCGCCGTGTACTACCGGCCTTTCACCAAGGCGACCGGCATCGAGGTGATCGGCGTGCAGGCCAATGCCGAGCCGACCGCGCAGATCAAGAGCATGGTCGAAGCGGGCAGCTACACCTGGGACATGGCCAAGATCAGCCAGCCGGCGATCCTGCTGCTGACCTCGGGCGGCAAGGAATACCTGGAGCGCCACGGCCTGGAGTCGGATGCGAACATCGCCAAGATCCCCAAGCAGTACATGTCGCCGTTCGGCGTCGGCACGAACGTCTATTCCACCGTGCTCGCGTATCGCACCGATGCGTTCAAGGGCCGCAAGGCGCCCGATTCGTGGAAGGCCCTCTGGAACGTCGAGGAGTTTCCCGGCCGGCGCTCGATGCGCAAGTATCCCTTCGACACCATCGAAGAGGCCCTGATGGCCGACGGCGTCCCGACTTCGCAGGTGTACCCCTGCGATCTGAACCGCGCGTTCAAGAGCCTGGACAAGGTTTCCAAGCACATCGACGTCTGGTGGACGACGGGCGCGCAGGTCGAGCAGATGCTCACCTCCGGCGAGGTGGCGATGGTGGCGACCTGGGCTTCGCGCGCGCAATCGGCGATGGCCAACGGCGCGCCGGTCGCCATCGTCTGGGATCAAAACATCTACGGCTGCGACAACTGGTCGATTCTCAAGGGCACGCCGAACGCGGACGCCTGCCGCCAGTTCATCAAGTTCGCCAGCGATCCCAAGCGCCAAGCCGCGTTGACCGAGTACTTCCCGGCCGGATTGACGCAGCCCGAAGCGTTCAACTACGTCAAGCCCGAGATCGCGAAGAACTGCCCGACCTTCCCCGAGAACATCAAGACCGGGCTGCACATCGATGCGAAATATTGGCTGGATCACCAGAGCGAAGCGCTGGAGCGATTCAACAGCTGGATCCTGACCTGACCGGCGCCGGCATTTGACGGACGTTCACTCCCATGACCGCCACCAATCTTCAAATAACCGGGCTGTGCAAGCGCTACGGCGATTTCGTCGCGCTTGCGCCGACCGACCTGGACGTCGCGCAAGGCGAGTTCCTCACCTTGCTCGGGCCCAGCGGCTCGGGCAAAACGACGCTGCTCAGCCTGATCGCCGGCCTGGCCCGGCCCGATGACGGGTGCATCCGCCTGAACGGGGCCGACGTGACCTACGGCGCGCCGTACGAGCGTGACATGGGAATGGTGTTCCAGAACTATGCGCTGTTTCCGCACATGACGGTCGCCGAGAACATCGCGTTTCCGCTGCAGATGCGCAAGGTCGGCGCCGCATCGGCGCGCAAGCGAGTCCAGGAGGCCCTGGAAATGGTTCACCTACCGCATGTCGCGGGGCGCTATCCCAGGGAATTGTCCGGCGGGCAGCAGCAGCGCATCGCCTTGGCCCGATGCATCGTCTATCGGCCGTCCATCATCCTGATGGACGAGCCGCTGGGCGCGCTCGACAAGAAACTGCGCGATCACATGCAGATCGAGATCAAGCGCCTCCACCGCGACCTCGGCGCCACGGTCATCTACGTGACGCACGACCAGGAAGAGGCGATGACCATGTCGGATCGCATCTGCCTGATGAACGCGGGCGAGATCGCGCAGCTCGGCGCGCCGGCCGATCTCTATTTCCGGCCCAAGAGCGTTTTCGTGGCCGATTTCCTGGGCGAATCCAATCTGCTGGACGCGGTGGTGACGGCGCGCGACGGCGGCGAGGTGCGGGTGAGCATGCACGGCGCCGACATGGGCCGCGCCATGATCTATGACCCGCAGGTAAAGGCCGGCGCAAATGTGAAGCTCATGCTGCGCCCGCAGAACGTGCGGATCGACGCCGCCGGGCACGATGCCGCCCAGGCCGGTGCGCGGATCCCCGCGACTCTGACCGACATCATGGTCACGGGCGGCATGACCAAGCTGTACCTTAAGTCGACGGCGGCGAAGGCGGAGCCGCTCGTCGTCGCCTTTCCGACCAACCGGCTCGGCGCCCGGTACGAGATCGGCCAGACGCTGCAGCTGTCCTGGGCGCAAGCGGATGCGGTCGCCATCGCGCAGTAGACGATGAAACTTTCTTCCGACACCGCGCCGGCCAAGCCGCGCCTCTACCCGCGCAACGGCAAGAACATCGCGATGGCCGCGCCCATCGTGATTCTTCTGCTGGTGTTTCTGGTCTATCCGGTCGGTCAATTGCTGACCTTGAGCATCCACAACAAGACCGGCTTCACGCTCGTCGAGTACAAGCGCCTGTTCGCCTCGTCGGTCTATGTCGAGGTTCTGCTGATCACGCTGAAGATCTCGCTGCTGACGACGTTCTTTTCCGTGCTGATCGGATATCCGGTCGCGCTGCTGATCTCCAAGCTGACCGGCAAGCGCAAGAACAGGGTGCTGTACTGGGTCCTGCTGTCGTTCTGGACGAGCTTTCTGGTGCGCACGTTCGCCTGGATGATCCTGCTCGAGCGCCACGGCGTGATCAATTGGGCGCTGATGCATCTGGGCCTCATCGATCAGCCTCTGAACCTGCTGTACAGCCTGCCCGCGGTGCTCATCGGCATGGTGCACTCGCTCATGCCGCTGGCCATTCTCACCATGCTCTCCGTCATGGAGAACATCGACCAGCGCCTGCCGAGCGCGGCCTCCACGCTGGGAGCGCGGCCGGGAACGGTGTTCTGGCGGGTCTATTTCCCGCTTTCGCTGCCGGGCGTCGCCTCGGCCGCCCTGATGGTCTTCGTGACCGCGATCGGCTTCTTCATTACCCCGACCCTGCTCGGCGGGCGCCACGACACGATGATCACGCAGCTGATCATCGATCAGGTCATGCAGTCGCTCAACTGGGGCTTCGCCGGCGCCATCTCGGTGTTGCTGCTCGTCGTCGTGCTGGCGGTGTTCGTGATCTACGACCGCCTGATCGGCCTGTCGACGATGGCCGGCGGCAGCGCCGGCGCCACCGCGGCGCGCGGCAATCGGCATGCCAGTCGCAAGCTCGGCGAGTGGACGCTGGCCTGGCTGGGGAATCTGACCGACCTGGCGTTGCGCTTCCTGCCGGGATCGCGCAAGCATGCCGCGCAAGGCGGCGGCCTGCCGCTGCGCCTCGTGGCGCTTGTCGTGGTGGTATTTCTCAGCGCCCCGGCGTTCCTGATGATCCCGCTGTCGTTCGACTCCGTGCCGGGCCTCGCATGGCCGCCTCACGGCGTGTCGCCGCAGTGGTATCAACAGGTCGTCGACTCGCCGTTGTGGATGTCCGCGATCGTCCGGTCCATGGTGGTCGGCGTGGGCACGGGCGTGTTGTCGATGCTGATCGGCACGCCCGCGGCCTTTCTTCTGGTGCGGGGCGGCCTGCGCGGCAATGCCGCCATTCTGGCGTTCATCCTGGCGCCCATCATCGTGCCGCGCATGATTCTCGCCGTCGGCCTCTTTTATTTCTTCGCCAAGATCGGCCTGGTGGGCTCTTCGCTCGGATTGGTGCTCGGGCATACCGTCGTCGCGGTGCCGTACGTGGTCATCACCATGATGGCCGTCCTGCGCAACTACGACATCCGGCTCGATTTCGCCGCGCAGAGCATGGGCGCGCGCCCGTTCACGACGCTCAGGCGCGTCACGTTCCCGATACTGGGCGCCGGCCTGCTGTCGGCCTTCCTGTTTGCGTTCGCCACCTCGTTCGACGACCTGACCATCGCGCTGTTTTCGTCGGGCGGGGTCAGCACGACGCTGCCCAAGCAGTTCTGGGACACGGTCACTCAAGAGCTTTCGCCCGTCATCGCGGCGGTCTCGACAGGCCTGTTCCTCTTCATCTTCATCCTGATTTCGGTTGCCGACCGCTTGCGCCGGCGCAGCCTGGCTTCCTGAAACATTCCATCGACAGAGATTCGCATGCTGACTTCGCAAAAACTGCAGGGCATTTTCCCTGCCATTCCGACGCCGGTTCATCCCGACGACACCATCAACGTCGAGGCGACGCGCGCCTTGATGCGTTATCTGCTCAGGCAGGGTATAGACGGCATCCTGCCGCTCGGTGGCACCGGCGAATACGGCGCGCTGTCGCGCGCCGAGCGCAGCAAGATGATCGCGGTCACGGCCGAGGAGGCCGGCGGCCGCGTTCCCGTCCTGGCCGGCGTGCTCGATCCCGGCTATCACGACGCCATCCAGGCGGGCAGGGACTTCGCCGGCGCCGGCGCGGACGGCCTGCTGGTGCTCACGCCCTACTACACGAACCCGACCCAGAAGGGCATCCGCGACTACTTCATGCGCTACGCGGACGAATCGCCCCTGCCCATCCTGATCTACGAGATTCCCTATCGCACCCGCATCGCGATCGATCCTGACGTGCTGCATGAGCTGTCGCGCCACGAGCGCATCATCGGCATGAAGGCCTGCAACACCGATATGTGGCATTTCCTGCGCACGATCGCCGGCGTCGACGCGGAATCGTTCACGGTATTGAGCGGAGAAGACTCCCTGTTCCCGCTGCACGTCGCGGCGGGAGCCCGCGGCGGCATCGTCGTGACGGCGACCCTGCTGCCCACCGCGTGGCGCAAGATCCATCAATTGGCCCGCGAAGGCAAGACCGAGCAGGCGCTCGCGCTGCACCGGCAGCTGATCCCGCTGATGACCATGGCTTTCGCCGAGACGAACCCGGGGCCGATGAAGTCCGTGATGGACCTGATCGGCGTCGATGCGCCGGACATGCTCGCGCCGCTGGTGCGGCCCGATCCCGACCTCGCGCGGCGGCTGCGCGACGAACTGAAGAAGCAGCTCGCGGTATTCGAGCAGGGCGCCTGACCGCAGGCCGCCCGGCCGTCAGTAGCGAAGCGAAGAGAACCGCGATTTCGAAATGGAGGTCGCCGCGACCTGGACGTGCTTGGCCAGTTCCGCCTCGACGCGTTCCATCGTCCAACGGGAGGTCGGGACCGAGATGTTGATCGCGGCGACCGCAAGGCCGTTGTGATCGGTGATCGGCGCCGCGATCGAGATGTCTCCCAGCACGGTCTCGTTCTCGACGGCCACATAGCCTCGGCGCGCGGCGACGCGGATGCGCTCCGCCAGCTTCTCCGGGTTGATCTCGGTGAAATGCGTCATGGGCTCGAGCCGGGTTCGCGCCAGCACCTCCTGGACTTGCTGCTCCGGCAGGCGCGACAACATCGCGGTGCCGGACGCCGTGAACAGGGCAGGCAGGCGCGCGCCGACGACGATGTCGATATTGACGAGATGGCGGCCCGGGAAGCGGGCGACGAACACGATCTCATGGCCGTCCAGTTCCTGGATGTTGGTGGTTTCGCCCAGTTCGCGGCTCAGATCGAGCAGGTAAGGAGAAGCCTTGTCGATCAGTTCGTTGGCGCGGACGTAGTTGTAGGAGAACTGCAGGACCTTGGACGTGAGGCCGTAGTTGCGCGTCTTGGGAACGCGCTGCAAATAGCCCAGGACTTCGAGGGTATAGACGGCGCGCTGCGTGGCGCTGCGGTCCAGGCCGGCCGCGCGCGCGATGTCGATCATCGTCATGTGCCGGCTCTGGCCGTCGAACGCGTGCAGGACCCGGAAGGTTTTTTCGGTGGAGCCGATGAAGAGAGAGGACTGCTCGGACTTGGGCGCGCGCTTGGGCGTGCGGGGCGTATCGGCGCTGGCTTTGGGCATGGCGAGGTTTGACGTCATCGGGTACTGATCGAATTGATCGTAATGTAATTTATTTGCTCGCCTCTATGGGAAGGAAAAAGCGCCATGGCTCAATTGCTCAACGCGCGGGACTATCGCGATGCCGCGCGTAAATATCTGCCTCGTGCTTTGTTCGAATACATCGACCGCGGCACGGAAGACGAGCTTGGGCTGGACAAGCTTCGGCGCAGCTTCGAGGCTATCGATCTGGTGCCCCGGATTCTGGCCGGCCATGCCGAGCGGGATTTGAAGACTTCGGTGCTCGGGCAGGAAATCGGCATGCCGCTCGTCGTCGCGCCCACCGCCTTGGCCGGCCTGGTGTCCCACAACGGCGAGGTCAAGCTGGCCAGGGCGGCCAGCCGCCTGGGCGTCCCCGTCTGCATTTCCACGCAGTCCGTCACGACGATCGAAGAGGTGCGCGCGGGCGCGCCGGATGCCCAGCTGTGGTTCCAGCTTTATGTGTGGAAGGACCGCAGGCTGACGCAGGCCCTGTTGCAGCGTGTGAAAGAGGCCGGCGCCGCCGTTCTCGTGGTGACGGCCGATACGCCGCTCGGACCCAAGCGCGAATACAACAGTCGCAACGGCTTCTCGATTCCGCTGCGCTATTCGGCGCGGGCCTGCCTGGACGTGGCGATGCATCCGCGTTGGCTGCTCGGGGTGCTGCTGCGCTATGTGCTTGCCGCGGGCATGCCCACCTACGGCCACTATCCCGAAGAGTTCCGCGCGGCCGTGACGCGTCCCGCCGTGGCCGAAGCGGTCCGTCTGGAAAACCGGCTCGATTGGGACGACATCGGCCGGCTCAGGCAGTGGTGGCCGGGCAAATTGGTCATCAAGGGCGTGCTCAGCGTGGCGGACGCCATCAAGTCTCGCGAAGCCGGAGCGGACGGCATCGTGGTCTCCTCGCACGGCGCGCGCAATCTGGATGCCGCGCCGGCGCCGGCCGACATCCTCGCGCCGATCGTCCAGGCCGTGGGGCAGCGTCTCGACGTCCTGGCCGACAGCGGCGTCATGCGGGGCAGCGATGCCTTGAAATACATCGGCCTGGGCGCCAAGGCCGTCATGACGGGCCGCCTGCCTTTATGGGGGCTGGCGGCCGGCGGCGAAGCCGGCGCCGCCGGCTTGCTGACCATGTTGAAGGACGAAATCGACCTGACCCTGGCCATGCTCGGCCTGCGCACGCCGGCGCAAGCGTGCCATGCCGTGAGCGCGAGGCGGCCAGGCTGACGCCGCTTCGGCCGTCCCATGAGCCCGAACGGTCAGGCCAGCTTCGTGCGCTGAGCCCGCACCTTCTGCAGCGTCTCGACGAAAGCCGCCATGCGCTGCTTTTCCTGCTCGACCACCGCCGCCGGCGCGCGCTCGACGAAGCTGGCGTTGCCCAGCTTGCCCTGCGCCTTGGCGATCTCGCCTTCGAGGCGGGCGATTTCCTTGTCCAGGCGCGCGCGTTCGGCCGCCACGTCGATCTCGACGTGCAGCATCAGGCGCGCCTTGCCCACCACCTGCACCGGGGCGCCGGCATCGGGCAGCGTCGCGACGATGTCGACCTGGCTCAGCTTGGCCAGCGCGGCCAGGTAGGGCGCGTTGCGTCCCAGCAGCTGCGCATCGCCCTCGGCGAAGAGCGGCACCTTCTGCGCCGGCGACAGGCCCATCTCGCCGCGCAGCGCGCGCACGGCCTCGATCTGCGACTTCAACTCGGCCACGGCGGCTTCCGCCTCGGCGTCGATGGCCGCAGGGTTGGCGACGGGGTAGGGCTGCACGCTCACGCTGCCCGCCTCGCTCGCGCGGCGCTTGCCCGCCACCACCGACACTTTCTGCCACAGCTCTTCGGTGATGAAGGGAATGACGGGGTGCGCCAGGCGCAGCACCACTTCCAGCACGCGGATCAGCGTGCGGCGCGTGCCCAGCTGCCGCGCCGGCGTGCCCGACTGGATCTGCACCTTGGCCAGTTCCAGATACCAGTCGCAGTACTCGTCCCACACGAAGCGGTAGAGCGCGTTGGCCACGTTGTCGAAGCGGTAGTCGGCGAAGCCCTTGGCCACGTCCGCTTCCAGCCGCTGCAGCAGGCTCACGATCCACTTGTCGGCTAACGACAGTTCGGCGGCCTGGTCTGCGCTGTGCAAATCATGGCCTTCGGTGTTCATCAGCACGAAGCGCGTGGCGTTCCACAGCTTGTTGCAGAAGTTGCGGTAGCCCTCGCAGCGCTTGAGGTCGAAATTGATGTTGCGGCCCAGCGTGGCGTAGGCCGCCATGGTGAAGCGCAGCGCGTCGGTGCCGAAGGCCGGGATGCCGTCGGGGTACTGGCGGCGCGTGGCTTTCTCGATCGCGCCGGCCTGCTTGGGATTCATCAGGCCGAAGGTGCGCTTTTGCACCAGCGTATCCAGGTCGATGCCGTCGATCAGGTCCACCGGGTCCAGCGTGTTGCCCTTGGACTTGCTCATCTTCTGGCCGTCCGCGTCGCGGATCAGGCCGTGCACGTAGACGTGCTTGAAGGGGATCTGGCCGGTCATGTGCATGGTCATCATCACCATGCGCGCGACCCAGAAGAAAATGATGTCGAAGCCCGTGACCAGCACGCTGGAGGGCAGGTACTTTTGATAATCGGGTGTGTTCTCGGGCCAGCCCAGGGTGGTGAAGGGCACCATGGCCGACGAGAACCACGTGTCGAGCACGTCCTCGTCGCGCTTGAGCGGGCCGGTCACGCCGGCGGCGCGGGCCTGCGCGACGGCGTCGGCCTCGGTCATGGCCACGAAGATCCGGCCGTCTTCCGAGTACCAGGCCGGGATCTGGTGGCCCCACCACAGCTGGCGCGAGATGCACCAGTCCTGGATGTTTTCCAGCCACTGGTTGTAGATGGTGGTCCAGTTCTCGGGGTAGAAGGTGATGCGGCCGTCGGCCACGGCGTCCAGCGCCACCTGGGTGATGCTCTTGCCCGGGTTGAGCGAACCTTCGGGCGCGGGCTTGCTCATGGCGACGAACCACTGGTCGGTCAGCATGGGCTCGATCACGGCGCCGGTGCGGTCGCCCTTGGGCTGCATCATCTTGTGCGGCACGGTCTTGACCAGGAAGCCGTCTTCTTCCAGCGCGGCCACCACGGCCTTGCGCGCCTCGTCGCGGTCCAGGCCCTGGAAGCGCTTGGGGCCGTTTTCGTTGATGTGCGCGTCGAGCGTGAAGATGGTGATGAGCGGCAGGTCGTGGCGCTGCGAGCAGGCGTAGTCGTTGAAGTCGTGCGCGCCGGTGATCTTCAGGCAGCCGGTGCCGAAATCCATGTCGACGAAATCGTCGGCGATGATGGGGATGTTGCGGTCGCACAGCGGCAGCTCGACCAGCTTGCCCACCAGGTGCCTGTAGCGCTCGTCGTCGGGGTGCACGCACAGCGCGCCGTCGGCCAGCATGGTCTCGGGGCGCGTGGTGGCGATGGTCATGCCGCGCAGGGTGACGGTGTTGCCTTCTTTATCGACGATGGTCTGCGGGCCGTCGACGAAGGGGTATTCGATGTGCCACAGAAAGCCGTCGACTTCCTCGGACACCACTTCCAGGTCGCTCACCGCGGTCAGCAGCTTGGGGTCCCAGTTGACCAGGCGCTTGCCGCGGTAGATGAGGCCCTGCTGGTAAAGTTTGACGAAGGTCTCGACCACGCCGCGCGACATGCGCTCGTCCATGGTGAAGTATTCGCGCGGCCAGTCGGCCGAGGCGCCCAGGCGCCGCACCTGGCCGGTGATCGTGTTGCCCGACTGCTCTTTCCACTCCCAGACCTTTTCCACGAACTTTTCGCGGCCCAGGTCGTGGCGGGAGATCTTCTGCGCATCGAGCTGGCGCTCGACCACGATCTGCGTGGCGATGCCGGCGTGGTCGGTGCCCGGCACGAACACCGTGTCGTCGCCCGACATGCGGTGGTAGCGCACCAGGCCGTCCATGATGGTCTGGTTGAACGCATGGCCCATGTGCAGGGTGCCGGTGACGTTGGGCGGGGGAAACTGGATACAGTAGGACCTGTCGCCCGAGCCGGTATCCACGTGGCGGCCGGCTTGGAAATAGCCGCGCTTTTCCCACAGGTCGTACCAGCGGGATTCGATCTGGGCGGGCTCGAAGCTCTTGGCGAGCTCGGGGCTTTCAGGGGCGGTGGCGGTCAGGTTGGGCTCGGCGGCTTGGGTCATTGCGGTAGGTTTCCGGCAAAACGGGGCCCGAATACACGGTCGGGCAAACCGATAATTTTAAGATGTATTGGATTCTTCTCGGCATGTTAAGATGTCGGGTTACCGTAACCGCATAGAAGTGCCTGTTTTTATTGGAGTTTCGACGATGAACCAACCCGCTATTGAACGTACCCTCTCGATCATCAAGCCCGACGCCGTCGCCAAGAACGTCATCGGCCAGATCGTCGCCCGCTTCGAAGGCGCCAATCTCAAGGTCATCGCCGCGCAGATGCGCCAGCTGTCGCGCGCCGACGCCGAGCGCTTCTACGCCGTGCACAGCGCCCGTCCATTCTTCAAGGACCTGGTCGACTTCATGGTCTCGGGCCCGGTCTTCGTGCAAGTGCTCGAAGGCGAGAACGCCATCCTGAAGAACCGCGACCTCATGGGCGCCACCGATCCCAAGAAGGCCGACAAGGGCACCATTCGCGCCGACTTCGCCGACAGCATCGACGCCAACGCCGTGCACGGCTCCGACGCGCCCGAGACCGCCGCCGTCGAAATCGCCTTCTTCTTCCCCGAAATCAACGTCTACAGCCGTTGATTTTCCAGGGCATGACCGCACGGCGCGCCGCCGCGGCCATGCACCATGGAGACGGACGCGCCATGGAAAACGAACGAATCAATCTGCTGGGCCTGGATGCCGCCGCGTTGTCCGATCTGATCGGACAGTGGGGCGGCAAGCCGTTTCGCGCCCGGCAACTGCAGCGCTGGGTACACCAGCGCGGCGTCGATGCGTTCGACGACATGACCGATCTGGCGCGCGATTTCCGCGCCCAATTGTCCGAACGCTGCGACATTCAGGCGCTGCCGGTCAGCACCGAGCAGATCTCGTCCGACGGCACGCGCAAGTGGCTGTTCGACGTGGGGCAGGGCAATGCCATCGAAACGGTGTTCATCCCCGAGGACGATCGCGGCACCCTGTGCGTGTCCAGCCAGGCGGGCTGCGCGGTCAACTGCCGCTTCTGCTCCACCGGGCACCAGGGCTTCAACCGCAACCTGAGCACGGCCGAGATCGTCGGCCAGCTCTGGTGGGCGCGCCGCGTGCTCGGGGCCGATGCCGGCTCCGCACGCTTGGTGCGTACCCCCACGCCGCGCCCTTCGGGCTTGCTGCCCCCCGAGGGGGCTCGCCCGCCTTGGGGCGGCCCGGCGGCGGGCGCTGCCGCGGGCGCCAAGGCCGCCAATGAAGACACCCGCGTCATCAGCAACGTGGTCATGATGGGCATGGGCGAGCCCCTGCTCAATTACGACCAGCTGGTGCCGGCGCTGCGCCTCATGCTCGATGACAACGCCTACGGCCTGTCGCGCCGGCGCGTCACGGTGTCCACCTCGGGCGTGGTGCCCATGATGGACCGGCTCTCGCAAGACTGCCCCGTGGCATTGGCGGTGTCGCTGCACGCGCCCAACGACGCCCTGCGCGACGAGCTCGTGCCGCTCAACAAGAAGTACCCGCTGGACGAGCTGCTCGCGGCCTGCAATCGCTATCTCGAGTTCGCGCCGCGCGATTTCATTACCTTCGAATACTGCATGCTCGACGGCATCAACGATACCGACCAGCATGCCAGGGAGCTCATCCAGATTGCACGGCGAGTGCGCTGCAAGCTCAATCTGATCCCGTTCAATCCCTTCCCGGAATCCGGCCTGAAGCGCTCGCCTCAAGCGCGCGTGCGGGTGTTCGCCCAGCGGCTGATGGATGCCGGCATCATCACCACGGTGCGCAAGACGCGCGGCGACGACATCGCCGCCGCATGCGGCCAGCTGGCCGGCGAGGTCCAGGACAGGACTCGCGTGGCCGAACGCCGCATGGGTGTCAAAGCCCGCACCATACCCATTACAAAGGTGAGTGCATGAACCAGCAGGATTCCACGATCTCCGTCGAATCGGCGTCCCAGGCCATGAACGTCGGCCGTTCCTTGCGCGAGGCGCGCGTCGGGCGCGGCATTTCGCTCGAAGACGCCTCGGCCCGCCTGAAGTATTCGGCGCGCCAGATCCAGGCGCTCGAGGACGAACGCTGGGAGCAGCTGCCTACCGGCGTGTCGCTGCGCGGCATGATCCGCAACTACGCCAGGCTGGTCGGCGTCGACATCGAACCCATCATCGCCGCCATGTCCGGCCATGCCGCGGTCGCGGATCGCCCCACCGGGCGCGACCTGGGCGCCAGCGCCGCCGTGGGCGGCGAAAATTCGCCCAGCGCGCCGTCGTCGGTGCCCTGGGGCTGGCTGCTGGCCATCCTGGTGGTCGTCATCGCCGTGGCGGCCTACGCCTTCTGGCGCGGCTGGCTGCCTCGAGAACTGCTCACCCTGAGCGGCATCAAGCAATATTTCCATCACTAGGCCTGTTTCGAGTTTCGATCATGCAAGACGCCTCTTCCTTGCCCTGCCAGGACGCGCCGCCCCCCGTCGGGCCGGCCGCGCGGCACGTCACGCGCGCCGTCGACATCCGCTGGGGCGACCGCGTGGTCACGGTGGGCGGCGGCGCGCCGGTGGTGGTGCAGTCCATGACCAACACCGACACGGCCGACGCCATCGCCACGGCGGTGCAGGTCAAGGAACTGGCCTTGGCCGGATCCGAAGTGGTGCGCATCACCGTCAACACGCCCGACGCCGCGCGCGAGGTGCCCGCCATCCGCGAGCAGCTCGACCGCATGGGCATGTCGGTGCCGCTGGTGGGCGACTTCCACTACAACGGCCACAAGCTGCTCACGCAATTTCCCGAATGCGCGCAGGCCCTGTCCAAATACCGCATCAACCCCGGCAACATGGGCGGGGGCAAGCGCCGCGACGACAACTTCGCGCAGATGATCGAGGTCGCCTGCCGCCACGACAAGCCGGTGCGCATCGGCGTGAACTGGGGCAGCCTGGACCACGAACTGATGGCCCGCATGATGGACGACAACGGCCGCCGCGCCCAGCCTTGGGAAGCCCAGGCCGTGATGCGCGAGGCCCTGGTGGTGTCCGCGATCAGCAACGCGCGCCGCGCCGAAGAGCTCGGCCTGCGCGGCGACGCCATCATCCTGTCGTGCAAGGTCAGCCACGTGCAGGACCTCATCGCCGTCTACCGCGACCTGTCCTCGCGCTGCGACTATCCCTTGCACCTGGGCCTGACCGAGGCCGGCATGGGCAGCAAGGGCATCGTGGCTTCCACGGCCGCGCTGGGCGTGCTGCTGCAAGAGGGCATCGGCGACACCATCCGCATTTCGCTCACGCCCGAGCCTGGCGGCGACCGCAGCCGCGAGGTCATTGTCGCGCAGGAAATTTTGCAGACCATGGGTTTACGGGCCTTCACGCCCATGGTGGTGGCCTGCCCCGGATGCGGGCGCACCAGCAGCACCGTCTTCCAGGAACTGGCCGACAGCATCCAGGGCTATCTGCGCCGCCAGATGCCCGAGTGGCGCCTGCAATACCCCGGCGTCGAAAACATGAACGTGGCCGTCATGGGCTGCGTGGTCAACGGCCCGGGCGAGAGCCGCCACGCCGACATCGGCATCAGCCTGCCGGGCACCGGCGAGGTGCCGGCCGCGCCGGTGTTCGTCGACGGCGAGCGCACGGTCACGCTCAAGGGCGACCGCATCGCCGAAGAATTCCAGGCCATCGTCGAAGATTACGTGGCGCGCCGCTACGGCAACGCCGGGGCCCACCATTAAAAGAAACCAGGATCAGGCCCGGGCGAGGCGCCACGGCGCGCAGCCCGGGCCGCACGAGAAATGACGCAAGCTTTCCAGAAAGTCTCCGCCATCCGCGGCATGAACGATCTCCTGCCCGGCGACGGCGCGCGCTGGGAACAGTTCGAGGACATCGTGCGCGACTGGCTGCGCGGCTACGGCTATCGCAATGTGCGCACCCCGGTGCTCGAGCACACGCGCCTGTTCACGCGCGGCATCGGCGAAGTCACCGACATCGTCGAGAAAGAGATGTACACCTTCGCCGATTCGCTCAACGGCGAATCGCTTACGCTGCGCCCCGAGATGACGGCCGGCATCGTGCGCGCCAGCATCGAGCACAATCTGCTCTACGACCGCCCGCACCGCGTCTACTCCATCGGCCCGGTGTTTCGCCACGAGCGCCCGCAGCGCGGCCGCTACCGCCAGTTCCACCAGATCGACGTCGAGGCGCTGGGCCTGGCCGGCCCCGACGTCGACGCCGAGCTCATCGTCATGCTGGCGCGGCTGTGGAAGCGCCTGGGCCTGGCCGACGTGCGCCTGGAGCTGAACTCGCTGGGCCAGCCGGCCGAGCGCGCCGCGCACCGCGCCGCCCTGATCGCGCACCTGGAAAAGCACCAGGACGTCCTCGACGAGGACGGCAAGCGCCGGCTCTACACCAATCCGCTGCGCGTGCTGGACACCAAGAATCCCGCCATGCAGGAAATGGCCGACGGCGCGCCGCGCCTGTTCGACTTCCTGGGCGACGAGTCGCGCGCGCACTTCGACGGCGTCTGCCAGCGCCTGGCCGACGCCGGCATCGAATACCGCCTGAACCCGCGCCTGGTGCGCGGCCTGGACTATTACAACCTCACGGTGTTCGAGTGGGTGACCGACCGCCTGGGTTCGCAGGGCACGGTCTGCGGCGGCGGCCGCTACGACGGCCTCATCGAATTGCTGGGCGGCAAGGCCGCGCCGGCCGTCGGTTTCGCCATCGGTGTGGAGCGCCTGCTCGATCTGTGGGAGCAGACCCTGGCCGCCAACGGCGAGCAGCCGGCGCCGGTGCCCGAGTGCGATGTGTACGTGGTGCATCAGGGCGACGAGGCCCAGCGCCTGGCGGCACAAGCCGCCGAGGCCTTGCGCGACGCCGGTTTCGCCGTCGTCGTGCATGCCGGCTCCAGCGGCTTCAAGTCGCAGTTCAAGCGGGCCGACGCCAGCGGCGCGCGGGTTGCGGTTATCCTTGGCGGCGACGAAGTCGCCAACCGGACGGCCGGCGTCAAGTTTCTGCGCGGCGCCATCGAGCAAGAAGGCGTCCAGCAGCAGACGCCGCTGGATCGTCTGGCCGAAGTGGTCGGCGCGATTTTGAACACGAAATAAAGACACAAGAGCAAAGACGCTAAGTCAGGAACGGATACACAGCAGCGATGGCATACGATCTCGAAGAACAGGAAAAACTCGAAGCGCTCAAGGCTTGGTGGGAGCGCTATGGCACCCTGGCCACGACGGTCGTGGTGGCGGTCGCGCTGGCGGTGGCCGGCTGGTCGGGCTGGCGCGCCTACCAGGGCTACCGCGCCAACCAGGCCATGGGCTACTTCGAGGCGCTCGAGGACGCCGCGCGCGGCGTCAACGGCCCGGGCGGCGCGGACGCCGCCACGCGCATCAAGGCGGCATCCGACACGCTGCGCAACGAGTACGCCGGCACGGCCTACGCTTCGCGCGGCGTGCTGGTCGCCGCACAGGCCCTGGAAGAAAAGAAAGACTACGCCGGCGCGCAGCGCGAGCTCGAATGGCTGGTCGCCCGCAAAGACCAATCGGCGCTGCAGCCGGTGGCCCGCCTGCGCCTGGCCGGCCTGCTGCTCGACCAGAAGCAGTACGACCAGGCCCTGGCCCAATTGAACGACCCGCCGGCGGCGTTCGCGACCTTGTTCGCCGATCGCCGCGGCGACATCCTGGCCGCTCAGGGCAAGCGCGACGACGCGCGCGCGGCCTGGCAAAGCGCGTTGGCGGCCATGCCGGCCAACGATGCCTTGAAACAGATCATTCAACTGAAACTCGATGCCTTGAGCGGAGCCTGATAGTGATGCGCCTTTCCTGTAGCCGCGTGTTGCGCGGCGCCCTGATTGCCAGTCTCGCGGCCCTGGCCGGTTGTTCGCTGTTCTCGTCGCAAGACCACCGCTACGATCCCGCGCCTCTGACCCAGTACGCGCCGGGCCTGGCGGTGCGCACCGTCTGGCAAACCTCGATCGGCAGCGGTTCGGACCTGGGCTTCACGCCCGCCGTGGTGGGCGATTCCGTCTACGCGGCCACGCCCGACGGTTCGGTCGCCAAGGTGGACATCGCCACCGGCCGCGCGGTGTGGCGCGGCTCGGCCGGAACCAAGCTCACGGCCGGCGTCGGCAGCGACGGCACCGTCTCGGTGGTGGCGACGGAATCGGGCCAGGTGATCGCTTTCGACGACACGGGCAAGGTCAAGTGGAAGGCCCAGGCCACCAGCGACGTGCGCATCCCGCCGGCGGTGGGCGCGGGCATCGTCGCTGTGCGCAGCGGCGACTACCGCATCCAGGCGTTCGACGAGAACACGGGCGATCGCATCTGGAGCGTGCAGCGCCCCGGTCCTGCGCTGGCGCTGCGCACCACGTCGCAGATGATCGTGTCCGACCACTGGGTCATCGCCGGCATGCCGGGCGGCAGGCTGATGGTCATCGGCGCCAAGGACGGCCTGGTGAAATGGGAAGGCTCGGTCGCCACGCCCAAGGGCACGACCGATCTCGAGCGCCTGACCGACGTGGTGGGCCGTCCGGCGGTGTCGGGCCCGCTGCTGTGCGCCGTGGCCTACCAGGGCCGCGTCACGTGCTTCAACGTGTCCGAAGACATGCGCGTGGTCTGGGCCAAGGATTTCGACGGCTCCACCGGCATTACCCTGGATGCCAACTCGATCTATGCGCCCAGCATTCATTCCCTGGTCCGCGCTTTTTCGCTGCAGGACGGCGCGACGCGCTGGACCCAGTCGGCCTTGAAAAACCGCGGCCTGACCGCGCCCGCCGTCGTGGGCAACGCCATCGCGCTGGGCGACTACGAAGGCTACGTGCACTTCCTGTCCACGGCCGACGGCCGTCTGCTGGCCCGTCTCTCGGTGGGCGGCGGCGCCATGCTGTCCACGCCGCAGGCCGTCCCGCAGGGCGTGCTGGTGCAGACGGGCGGCGGCAATCTCGTTCTCATCAGCGCCCATTGATATGAGCCCTCACGCTGCGCCTTTGGCTTGCTGTCCACCTCGCGGCCTGCATGCCGCTCGGATTCGCCAGGCACAGCCTAGTCCGCAGGGACTATGCTGTGTCCGGGCTCATCCTCGGGGGCCGTATCTGCCTTGGGGCGGCCCGGCGGCAAATTGATTTATCGGAATATTCGTGTCGTTTAAGCCTGTCATCGCCCTGGTCGGTCGCCCCAATGTGGGCAAGTCGACTCTCTTTAACCGCCTGACGCGCTCGCGCGCGGCGATCGTGGCCGACTATTCGGGTCTCACGCGCGATCGCCATTACGGCGAGGGCAGGGTGGGCGAGACGCCCTTCATCGTCATCGACACCGGCGGCTTCGAGCCGGTGGCCAAGAGCGGCATCATGGCCGAGATGGCGCGCCAGACGCGCCAGGCCATCGCCGAAGCCGACGTGGTGGTCTTCCTGGTCGACGCCCGCGCCGGCATCAATGCGCACGACCACGAAATCGCCCGCCTCTTGCGCAAGTCGGGCCAGCAGCGCGTGCTGCTGGCGGTGAACAAGGCCGAAGGCATGGGCTCGGGCAAGGCCGAAGCGCAGTTCTATGAACTGGGCCTGGGCGAGCCGCACCCCATCTCGGCCGCGCACGGCGACGGCATCGCCGACCTGGTCGAGCAGGCGCTCGCCGACCTGATCCCGCCTGTCGAGGCCGAACCGGAAGCCACCGAAGGCGAAGGCGACGAGCACGACCACCGCATCAAGCTGGCCATCGTGGGCCGCCCCAACGTGGGCAAGTCCACGCTCATCAACACCCTCATGGGCGAAGAGCGCGTCATTGCCTTCGACCTGCCGGGCACCACGCGCGACGCCATCGAGATCGACTTCGAGCGCGACGGCAGGCGCTACACGCTGATCGATACGGCCGGCCTGCGCAAGCGCGGCAAGGTGTTCGAGGCCATCGAAAAATTCTCGGTCATCAAGACCCTGCAGGCCATCGAGGCCTGCAACGTGGTGGTGCTGGTGCTCGACGCGCAGACCGAGGTGTCCGAGCAGGACGCCCACATCGCCGGCTTCGTGCTCGAGACCGGGCGCGCGGTGGTGGTGGCCATCAACAAGTGGGACGGCCTGGACAGCGAGAAGCGCGAGTGGATCGAACGCGAATTCCAGCGCAAGCTGCGCTTCCTGTCGTTCGCCAAGATGCACACCATCTCGGCGCTGAAGGGGCAAGGCATCAAGCCGCTGCTCAAGTCGGTGCACGTCGCGCATGCGGCGGCCTTCGCCAAGCTGTCCACGCCGCGGCTCACGCGCGAGCTGCAGGAAGCCGTCGAGCAGCAACAGCCGCCGCGCAAGGGCATTTTCCGGCCCAAGATGCGCTACGCGCACCAGGGCGGGCAGAATCCGCCGCTGGTCATCATCCACGGCAATGCCCTGGATGCCATCCCGGACTCTTACCGCCGCTATCTTGAAACGCGGTTCCGCAATGCCTTCGACCTGACCGGCACGCCCTTGCGCATCGAATTCAAGTCCTCGCGCAACCCCTATGCCGACGACGAAGGCAAGAAGTAGACGAGTAAATCATGACGAGCAAATACTGGAGCCCGGTCGTCGGCCGGCTCAGCCCCTACAAGCCGGGCGAGCAGCCCAAGCAGAAGGTCATCAAGCTCAACACCAACGAAAGTCCCTACGGCCCGTCGCCCAAGGCGCTGCAGGCCATGCGCGACGCCTGCGACGACCATCTGCGCCTGTACCCCTCGTTCACGGCCGACCGCGTGCGCCGCGCCGTCTCGGCCAATCTGAACGTGGCCATGGAACAGGTGTTCGTGGGCAACGGCTCGGACGAAGTGCTGGCCCACGCCTTCAATGCTTTCTTCCAGCAGCCCCGGCCGCTGCTGTTCCCGGACATCTCGTACAGCTTCTATCCGACCTACTGCGGCCTGTACGGCATCCCGTTCCAGCCCATCCCGGTTACGGAAGATTTCCGCATCGAGCCGGCCGACTTCCTGCCCGATGCCGCGCACGGCCCGGCGGGCGGCGTCGTCCTGCCCAACCCCAACGCGCCCACCGGCCGGGCCCTGAGCCTGGCCGAGATCGAGCGCATCGTGGCCGGCAACCCGCAATGCGCGGTCGTCATCGACGAAGCCTATGTGGATTTCGGCACCGAATCGGCCGTGCCGCTGGTCGCCAAGTACGACAACCTGCTCGTCGTCCAGACGCTGTCCAAGTCGCGCGCCCTGGCCGGCCTGCGCGTGGGTTTCGCCGTCGGCAGCCCCGAGCTGATCGAAGGCCTGAACCGCGTCAAGGACAGCTTCAACTCCTATCCCGTGGACAGCCTGGCCGAGATCGGCGCCGCCGCGGCGATCGAAGACACCGAGCACTTCGAAAAGACCCGCCTGGCCGTCATGAAGACCCGCGACGAGCTGGACGCGTCCTTGCGCAAGCTGGGTTTCGAGGCGCCCAAATCGCTGACCAATTTCATCTTCGCCCGCCACCCGGACCACGATGCCGCCAAGCTGGCGGCCGGTCTGCGCGAGCGCGGCATCCTGGTGCGCCACTTCCGCCTGCCGCGCATCGACCAGTACCTGCGCATCAGCGTCGGCACCGACGAAGAATGCGCGCAGCTGGTCAAGGCCCTGTCCGAACTGGTCGCGTGATCTTGCGTTCCAAGGCGCCGCGCGCCTTGGAACGGTCTGAAAAGTCTGGTGGCAGTTTGATGACTCTCCAAGTGGCACGGGCCGGGAAAACCCTGTAGAGTTAGTACCCGACGCCTGTTTTTTTTCGGGCGCCGCAACTCATAACAAAAGGAGCCTGGCCAATGAGCAATAAAGGGCAAACTCTGCAAGATCCGTTCCTGAACACGCTGCGCAAAGAGCATGTGCCCGTGTCCATCTATCTGGTGAACGGCATCAAGCTCCAAGGGCAAATCGAATCGTTCGACCAATACGTGGTCCTGTTGCGCAACACGGTTACGCAAATGGTTTACAAGCACGCTATTTCCACGGTCGTCCCCGCACGCGCCGTCAATTTCCAGGCGGATGAAGCGGCCGAATAAGCTCCCTCGGCAAGCTACATCCTCTTTGATTGCCCGCCGATCATTCGGCGGGCATTTTCATTGATGGGAGATAATGCGAGGCTTGCGTGCGGGTTTGGGCGGCGTTCGTGTTTGAGTTCTTTGGACGTTCGCCAACCCAGGCCCGCCGAACTCGCATCTAAACAAATTCAAGGCCCAGATCATTTCGAACAACAACAGCAACTCGATGCGCGCGCTGATCATCAGCGTCGACCTCGGCAATCCCGATCATCAGGCGCACGCCGATGAATTCGCCATGCTGGCCGAAGGGGCCGGCGCCGATATCGTCGGCACCTTGACTGCCCGCCGCGACCGCCCCGATGCCAAATTCTTCATCGGCTCGGGCAAGGTGGAAGAGGGCGTCGCCATGGCCCAGGCCGTCCTGGCCGACGTCATCCTCTTCGACCAACCCCTGTCGCCGGCCCAGCAGCGCAACCTCGAGCGCGAGTTCAACCTGCGCGTGGTCGACCGCGTGGCCTTGATCCTGGACATCTTCGCCCTGCGCGCCAAAAGCCACGAAGGCAAGCTGCAGGTCGAGCTGGCGCAGCTGCAGCACCTGACCACGCGGCTCACGCGCCTGTGGACTCACCTCGAGCGCCAGCGCGGCGGCATCGGCATGCGCGGCCCGGGCGAATCGCAGCTCGAAATGGACAAGCGCATGATCGGCGTCAAGATCAAGGTGCTGCGCGAGCGCCTGGCCCGGGTCGAGCGCCAGCGCGTCACCCAGCGCCGCGCCCGCGCGCGCGGCGGCGTCCTGTCGGTGTCGCTGGTGGGCTATACCAACGCGGGCAAGTCCACCTTGTTCAATGCGCTGACGCGGGCCGGCGCCTATGCGGCCGACCAGCTGTTCGCCACGCTGGACACCACCACCCGGCGCATCTGGATCGAAGGGGCGGGTTTGCAGGAAGGCGCCGAGCCGCCTCAAGCTTTCTCGCCGCCCTCGGGGGGCGGGTCGGGCGTAGCCCGGCCCTGGGGGTACTCGGTCGTGCTGTCGGACACCGTGGGTTTCATCCGCGACCTGCCGCCCAACCTGATCGCGGCCTTTCGCGCCACGCTCGAAGAAACCGTCCACGCCGACCTGCTGCTGCATGTGGTGGACGCGGCCAGCCCGCAGCGCGACGAGCAGATCGCCGAAGTGAACAAGGTGCTGGCCGAGATCGGCGCGGCGCAAGTTCCCACGCTTCTGGTCTACAACAAGATCGACAAGGCGGGGCTGGAAGCCCGGGCCGAACGCGATGCGCATGGTACGATTGCCCGCGTATTTGTCAGCGCCGTCGAGCGCGCCGGCCTGGATGCCTTGCGTGAAGCAATCGCCGAGGTCGGACAGATTGCAGGAAGCAATGATCCGAATTCCCAAACTCTTCAATCTGAATGACCCGGACGCGGGCCGTCCTGACGGCGGCCGTGGCAATAACGGCTCCGATCCCGGTCGTCGGCCCAAGGGCGACGATGGCCCTCCGGATCTGGACGAGGTCTGGCGCGACTTCAACAACAAGCTGGGCTCGCTGTTCGGCCGCCGCGGCAACGGCAACGGCCGTCCGCATCCCATGCCTTCCGCGCCTTCGCCGCGCCGCCTGCGCATCGGCATCGTGCTGGCGATCGTCGTCCTGATCGCCTTGTGGCTGTCCAGCGGCTTCTACATCGTGCAGGAAGGCCAGGTAGCCGTGGTGACCCAGTTCGGCAAGTACAAGGCAACGGCCTCGCCCGGCTTCCAGTGGCGCATGCCGTATCCGATCCAGAACCAGACCCTGGTCAACATCTCGCAGCTGCGCACCTTCGAAGTGGGCTTTCGCGGCAGCGCGCGCAACAAGGTGCTGCCTGAGGCCCTGATGCTCACCACCGACGAGAACATCGTCGACATGCAGTTCGTGGTGCAGTACCGCCTGCGCTCCGACGGCGCGCCCGATTACCTCTTCAGCATGCGCGACCCCGACGACGCCGTGCGCCAGGCGGCCGAGACCGCCATGCGCGAGATCGTGGGCAAGCAGACCATGGACTTCGTCCTGTACGAAGGCCGCACGCAGGTCGCCATCGAAGTGCAGGCGCTCATGCAGCAGATCCTCGACCGCTACCGTTCGGGCATCCAGATCAGCACCGTGGCCATCCAGAACGTGCAGCCGCCCGAGCAGGTGCAGGCCGCGTTCGACGACGCCGTGAAGGCGGGCCAGGACCGCGAGCGCCAGATCAACGAAGGCCAGGCCTATGCCAACCAGGTCGTGCCCATGGCGTCCGGCCAGGCTTCCCGCATGATCGAGCAGGCCGAGGGCTACAAGGCCAAGGTCGTGGGCGACGCCAAGGGCGACGCCGCGCGCTTCAATGCCGTGCTCGGCGAATACATCAAGGCGCCGCAGATCATGCGCGACCGCCTGTACCTGGACACGATGCAGGACATCTACGGCAATGCCAGCAAGATCCTGGTCGACACGCACGGCAGCAACAACATGATCTACCTGCCTCTGGACAAGATCATGGACCAGGTCGCCCGCGGCGGCGGCAAGCCCGAGACGGGCACGCCCGGCATGGCGCCGGCGGGCGGCTCGTCCCCCGCGCCCGCATTGCGCTCGCCGCCGGCCGTGCCCTCCGGTTCCAGTACCTTGAGCCGCGACCGCCTGACCCGCTAGGAGCCCTGTTTCATGCAACGTCTATTGCCCCTCCTGGTCGGCCTGCTCATCGCCATCGGCGTGCTGATGTCCTGCGTCTTCGTGGTCGACATGCGCCACTACGCCCTGGTGTTCTCGCTGGGCGAGGTCAAGCAGGTCATCGGCGAACCCGGCCTGTACTTCAAGCTGCCGCCGCCGTTCCAGAACATCGTCTATCTCGACAAGCGCATTCTCACCATCGAAGCGCCCGATGCCGAACGCATCCAGACTTCCGAGAAGAAGAATCTGCTCATCGATTCCTACGTCAAGTGGCGCATCGCCGATCCGAAGCTGTTCTACGTCACCTTCGGCGGCAACGAGCGCGCCGCCCAGGAACGCCTGCAGGCCCAGATCCGCGACGCGCTCAACGCAGCGGTCAACGTGCGGACCGTGCGCGACGTGATCTCGACCGACCGCGACAAGGTCATGGCCGAGATCCTGTCCAACGTGGCCAAGCGCGCCAAGCCGCTGGGCGTGCAGATCGTCGACGTGCGCCTGCGCCGCATCGAGTTCGCGCCCGAGATCTCCGATTCGGTCTATCGCCGCATGCAGGCCGAGCGCACCCGGGTCGCCAACGAACTGCGCTCCATCGGCGCGGCCGAAGGCGAGAAGATCCGCGCCGACGCCGACCGGCAGCGCGAGGTCATCCTGGCGCAGGCCTACGCCAAGGCGCAGGCCACCCGCGGCGAGGGCGACGCCGAGGCCAGCCGCATCTACGACCAGGCCTACGGCCAGAACCCCGAGTTCTTCAAGTTCTACAAGAGCCTGGAGGCCTACCGCACGGCGTTCTCCAAGCCGTCGGACATGCTGGTGGTCGACCCCAGTTCGGACTTCTTCGGCTATTTCAAGAATCCGCGGCCGGGCGCGCAGGCGGCGCCCGCCAAGGCCAAATAGAGGCGCGGCGGCCGCCCGGCGGCCGCGGCTGCGGGACGACGGCGCGCCGATTTTGATGCGTGTATAATATCCCGTAAGCTTTTGAATTAATTTCCGCAAGCGGCTGAGCGGGCTTACGCCCCCAGCCGTTTTTGTTTTTGGATCACGACATTTCAATTCATGGGTAACTGGCTGCTGCCCGAAGGTTTCGCCGATGTCCTGCCGGCCGAAGCCCGGCGCATCGAGGAACTGCGCCGCGCGCTGCTCGACCTGTACCGTACCTACGGTTTCGAGCTGGTCGCGCCGCCGCTGGTGGAATATCTCGACTCTTTATTGTCCGGCGCCGCCGGCGGCGACGATCTGCGCTTGTCCACCTGCAAACTGGTGGACCAGCTGTCCGGCCGCACCATGGGCGTGCGGGCCGACATGACGCCCCAGGTCACCCGCATCGACGCGCACCTGCTCAACCGGGCCGGCGTCACCCGCCTGTGCTACTGCGGCAATGTGCTGCACGCGCGCCCGGCCGACCTGCTCGCCAGCCGCGAGCTGCTGCAGATCGGCGCCGAAATCTACGGCCACGCCGGCTTCGAGGCCGACCTGGAAATCATCCGCCTGGTGCTGGAAAGCGTCGAGGTCGCCGGCGTGCGCGAGCCCCGGCTCGATTTGTGCCATCCCGGCGTGCTGCATGCCTTGCTGCAGTCCGATCCGGCCGCGCCGGCGCTGAGCGGCGCGATCACGCTGCTGCTGCGCGAAAAAGACGTGCCCGGCCTGGGCGCGCTGGCGGCCGAAGGCCTGCGGCCCGAGACCGTGAAGGCCTTGAAGACGCTGGCCAATCTGTACGGCGGCTCCGAGGTGCTGGCGCGGGCGCGCCGTGCGCTGCCGGCGGTGCCGGGCCTGGCCGAGTCGCTCGACGCCCTGCAGGCGCTGGTCGATGCGCTGCCGCAGGTCGCCATGAGCGTGGACCTGGCCGACGTTAGCGGCTACGGCTATCACTCGGGCATCACTTTCGCGCTGTACGCCGAAGGCTGGCACGACGCGCTGGTGCGCGGCGGCCGCTACGACCACGTCAGCCATGCATTCGGCCGGCATCGCCCGGCCACCGGTTTCAGCCTCGACCTGCGCAAGCTGGCCGCCGGCCTGGAGCCGGCCGCGCGCGCGCGCGCGGTGCGCGCGCCGTGGGGCGAGGACCCGGCCCTGGCCCAAGCCGTGCGCGCCTTGCGCCGCGAAGGCCATATCGTGGTCCAGGTATTGCCCGGCCACGAGCACGATCAAGACGAATTCGTCTGCGACCGCGAGCTGGTTCTGGAAAAAGGCGCCTGGGCGATCAAGGCGATTTGAAGATTATCCGGCGGGCATCCCACCCGCTTTTCGACCGAAATTCAACTTCTATCTGTGGTTTGATCATGAGCAAGAACGTCGTGGTGATCGGCACCCAATGGGGTGACGAAGGCAAGGGCAAGATCGTCGATTGGCTGGCCGAATCCGTGCACGGAGTCGTGCGCTTCCAGGGCGGCCACAACGCCGGCCATACCCTGTGGATCAACGGCAAGAAGACCATTCTGCGCCTGATCCCCTCGGGCATCATGCATCCCCATGCCACCTGCTACATCGGCAACGGCGTGGTGCTGTCGCCCGAAGCCCTGCTCAAGGAAATCGAAGAGCTCGAAGCCGCCGGCCTGGACGTGCGCAGCCGCCTGAAGATCTCCGAGATCTGCCCGCTGATCCTGCCTTACCACGTGGCCGTGGACAAGGCGCGCGAGGCCAAGAAGGGCGAGGGCAAGATCGGCACCACCGGCCGCGGCATCGGCCCGGCCTACGAAGACAAGATCGCGCGCCGCGCCATCCGCGTGCAGGATCTCTTCAATCCCAAGCTGTTCGACGAAAAACTCGCCGAGCTGCTCGATTATCACAACTTCGTCCTGACCCAATACCTGGGCGCCGAAGCCGTTTCGGCCGACCAGGTGCGCGACGAGGCCATGAAGCTGGCCCCGGCCATCGCGCCCATGGTGGCCGACGTGTCCAGCCTGCTCTGGGGCGTGCAGCAGCGCGGCGAAAGCCTGCTGTTCGAAGGCGCGCAGGGCGCGCTGCTCGACGTCGACCACGGCACCTATCCCTTCGTCACCAGCAGCAACTGCGTGGCGGGCACGGCTTCGGCCGGCGCCGGCGTGCCGCCGCAGTCGCTGCACTACGTGCTGGGCATCACCAAGGCCTACACCACGCGCGTGGGCTCGGGCCCGTTCCCGACCGAACTGGTCGACGAGATCGGCACCCGCCTGGCCACCATCGGTAAAGAATTCGGCTCCGTCACGGGCCGTCCGCGCCGCTGCGGCTGGTTCGACGGCGCGGCGCTCAAGCGCTCGGTGCGCCTGAACGGCGTGTCGGGCCTGTGCATCACCAAGCTCGACGTGCTCGACGGCCTGCAAGAAATCCGCCTGGGCGTGGGTTACCGCGTCAACGGCGAGTTCCGCGATGTGCTGCCCTACGGCGCGCATGCCGTGGCCCAGGCCGAGCCCGTGTTCGAAACCCTGCCGGGCTGGACCGAATCCACCGTCGGCATCACCGAATACGCCAAGCTGCCGGCCAACGCCCGCCTGTACCTGGAGCGCGTGGCCGAAGTCTGCGGCGTGCCCATCGACCTGGTGTCGACCGGCCCCGATCGCAACGAAACCATTGTCCTGCGTCATCCTCTCAAAGGTTAAGGAGCCTCGATGAGCACGCCGAGCCGCTTCAAGTGCGAATTCCCCCTCGGGGGGACGGCGCGTGGCGCCAAGGGGGCGCCATGAACCTGCCGCCCAGCACCGATACCGACCTGTGGGTCAGTTGGGAAGACTACAACCGCCTCATCGAGCGCCTGGCCTTGCAGGTGTACGAGTCGGGCTGGAAATTCGACGTCATCCTGTGCCTGGCGCGCGGCGGCGTGCGGGTGGGCGACGTGCTCTCGCGCATCTTCGACGTGCCGCTGGGCATCCTGGCCACCAGCAGCTACCGCGAGGCGGCCGGCACCAAGCAGGGCAACCTGGACATCGCCAGGTTCATCACCATCACCCGCGGCGCGCCGCAGGGCAGGGTGCTGCTGGCCGACGACATGGTCGATTCGGGACTGACCTTCGCCAAGGTGTGCGAGCACCTGCGGTCCGAGTTCCCGGCCATCACCGAGATGCGTAGCGCCGTGCTGTGGTGGAAGGGGCACTCCAAGGTCGAGCCCGACTACTTCGTGGACAAACTGCCCTCCAACCCCTGGATCCACCAGCCTTTCGAAGACTACGACAGCCTGCGCCCGCACCAGCTCGAGTCGTGGATCCGCAAAGGATCGAAGGGCTGATTCTGTCTTTTTTTGAGGCCCCACTTGCCTGATCTGGCCTCAAAATAGTAGAATCTACTGTTACTTTTCTATCGGCCCATATTTAGGTGGTGATAAACCCGGGCGGGCCGGCCCTTGAGCAGTGAACCCGCAGTGAACCCGTAGTACAGGGTTTTGAGAATTTTCGCCGCGCGCAGTCGATGGTCTTGCCTCCTGCGCGCCTGTAATCCCCGACATTTTTTATTGGTACCAATATGCCTATCGTTCGCCTGAAAGAAAACGAGCCCTTTGAAGCCGCCCTGCGCCGCTTCAAGCGCACCATCGAAAAGACCGGCCTGCTCACCGAACTGCGCGCCCGCGAGTTCTACGAGAAGCCCACCGCCGAGCGCAAGCGCAAGCTGGCCGCCGCCGTGAAGCGCCACTACAAGCGCATCCGCAGCCAGCAACTGCCCCCCCGCATGTACTAAGCAGCGGGCGGCCAAGCCGCTTATTGCATTCCCGATCGCGCCTGGCCCTGCCAGGCGCGATTGTTTTTACGCCAAACCGTTTTCAATACCGGTAGGCTTGCTACAGTGTGAGTCTGCGAGGCGGGCACGGCCCGGCACCCCGCAGGCGACTCAAGCACCCAGCGCCTCCCGTCAACACACATACGCGCCCAAGCATTGATCCCCGAGTCATTCATCCAGGACCTGCTGGCCCGCGTCGACGTCGTCGACGTGGTCGGCCGCTATGTGCAATTGCGCAAGGGCGGGGCCAATCTGCTCGGCCTGTGCCCGTTTCATAACGAAAAAAGCCCGTCCTTCACCGTCAGCCCCACCAAGCAGTTCTATCACTGCTTCGGCTGCGGCGCCCACGGCACGGCCATCAGCTTCCTGATGGAGCACACCGGCGCGAGCTTCCCCGAGGCCGTGCGCACCCTGGCCGGCCAGGTCGGCATGACCGTGCCGGAAGAGCCCCGCAGCCCGCGCCAGCAGGCCGAGACCGTGCGCCGCAAGGCCGAGGTGTCGCGCCACACCCAGGTGCTGGACCAGGCCCAGGCCTATTACCTCAAGCAGCTGCGCGCCTCGCCGCAGGCCATCGCCTATCTCAAGCAGCGCGGCCTCACGGGCGAGATCGCGGCGCATTTCGGGCTGGGCTGGTCGGGCACCGACCGGCACGGCCTCTCGAAGGTGTTCGAAGACTACGCCGACCCGGTGCTGGTCGAATCCGGCCTGGTGATCGATTCCGAAGACGGCCGGCGCTACGACCGCTTCCGCGAGCGGGTGATGTTCCCCATCCGCAACGCCCGCGGCAGCCTGATCGGCTTCGGCGGGCGCATCCTCGGCGACGGCAAGCCCAAATACCTCAATTCCCCCGAGACCCCGATCTTCTCCAAGGGCCAGGAGCTCTATGGCCTGTGGGAAGCGCGCCAGGCCATACGCGAAGCGGGCATGGTGATCGTGGTCGAAGGCTACATGGACGTGGTGGGCCTGGCGCAGCTGGGCATTCCCAATGCCGTGGCCGCCCTGGGCACCGCGACCACGCCGGACCACGTCAAGAAGCTGCTGCGCGCCAGCGACCGGGTGGTGTTCAGCTTCGACGGCGACGCCGCCGGCCGGCGCGCGGCCTGGCGCGCCTTGCAGGCCTGCCTGCCGGTGCTGCGCGACGACATCAACATCCGCTTTCTCTTCCTGCCGACCGAGCACGATCCGGACTCCTACGTGCGCGAATTCGGCGCCGACGCCTTTCGCGCCGCGCTGGCCGAGGCCTCGGCCCTGTCGCGCTTCCTGCTCGACGAGCTGGCCTCGCGCCACGAGCTGGGCGAGGCCGAGGGCAGGGCGAGCTGCCTGCACGAAGCCGCGCCCTTGCTGGCCGCCATTCCCGACTGCGCCTTGAAGGTGCAGATCGAGCGCGAACTGGCCCGCCAGGTGCTGCTCACGCCCGAGGAAATGGCCCAGGTGCTGGCCCAGGCCCAGGCCCGGCAGGCCATGCGCGCGCCCTTGCCCGCGCCGGGGCAGGAGGCGCCGGCCCAGCCGCGGCCGGCTCATCGCGGCGCCGGCCCGGATGCCGACGCCGCGCCGCCGGCCTGGAATTCGTCCGACGCCCCGCCGGACATGGATTATTACGAACCCTGGCAGGGCGACGGCGGCTGGCAGGGGCAGCAGCCCCAGCAGGGCGGCGCTCGCAGCGGCGGCTTTCCCGGCGGCCAGAAGCGCCCTTGGCGCGGCCGCCGCGAAGAAAAGCCGTCGGGTTTCGTCGGCCGTCGCACCATGCCGTCCCTGGCCAAGCGCCTTTTGTGCCTGGTGCTGGCCAATCCGGGACTGGTGGACGGCATGGGCGACCAGCAGCTTGAAGTTCTGGACCACGATCCCCAATTAGGACTTGTCAGGGATCTCATCGTGCTGGCCCAGTCCAGCGGAGCGCGTCATCTGGGGGCGCTGCTGCAGGCGGCCGAGCCCGACTCCGACCTGGGCATAGCCCTGCAAGGCCTGCGGGCCGAGGTGCTGGTCATGGAAGACCTGCCCAATCCCCAGGACGAATGGAACGACGCCCTGCGGAGCATCGAGCGCGTCTGGGTCGGGGTCGAACTGGAGCGCCTGGCCAAGGATGGCCTGCAAACGGACGAGGCGCATCAGCGGTTTCGGGAATTACAGGGTCGGATGGCTATCCTAAAGAGTGCGGGAATACGCTGATTGCGGTAAAATTTAGGGTTTCCTAAACGCTTTTGAGTGCCGGACCCCATTTTGGGCGGCGCTCGGGGCGCGCGGAATATTTGGGTAATTGGTCTCTCGGTTCATGGCGCATTGTGTGTCCTTGTTCTGGGTGCGACGACGGAAGCGAGTTCATGAGCAAAACTACTGGTAAAACCACCTCGGCAATCGACGCAGAAAAGACCAAGAAGGCCGGGAGCATGGCCGCTACGAAGACCACCAAGGCGGTGGCCTCCAAGGCCGTAGCCAAGCCCGCGGCTAAAAAGGCAACCCCGAAGGCAACCCCGGCACCGACCGCGAAGGCGGCAGCCAAGCCGGCCGCCAAGGCCGTGAAGGAAGCCGCTGAAGCCAAGACTGCCGCCAAGAAGCCGGCAGCGAAGAAGGCTGCCTCCGCCGCCGAAAAAGACGAAAAAGCGCCTCGCGCTGGCAAGGCAGGCGCGGTCGCGCAAGCCGAAGACAAACTGGTCGCGCTGGTCGCCGCGCCCAAGGTCGGCGGCACGGGCCGCCGTCCCGGCCGCCCCTCCAAGAACCCCAACGCCGAAGCCGAGGGCTTTGAAGACTCGATAGACGGCGAAGGCGAAGTCGTGCCCGAGCTCAAGCCCGTCAAGCGCGGCGGCAAGCGCGGCAAGGGCGACGCCAAGGAGCTCCTGTCGCGCGGCCCGCTCACGCCCGAAGAACACGAAGCCCGCCGCAACCGCCTCAAGCAGCTCATCAAGCTGGGCAAAGACCGCGGCTACCTCACCTACGGCGAAATCAACGACCATCTGCCCGACGACCTGGTCGACGCCGAAGCCATCGACGGCATCATCAGCACCTTCAGCGACATGGGCATCGCGGTCTACGACCAGGCCCCCGACGCCGACACGCTGCTGATGAGCGAGAACGCGCCGGTCGCCTCCAACGACGACGACGTCGAGGACGAAGCCGAAGCCGCGCTCACTACCGTCGATTCCGATTTCGGCCGCACCACCGACCCCGTGCGCATGTACATGCGCGAAATGGGCTCGGTCGAGCTGCTCACCCGCGAGGGCGAAATCGAAATCGCCAAGCGCATCGAAGACGGCCTCAAGCACATGGTCATGGCCATCTCGGCCTGCCCGACCACCATCAACGAAATCATCGCCCACGCCACTCGCGTGCGCGAAGGCCAGGCGCAGATCGACGAAGTCGTCGACGGCCTGGTCGATCCGGAAGACGGCGAAGAATACGCCGGCGCCGGCGTGGGCGGCGGCGACGACGACGAGAACGACGACGGCCCGGCCGGCGGCATGTCGAGCAAGCAGCTCGAAGACCTGCGCGTGCAGTCGCTCGACAAATTCGACATCGTCGTCAAGCAGTTCGACAAGATGCGCCTGTCGTACGAGCGCGACGGCTACAAGTCCGACGCCTACACCCGCGCCCAGGAAGCCATCCAGAACGAACTGATGGGTATCCGCTTCACGGCCAAGATGGTCGAGAAGCTGGCCGACACCCTGCGCAGCCAGGTCGAAGAAGTGCGCCAGCTCGAGCGTGCCGTGCTCCACATCTGTGTGGACCGCGCCGGCATGCCGCGCTCGCACTTCCTCAAGGAATTCCCCGGCCACGAAACCGATCTGCAGTGGATCATCGGCCAGGTGGCCGCCAAGCCGCCGTACGCCGTGACGCTCGAGCGCCAGATCCCGGCCGTGCAGGAACTGCAGCAAAAGCTCATCGACCTGCAAACGCGCGTCGTGCTGCCGCTCAAGGACCTGAAGGACGTCAACAAGCGCATGGCCACCGGCGAAGCCAAGGCCCGCAAGGCCAAGCGCGAAATGACCGAGGCCAACCTGCGCCTGGTGATCTCGATCGCCAAGAAGTACACCAATCGCGGCCTGCAGTTCCTCGATCTCATCCAGGAAGGCAACATCGGCCTGATGAAGGCCGTGGACAAGTTCGAATACCGCCGCGGCTACAAGTTCTCCACGTACGCCACGTGGTGGATCCGCCAGGCCATCACGCGCTCGATCGCCGACCAGGCCCGCACGATCCGCATTCCGGTCCACATGATCGAAACGATCAACAAGATGAACCGGATCAGCCGCCAGATCCTGCAGGAAACCGGTGCCGAGCCCGATCCCGCGACCCTGGCGCAGAAGATGGACATGCCCGAGGACAAGATCCGCAAGATCTTGAAGATCGCCAAGGAGCCGATCTCGATGGAAACCCCCATCGGCGACGACGACGATTCCCACCTGGGCGACTTCATCGAGGACTCGTCCACGCTGGCGCCTTCGGACGCCGCGCTGCACGGCTCCATGCGCGACGTGGTCAAGGAAGTGCTGGATTCGCTCACCCCGCGCGAAGCCAAGGTGCTGCGCATGCGCTTCGGCATCGAAATGAGCACCGACCAGACGCTGGAAGAAGTCGGCAAGCAGTTCGACGTCACCCGCGAGCGCATCCGCCAAATAGAAGCCAAGGCCTTGCGCAAGCTGCGCCACCCCAGCCGCGCCGACAAGCTCAAGAGCTTCCTCGAAGGCCAGTGAGGTATATAAGGCCGGTCTGAAAGGCGCGAACCTTTCGGATCGGCTACCGCTTACGGCCCTCTAGCTCATGCTTGGTTAGAGCAGCGGACTCATAATCCGTTGGTGCTCGGTTCGACTCCGAGGGGGGCTACCAGAATCTGTCTTTGGCAGCTCAAGACAGCCAAAAAAATCCCTGGAGAATTAATGCTCTAGGGATTTTTTTCGCCTATACGGCCCGGGGGCGGCGGGATGGCGAAATCTCCTTGAGTGAATATGTAGCGATCTCTACCTTGTTGCAGAGATAGCACCGCCTACCTATTCTGCTGCTCATGGACTCCCGACATCTTCCCTCCTGGCTCCTGCTCATTGTCAGCCTGCCGACCGGCAGCGCCACGGCGCGCATGCGCATCTGGCGCGCGGTCAAGGCGCAAGGCTGCGCGGCCTTGCGCGACGGCGCCTACCTGCTGCCGGCCCACGCCGAACAGGCCGGCCAACTTGCCGGCCTCGCGTCCGAAACCATCGATGAGGGCGGCCAGGCCTGGCTGCTGCGCGTCCAGGCCCAGGGCGCCGACGAGTCCGCCGCACTCCAGGTCCTGTTCGACCGCACGGCCGACTATGACGACTGGCTGGCCGAGCTGTCCGAGGCGCGCCGGGCGTTGGCCACGCTCGGCCAGGCCGAGTTGAATCGCCTGTTGCGCCGTCACGAGCGCAGCTACCAGGCGTTGCGCCGCATCGATTTCTTCCCCGCCGAAACCGCGCTGCGCGCGCAGGCGCAGTGGCACGACTTTTCCAACGCCATCGCCGCCATCCTGTCGCCCGGCGAGCCGCATGCGGCCGCGGGCAGCATCCCCCGGCGCGACCCGACGAACTATCAGGGCCGCGTCTGGGCGACGCGCTGCCATCTCTGGGTCGACCGCATCGCCTGCGCCTGGCTGATCCAGCGCTTCATCGACCCGGCTGCGCGCTTCCTGTGGCTGGAGAGCCCTGCCGACTGCCCGGTCGACGCCCTGGGCTTCGATTTCGACGGCGCCACCTTCACGCACACGGGCGACCGGGTCTCGTTCGAAGTGCTGCTTGCCAGCTTCGGCCTGGACGAGAACCGCGGCCTCGCGTACCTGGGGACGCTGGTGCGCGCGCTCGATGTCGGCGGCGCGGCGGTGCCCGAAGCCGCCGGCTTCGAAGCCATGCTGGCCGGCGCCCGCAAACGCCTGCCCGACGATGACGCGCTGCTGGCGGAAGCCGGCACGGTGCTCGACTCCTTGTACGCCCACTTCGCCGGCGGCCGCAGGATCTGATTGCCCCCGATCAAGAGCACAACCATGCATCCCTCTCAAGAATCCACCCGCGATGACGCGATGCCGGCGATCTCGCAACCGTCCTACACCCTCTGGCAACTCGTCTGGTATTTCATCCGGCTGGGCGCCCTGGGATTCGGCGGCCCGGTCGCCCTGGCCGGCTACATGCGCCGCGACCTGGCCGAAGCGCGCGGCTGGATCACCGATGGCGACTACAAAGAAGGCCTGGCCCTGGCCCAGCTCGCGCCCGGCCCTCTGGCTGCACAGCTTGCCATCTACCTGGGCTATGTGCATTACCGCATCGTGGGTGCCACGCTGGTGGGCATCGCCTTCGTATTGCCGTCTTTCCTGATGGTCGTGGCCCTGGGCTGGGCCTATGTGCACTTCGGCGGCCTGGCCTGGATGCAGGCAGTGTTCTATGGGGTAGGCGCTGCCGTGATCGGCATCATCGCCATCAGCGGCTACAAGCTCACCACCAAGAGCGTGGGCAAGGACAAGCTGCTGTGGGTCATCTACCTCACGCTCGCGGCCGTGACCGTCATCACCGAATCGGAGATCGCCTGGCTGTTTCTGGCTGCGGGGATTCTCGTCTGGTTCTGGCGCGCCCCGCCCGCTTGGCTCAAATCCGGCAAGCTGCAGGCGGTCGCCGCCGTCTCGCTGCCCGTCACGGGAGGCGCGCTGAGCACGATGGATTGGCCGCTGCTTGCGCAGATGGGGCTGTTCTTCGCCAAGGCCGGGGCTTTCGTCTTTGGCTCGGGGCTGGCGATCGTGCCGTTTCTCTACGGCAGCGTGGTCACCGACTTCCACTGGCTCAACGACAAGCAGTTCGTCGATGCCGTGGCGGTGGCGATGATCACCCCCGGCCCCGTGGTCATCACGGTCGGTTTCATCGGCTACCTGGTAGCCGGCCTGCCGGGTGCTTGCATGGCGGCCTTGGCCACTTTTCTGCCGTGCTACCTGTTCACCATCATCCCGGCGCCGTACTTCAAGAAGTACGGCAAGCTCCCGGCCATTCTGGCCTTCGTCGACGGCGTGACGGCCGCCGCGGTCGGCGCCATCGCGGGCGCGGTCATCGTGATTGCCCGGCGTTCCATCGTCGACGTGCCCACCTTGCTGCTGGCGCTGGCCGCGGTGGCGCTGCTGCTGCGCTTCAAGAAGCTGCCCGAACCGGTGATCGTCGCCGGCTCGGCGCTGATCGGGCTCGCGGTCTACCCGCTGCTGCACTAAGTCTTCGTCAAGGAGTCCGTCATGCAATGGATCACTCGTGAGCGTCCCAAGATCGACCGCATCGCCTGCCCATGGCTGATCGCGCGGTTCATCGACAAGACGCCGGAATTTCTCTACGTGCCGGCAGGCGATGTGCTGTGCGTCGCGCAGGAAACAGGCGCGATTCCCTACGACATTCCTGGTGTGGAACTCTCGCACGCGGGCGAGCTGTGCAGCTTCGACGCATTTCTCGGCAAGTACGCGCTGGCAGACAACCCGGCGCTGCGGCAGCTTGCCATGATCGTGCGCGGCGCCGACACCTCGCGGCTGGACCTGACGCCGCAGTCGGGCGGGCTGTACGCCCTGTCGCTGGGGTTGTCGCACCTGTATGCCGACGACCACGCCATGCTCGGCCACGGCATGGTCATGTACGACGCCCTCTATGCCTGGTGCCAGTCGTGCCAAGACGAAGCGCATCGATGGCCGCCTGCGATGCTTTCGGCATAGCGAGCCAGACGCCGAATCGCCCCGTCTCAGTCTTGCAATGCCCCGCGGTGGCGACTACGCCGCAGTCGGGCAATATTTCCAATTGCCGGATTTCTTCAGATCCACACATCATTCGGCTGAGTCCGCTCGCTTTTCTCGTCTCCCGTATTAAGCACGCCGCACGGTTCGATCAGCATGACGCTTGCCTCGCGCTCGGCATAAGGCTTGTGCTCCACGCCGCGCGGCACGACGTATAGGTCGCCTGCGCGCAGATGAACCGGCCCGTCGCGCAGATCGATCCGCAGTTCGCCGTCGACGACGAAGAAGGTCTCGTCCGTGTCGGCGTGGCTATGCCACACGAAATCGCCTTGCAGCTTGACGACCTTGAACTGGTAGTCGTTCATCTGCGCGACGACGCGTGGAGTCCAGTGATCCGCAATGCGAGCGAGCTTCTCGCGCAGATTGACGAGTTTGCCCACGCCCTGGCGGGTTGCTGCCGCGATGCTGTCGGTCATTTCGAGTCCTTGTCGTAAGAGACGGACTCAATCGTAGTGCCGCGGCACTTGCGATGGCAGCGATGGCTCCGTCCCCCGCGCGTTTGACTTTGGTTCTTTCCGAACATATCATTTGAACTGAAATCAATTTTAGTGAAACCAACAAGGATGCATTCCGCATCATGAACGACACCGTCACCGACCTGCACTACGACCTGCGCATTTTGCGTGCCCTGCGCCGCATCACGCGGTCCATCGCGCTGCATTCCCGCCAGCTTGCCGCCTGCAGCCATATCACGGCGCCGCAGCTCGTCTGCCTGCGCGCGGTGATCGACCTGGGGCCCCTGACGGCCACGGCCATCAGCCGCGAGATCCACGTCAGCCCCAGCACGGTCGTCGGCATTCTCGATCGCCTCGAAGACAAGGGGCTGGTGCGGCGCGAGCGCAGCCGCGAAGACCGCCGCATCGTTTTCGTGGCCGCTACCGAAGCCGGTATCGCCCTGGCCAAGGACACGCCGTCGCCGCTGCAGCAGAAGCTGGCCGACGCGCTCAAGGCGCTGCCCGAACTGGAGCAGGCCACCATCACCTTGTCGCTCGAGCGCA
>Ga0209455_1000320_pt1 | contig 47743 bp, 46 predicted proteins | sample AraplaCol_mCL_r2_FD_184275 | JGI IMG/M metagenome (GOLD analysis project Ga0209455, IMG submission 184275) | Arabidopsis root microbial communities from North Carolina, USA - plate scrape CL_Col_mCL_r2 (SPAdes) (version 2) | ecosystem: Host-associated > Plants > Roots > Endosphere | place: USA... | reverse complement strand
CAGCACGGCAACCGTGCGTTTTGTACTCAGTCACGGGCTCCAACACCCAAGCGCGGGGCAAACTGCACGGTCTCGTCTGGCTACCACCAGACTTTACCGTACTGGTCAGTACTGAACATACAAGCGCGCAGGCCCGGCACATCCCGCCGCACCGAGCCGCGGACAGCCGCGCCGCAGACAAAAAAATACCCCGCCGAGGCGGGGCATTCTTGCTGCGCGAGCCCGTGAGCTTGCTGCGCGAGCCCGTGAGGCCCGTCGCGCTTACTTCTTGAACACGAGGTCGGTTTCCTTCAGCGACTCGATGTAGGACGCGATGTCCTTCATGTCGCTGACCGACAGGTTCTGTACCTGCGCCTGCATGATCGCGTTGTTGCGGCCGATCAGCGGGTTCGTCAGCCCCATCTGGTACTGGCGCATCGCCCACACGAGATAGTCGGCGTGCTGGCCGGCGAGGCGCGGGTACTCCGCGTTGATCGGCTTGTTCAGCTGCGCGCCGTGGCAGGCCGCGCAGTTGTGCGATTCGACCAGTTCCTTGCCCTTCGAGATGTCCGCGGCGTGCGCGGTACCGATCGCGAGGCCGGCCGCCAGTGCAACCGCCGCCGTCTTGAATGCGTTGTTCATGAATGCTCCTGTCCCGCCGGAGAGATCGGCGGCGCGCGCTTTACTTGTAGGGGTTGTCCTTCGTGTCGGCCTTCTGGGCGGCGTAGTACGCCGACAGATCCGCGATGTCCTGGTCGGTCAGCGAGCCGGCGATCGCATTCATCGACGGGAAGTGACGATCCTTCTTGCGGTAGGCCTTCAGCGCGTTCTCGAGGTATTGCTGGTTCTGGCCGCCGAGGACAGGCACCCGGTAGACCTCCGGGTACGCCGCGCGGTAGTCCTGGATGCCGTGGCAACCGATGCACATGGCGGCCTTGCTCGCCCCGTCCTTCGGGTTGCCGACCACACCGGCCGCCTGCGCGCTGCCCGCGAGCGCCACGAGCGCTGCGACAACGACGTGTTTGCCGACGAATTTGTTCATAGCTCTTGTAACCTAGCTTGAGGGGAAACTGGCGCCGAAGCGGCAACGGCCCGCGCCGTTTTGCTTGTCGGTCGCCACGCAGGCCAAAAAAAACGGCCAGATTGTACCGCGTCGGCGGGGAACGCGTCCATACGGCGCCCCGGTTCGCCCCGCCACAGCCCTGCAACGATACGCGGGCGCGGCCCGCCCGGACAGCCCTTCTGACTTATACTGGGTTTTTTCCCCGATGAAGAAGAGCGTCGCCATGCGTTTCGAAGGGTCCTCGCACTACGTCGCCACCGACGATCTGAAGCTCGCGGTCAATGCCGCGCTGACGCTGCAACGCCCGCTGCTGATCAAGGGCGAGCCCGGCACCGGCAAGACCATGCTGGCCGAGGAAGTGGCCGCCGCGCTCGACATGCCGCTGCTGCAGTGGCACATCAAGTCGACCACCAAGGCGCAGCAGGGCCTGTACGAATACGACGCCGTGTCGCGGCTGCGCGATTCGCAGCTGGGCGACGAGCGCGTCAAGGACATCGCGAACTACATCGTCAAGGGCGTGCTGTGGCAGGCGTTCGACGCCGAGCAGCCGAGCGTGCTGCTGATCGACGAGATCGACAAGGCCGACATCGAATTCCCGAACGACCTGCTGCGCGAGCTCGACCGGATGGAGTTCCACGTGTACGAGACGCGCGAGACGGTCCGCGCGAAGCACCGCCCGCTCGTCATCATCACGTCGAACAACGAGAAGGAGCTGCCCGACGCATTCCTGCGCCGCTGCTTCTTCCACTACATCCAGTTTCCCGATCCGTCGACGATGCAGAAGATCGTCGCGGTGCACTTCCCCGACATCCGCGAGGAACTGCTGCGCGCGGCGCTCGAGAGTTTCTTCGAATTGCGCGGCGTGTCGGGCCTGAAGAAGAAGCCGTCGACGTCCGAACTGCTCGACTGGCTGAAGCTGCTGCTCGCCGAGAACATCCCGGCCGACGCGCTGCGCGGCGCGGACGCGAAGCAGATCGTGCCGCCGCTCGCGGGCGCGCTGCTGAAGAACGAGCAGGATCTGAGCCTGCTCGAGCGGCTCGTCTACATGAACCGGCACAACCGGTAATCCTCCCTCACCCCGCGAAGGCCCGGCCATGCTGCTCAATTTCTTCTACGCGCTGCGCGCAGCCAAGCTGCCCGTCTCGGTGAAGGAATACCTGACGCTGCTCGAATCGCTGAAGGCCGGGCTGATCTCGCCGTCGATCGACGCGTTCTACTTCCTCGCGCGGATGACGCTCGTCAAGGACGAGCAGTACTTCGACAAGTTCGACCAGGCGTTCGGTGCGTATTTCCATGGCGTGTCCACGCTACCGTCCGAGGCGTTCGACATCCCGCTCGACTGGCTCGAGAAGCGCCTCGAGCGCGAACTGTCGCCGGAGGAGAAGGCGCAGATCGACGCGATGGGCGGGCTCGACAAGCTGATGGAGCGTTTGAAGGCGCTGCTCGACGAGCAGAAGGAACGCCACGAAGGCGGCAACAAGTGGATCGGCACGGGCGGCACGTCGCCGTTCGGGCACGGCGGCTACAACCCGGAAGGCGTGCGCATCGGCGGCCCGTCGAACGGCAACCGCACCGCGGTGAAGGTGTGGGAAGCACGCGCGTACCGCGACTACGACGATTCGGTCGAGATCGGCACGCGCAACATCAAGGTCGCGCTGCGGCGGCTGCGCCGCTTCGCGCGCGAAGGCGCCGCCGAGGAGCTCGACCTGCCCGGCACGATCCGCAGCACGGCCGCGAACGCGGGCTGGCTCGACCTGCGGATGGTGCCCGAGCGCCACAACAACGTGAAGGTGCTGATGCTGCTGGACGTCGGCGGCTCGATGGACGACCACATCAAGCGCACCGAAGAGCTGTTCTCGGCCGCGAAGGCCGAATTCAAGCACCTCGAATTCTTCTACTTCCACAACTGCGTGTACGACCACCTGTGGAAGAACAACCGCCGCCGCCACGCGGAACGCACCGCGACGTGGGACGTACTGCACAAGTTCACGCCCGACTACAAGCTGATCTTCGTCGGCGACGCGACGATGAGCCCGTACGAAGTGCTGCAGCCCGGCGGCTCGGTCGAATACAACAACCCGGAAGCCGGCGCCGTGTGGCTGCGTCGTCTCGCCGACCAGTTTCCGCATCATGCATGGCTGAACCCCGAGCCCGAGCGACTATGGGAGTACCGGCAGTCGGTCGCGGTCATCCGCGACCTGCTCGGCCATCGCATGTATCCGCTCACGCTCGCGGGCCTCGAAACCGCGATGCGCGCACTCAGCAAGTAACGACACCCACTCGCAGATATACAGGCCGCATCCGAGCGGCCGCCCCGGAGAGAGCATGAACCCTTCGTCCACCGCGAGTGCCGGCCGCGCCGGCGGCCGCCGCTTTTTCGCCGATACGTCCGTGTCCGCGCTCGTCGCCGGCTTCGTCGCGATGATGACCGGCTACACGAGTTCGCTCGTGCTGATGTTCCAGGCCGGCCGCGCCGCCCACCTCACCGATGCGCAGATCTCGTCGTGGATCTGGGCGCTGTCGATCGGCATGGCGGTGACGACGATCGGCCTGTCGCTGCGCTACCGCGCGCCCGTCGTGGTCGCGTGGTCGACGCCCGGCGCCGCGCTGCTGATCGCGTCGCTGCCCGGCGTGCCCTACCCCGAGGCGATCGGCGCGTTCGTCGTATGCGCGCTGCTGCTGACGGCCGTCGGCGTGAGCGGCCTGTTCGACACGCTGATGAAGCGCATTCCGGCCGGCATCGCGGCCGCGCTGCTCGCGGGCATCCTGTTCGAGATCGGCATCGAGATCTTCCGCGCCGCGCAGTTCCAGACCGCGCTGGTGCTCGCGATGTTCTTCACCTACCTGATCGTGAAGCGCCTCGCGCCGCGCTATGCGATCGTGACGACGCTGATCGTCGGCACAGTGGTAGCCGGCGGCCTCGGCCTGCTCGATTTCAGCCGCTTCCACATCGCGCTCGCGCAGCCGGTGTTCACGATGCCCGCGTTCTCGATCGCGTCGATCGTCAGCATCGGCATTCCGCTGTTCGTCGTCGCGATGGCGTCGCAGAACGTACCGGGCATCGCGGTGCTGCGTGCGGACGGCTACCCGACGCCGTCGTCGCCGCTGATCGCGACGACCGGCCTCGCGTCGCTGCTGCTCGCGCCGTTCGGCTCGCACGGCGTGAACCTCGCGGCGATCACGGCCGCGATCTGCACCGGCCCCGAAGCGCACGAGGACCACGCGAAGCGCTACACGGCCGCCGTGTGGTGCGGCACGTTCTACCTGGTCGCCGGCGTCTTCGGCGCGACGATCGCCGCGTTGTTCGCGGCGCTGCCGAAAGCGCTCGTCGTGTCGGTCGCGGCGCTCGCGCTGTTCGGCTCGATCATGAGCGGCCTCGCGAACGCGATGCAGGACGTGAAGCAGCGCGAAGCGGCGCTCGTCACGTTCATGGTGACCGCGTCGGGCCTCACGCTGCTGTCGATCGGCTCGGCATTCTGGGGGCTCGTCGCCGGGGTCGTCACGCAGGTGATCCTGAACGCGCGGCGCCCCGCGTGACGCGGCTCGGCCGCCTGCCGCGGCGCGCGCCGCCGCGCCCGCCCGGCACGCCAAAACGTGCGCGACACGAATCGGGCCTAAAATGATGGATTGGAAGCGGCGCCCGGCGCCGCTTCGCTTCGCCGCCGCGCTCGCGCGGCCCGTGAGAACCCGGCGCCCCGCGCTCTTCTTCCGAATCGCCATGACTACCGCACTCGACCAGCTGAAGCAGTACACGACCGTCGTCGCCGACACGGGCGACTTCCAGCAGCTTGCGCAATACAAGCCGCAGGACGCGACCACGAACCCGTCGCTGATCCTGAAGGCCGTCCAGAAGGATGCGTACAAGCCGATCCTCGAGAAAACCGTCCGCGATCATCGCAACGAAAGCACCGATTTCATCATCGACCGCCTGCTGATCGCATTCGGCACCGAAATCCTGAAGCTGATCCCGGGCCGCGTATCGACCGAGGTCGACGCACGCCTGTCGTTCGACACGCAGCGCTCGATCGAGAAGGGCCGCGAGCTCATCAAGCTGTACGAAGCAGCCGGCATCGGCCGCGAGCGCATCCTGATCAAGCTCGCGTCGACGTGGGAAGGCATCCGCGCGGCCGAGGTGCTGCAGAAGGAAGGGATCAAGTGCAACATGACCCTGCTTTTCTCGCTCGTGCAGGCCGCCGCGTGCGCGGAAGCGGGCGCGCAGCTGATCTCGCCGTTCGTCGGCCGCATCTACGACTGGTACAAGAAGCAGGCCGGCGCCGAATGGAATGAAGCGCGCGACGGCGGCGCGAACGATCCGGGCGTGCAATCGGTGCGCCGCATCTACACGTACTACAAGACGTTCGGCTACAAGACCGAAGTGATGGGCGCGAGCTTCCGCACGACCAGCCAGATCACCGAGCTCGCCGGCTGCGACCTGCTGACGATCAGTCCCGATTTGCTGCAGAAGCTGCAGGAGAGCAACGAGACGGTCGCCCGCAAGCTGTCCCCGGAAACGCTGCAGGACAAGCCGGCCGAGCGCGTCGCGATCGACGAGGCGTCGTTCCGCTTCCAGCTGAACGACGAAGCGATGGCCACCGAAAAGCTCGCCGAAGGCATCCGTGTGTTCGCCGCCGACGCGGTGAAACTCGAGAAGCTGATCGACGCGCTGCGCTGAGCCGCACGACGCGTCAGCGGCTGTCAGCAAGACTGACAACAGCCGTCAGCAAGCGCTGCAAACGGTCGCGAACAGGATGTTCGCGGCCGTTTTTATTTTTCATTCCATCGTCAAGCGCGCGCACTACAATCCACGTCACGGGTGCGACGGCCGCCTCCCGATGCGCCCTTTCCCCAGTCAATCTTGCACGACGCCGCGCCAGCGCCGACGCGCCGGCACGGCTCATTCCAGGAGACAACGATGCAAGTTCAACCGTACCTGACGTTCTACGGTCGTGCCGACGAAGCCCTTCAGTTCTACGAAAAGGCACTCGGCGCGAAGACGATGTTCAAGATGCACTTCAAGGACGCTCCGCCGAATCCCGATTACCCGATGTCGCCGGAGATGAGCGACAAGGTGATGCACGCGAGCTTCACGATCGGCGACTCGATGATCATGTGCTCGGACGGCGATTGCAGCCAGCCGGCGGGCGCCGCGCACGCCGGCTATTCGCTGTCGCTGAACCCGGCGACGGTCGAGGAAGGCCAGAAGCTGTTCGATGCGCTCGCCGACGGCGGCGAAGTGACGATGCCGTTCGGCAAGACGTTCTGGGCGCTCGGCTTCGGGATGGCGAAGGATCGCTTCGGCGTGCACTGGATGGTCAACGTCGAGGATCTGTCGCAGCGCGAGGAGCTCGCGAAACGCGCGCAGGGCTGACGCAAAGGAAACGCCCGCCACCTTGCGGTGGCGGGCGTTTTCGTTGCCGGGCAGCCGGCAATGCGTCGTGCGCGGCACGCGGCCGCGCACGACCCGTATCAGCTCTCGACGACGTCGAGATAATCCTCCGGCCGCGTGCGATCCTCCGCATGCGCCATGCCGATCACGCGCACCAGCACGCTCACGACCACCGACACCACCAGGTTCACGATCAGCGACCACACGGCCGCGTAGCCGGGAATCGCGAGGCCGAACAGGTGGATCGTGAAGATCGAACTCGCCAGCTTCAGCGAGACCGCCATCCACGTGCCGCAGATGATGCCGGCCGCCCAGCCGGCCAGCAGGCCGCGATGGTCGAGCACGCGCGTGTACAGGCCGAGCACGATCGCCGGCAGCGTCTGGATGATCCAGATCCCGCCGAGCAGCTGCAGCTGGATCGCGTAGGTCAGCGGCAGCCCGAGGATGAACGCCACCGCGCCGACCTTCACGATCAGCGACACGAGTTTCGCGACGTGCGTCTCCTGGTCGTGCGACATGTTGCGGTTCACGAACTCGCGGTGGATGTTGCGCGTGTACAGGTTCGCGGCCGCGATCGACATGATCGCCGCCGGCACCAGTGCACCGATGCCGATCGCCGCGAACGCGACGCCGACGAACCACGACGGGAAGTACTCGAGGAAGAGCGCGGGCACCGCGAAGTTCGGGCCGAACGCCTTGAAGTACGGCGCGTACTGCGGCATGTCCTTCACGCCGGAGGCGAGCGCCATGTAGCCGAGCAGCGCGAGCAGGCCGAGCACGAACGAGTACGCGGGCAGCATCGCCATGTTGCGGCGGATCGAGTTGCCCGACGACGACGACAGGATCGCCGTGACCGAGTGCGGATACAGGAACAGCGCGAGCGCCGAGCCGATCGCGAGCGTCGCGTATGCGCTGTAGCCGTTCAGGCTCATCGCGTCGGGCGCCTTCAGCAGCAGCTTCGCGGGCGGCACGGCGGAGAAGATGTGCCCGAAGCCGCCGAGCTTCGCGGGGATCACGATGACCGCGGCGGCGATCGTGACGTAGATCAGCACGTCCTTCACGATCGCGATCATCGCGGGGGCGCGCAGCCCCGACGTGTACGTGTAGGCGGCGAGGATCGCGAACGCGATGATCAGCGGCAGGTCGCCGACGAAGCCGGTCGTGTCGAAGCCGAGCGCGCCGATCACCACCTCGATGCCGACGAGCTGCAGCGCGATGTACGGCATCGTCGCGACGATGCCCGTCACCGCGATCGCCAGCGCGAGCATCCGGCTGCCGTAGCGCGCGTTGACGAAGTCGGCGGCCGTCACGTAGCCGTGCCGCTTCGCGATGCTCCACAGTTTCGGGAACACGACGAACGCGAACGGATAGATCAGGATCGTGTACGGCAGCGCGAAGAAGCCCATCGCGCCGGCGCCGAACACGAGCGCGGGCACCGCGACGAACGTATAGGCCGTGTAGAGGTCGCCGCCGAGCAGGAACCACGTGACGATCGTGCCGAAGCGACGTCCGCCGAGGCCCCATTCGTCGAGATGAGCGAGATCGCCGCGCCGCCAGTTCGCGGCCAGGAAACCGATGATCGTGACGCCGATGAACAGCAGGACGAAGACGAAGGTTGCGCCGAGATTCATTGCGCACCTCCTTGCGTACCGCTCGCCTTCCACGCGTTCTTGGTCTTGAAGTACACGAACGCGGTGATCACCGCGCTGATGAAGACCCAGAGCAACTGGTACCAGTAGAAAAACGGAAAACCGAACCATTGCGGTTCGATCTTGCTGTACGACGGCACCCAGACCATCGCGATCAACGGCAGTACCAGCAGCCAGAGCCAGCGCTTCGCGGCCCGGTTGGCGTCGGCATCGTGAGCCATGACGTCTCCTCTTCTATCCCGGTTATCGATCTTGTTGAGCGGGTACGGCACCGAGAGGAGCGGCGAAACGGGTAGGCTGCGGCTCCCCTGGCTTCGCGCCAGTATAGGAGCCGCGAGTACGCGGTCAAGCAGGGGCGAACCCGAGGTGATCCGCCCCTTGTCACGCGGATGCGCCGGCCTGCGCCGGTGCGTCCGGCGTCAGATCGCGAACGCGGTGTCGCGTGCGCCGTCCGTTGCTTTCAAAGCTTTCACCCACTTGCGCGCGGGCAGCTTGAGCGTGTCCTCGATCAGCTTCGCGCGGGCGTCGAGCTGGGCGAACGGCACGTCGAGCGCGGGGCCCGAAAACGCGATCGCGATGCGGTTGCCGTCGTGCACTTCGGGCAGCGCGATCACGCGGTGGTCGAACGCCGCATTCAGGTGCTTCATGTTGCGCACGAAGCTCGGATGATCGCCGAACAGGTTGATCGTCGCGATGCCGGCATCGGCGAGGCAGCCGCGCACCGCGCGGTAGAACGCGACGCTGTCGAGCACGGGGCCGCGCGCGGTCGCGTCGTACAGGTCGATCTGGATCGCGCCCGCCGTGCCGCGGTTGGCCGGGTCGTTGACGAAGTCCCATGCGTCGGCTTCGTGCACCGCGAGGCGCGCGTCGTCGGGCGGCAGCGCGAACATCGTGCGCGCGGCGACGATCACGGCCGGGTTCAGCTCGACGGCCTCGACCTTCGCGTGCGGCAGGAAACGATGCGAGAACTTGGTCAGCGCGCCGGTGCCGAGCCCGAGCTGGACGATCCGCTCCGGCGTTTCGAGGAACAGCAGCCAGGCCATCATCTGCTGCGCGTATTCGAGCTCGATATGCAGCGGCTTCGAGATCCGCATCGCGCCCTGCACCCACTCGGTCCCGAAGTGCAGGAAGCGCACGCCGCCTTCTTCGGAGAACGTCACGGGCGCGAAACGCGGCTTGCGCGGCGCTTCGAGCACCGGCACGTCGTCGTGTTCGTCGATGTCCGGGCGGCGCTTCACGCGCGGCGGCTGGAGTTTTTCGGAGCCGTTGTAGGCGGACGGCTTGCGTTGCTTGAACGCGCGTGCCTCGGCGGACGCGCGCTTGATCAGTCGGGTCATGATGGTTGAATCTCGCTGGGTGACGCTGGATGAGCGGACGAGAGGATAGCATTGGTGGGAGGCGGAGGCCGCCGACGCGTGCCCCGCCACACGTGACGTCGAATCCCGTCGGCGCTACGCTGCATTCGCGGACCCACAGGAGAGCGCATGACCTCGCACGACAAGAAGATCTGGTTTCCGGCGAAGCGCTACGGCTGGGGATGGGGATTGCCGGTCGCGTGACAGGGCTGGGTCGTGCTGCTGCTGTTCGCGATCAGCGTCGTCGCGAGTGCATGGCTCGTGCCGCCGCATCGGTCGCCGGTGGCGTACGGGGCATGCCTCGTGGTGCTGGTCGCGCTGCTGACTGCGGTGTGCTGGCTCAAGGGCGAGAAGCCCCGGTGGCGATGGGGCAACGACGATTGAGCTGACACATCGAAGTCGTTTTTGCTGCCTGACGACCGCGCATCGTACGGCAGCGCATGCAGCGTCGGCTCGCCGCGCACCGTGCCCGGCAACCGCCGGAACGGGACGCCATTTTGTTCAGTTTGACACCGGCGTTGACCAGACAGCATGCTGGTGCCGCGCATGCATTTTCTTTCGACGGGACCGGTTGCGCCGTAACGTCATCGAAGCCTGCCAATATCCGCTCTGGCCATACCTGCTCCATTACACGGGATTTCGTAAGCATGAGTCACATCCACTTCATTGGCGGGGAAAAAGGCGGCGTCGGCAAATCGCTCGCGGCCCGCGTGCTGGCCCAGTATTTCATCGATCGGAGCATGCCCTTCGTGGGCTTCGATACCGACCGATCGCACGGCGCGCTCCTGCGGTTCTATGCCGATTTTGCCGCGCCCGCCGTGCTCGACCAGCATGACAGCCTCGATCCGGTCATGGAATCGGCGCTCGAGGATCCGCAACGGCGCATACTGGTGGATCTCGCGGCCCAGACGCGGCAGTCGCTCGCCAAGTGGCTCGACGATTCGGACGTAGTCGACTTCGCCGAGGAACACGGCCTCACGCTGACGTGGTGGCACGTGATGGACACTGGCCGCGATTCGGTCGATCTGCTGCGGCAATGGCTCGACGAATTCGGCGGACGAATCAAGCTGGTGCTCGTGCTGAATGAAGTCCGCGGCGATCGCTTCGAGATTCTGGAGGCCTCCGGCGAACGCGAGCGGGCCGAAGCCCTTGGCGCCAGCGTGATTACGCTGCGCCGCCTGCCCGATACGACCATGCAGAAGATCGATCGGCAAAGCGCGAGCTTCTGGGCGGCGGTCAATCATCCGGACCGCGCCGCCACGGGGCTCGGCTTGCTGGAGCGGCAGCGCGTCAAGGTCTGGCTGCATCGTACTTACGAGGAGCTGGGCACGCTCGCCCTGTAGCACGGGCCCGTGACGGCGCGGAATGTGCGGCGGTTGGGTTGGCATGGCTCATACCGGGAAAACTTGGAGGCTCGATGGCCGATCACGACAGACTGCATCCACTCCGTCCGTTCCTGAAAAACTGGGTTTGGGAGCACGGTCGAATCGGGACGCGCTATCTGGACTGCGTGGATGGCGAAATCAAGTTCGACGAAGGCAAGAAATCGCATTTCGCCGCCGAGCAATATACCTACGTGCCGCTGGGCAAGAACGCTGAGGACGACACGCCCGCGGAGGGCCCCGCGATCCACGATGCCGGACTTGCCCGCTTTTTGCGGGCGGCTCAGTTGGGCACGCCCGGGGAAGCCGGTTCCGTGGCGGAGGTTCAGCGCGCCGTGCAGGATTGCGTGGAGATCGGCCTGTTCAGCGCGTATCAACGGGAGGCTCGCCAGGCACGGGCCCGCTACGCGCAGGAACCGATGTTCGAGGACGAGATCCGCGCGGCGGTCGTCGACGACATCCGGCGAATTTACGTCGGCATGCGAGAACAGCTGGCGCTGTACGATTTCAGTGTGCTCTACGGCTTGCCCACGCCGCTGCTGATCAGCGACACACCGTTCATCGACTGGCGCGTGATAGCCAGTCCGGCACTGCCGTTCGTCTCGCTTCCGCTGGGACCTTACTGCCTGCTGGTAGGCGCGCCGTCGGGCAGAAGTAGCCGAATCGGCCCGGTGGTCTGGAAGGCCGCTGCCGCGCTGGGGCCGTTGAAGGACCACAACCGCCGGATCGAGGAGCACGCACGGCTGTGGCTGGTGGCGACCACCGATGATCAACTCGTGGCGGCACAAAGTCGCATCGTCTCGGCCACGGGCACCAGGCAAGGCGAGGCGAAGCCTTGACCGGTAGCGTCGAGTGGCGGCGCGATCGCATCAGGTCCGGTTTGTCCTGTTGCCGCTCCCGCCCCTGCAACCGCTCACCGTGGCCATCACCAACGTCTCGCGATATCCCTGCTATCTAGATCCGCCGAACGGTCGCTCATCGAGCTTAAATTTGGCTCGATCGTGCTAAATTTTGGCTCGATCGTGCTAATATCACGGCTTATGACAAAGCTCGGCGACGCCCTCTTTTCCAACGCACAGCAACCCATTCTGGCCTGCCTGTTTGGGCAGCCCGAACAGTGGTTTCACGTCAAAGAGTTGATCCGGCTGACCGGTCTCGGTAGTGCCAGCGTCCAGCGCGAACTGAATCGTCTCGAAAAAGGTGGCCTCATCGAAACTCGACGCATCGCCAATCTCAAACAGGTGCGAGCGTTTGCCGGCAGTCCCATTTTCAGCGAGCTGCGTCTCATCGTCCTCAAAACCTTCGGGGTCGTCGAGGTGCTCCGCGAAGCACTGTCACCGCTGACCTCAGAGATACAGCTCGCCTTTGTATACGGTTCGGTTGCCCAAGGCAGCGACCACGCCGGTAGCGACGTCGATGTTATGTTGGTCAGTGAGACGCTCAGCTATGGACAAATCATGGCCGCACTCGAATCGGCTGAAAGACAGCTCGGCCGCTCGGTCCAGATCACACAATATACTCACGAGGAATTTCTCGAACGGAAACGCAAAAGTCATCCGTTCCTCGCGGAAGTGCTGCGCCAACCGAAGCTGATGATTATCGGAACCGAGGACGACATTGACCGCATTGGATAACCTCGTACGCATCGGAAAACTCAAACCCCTTCCGGCGAACCGCGGCGAATTCGAACATCTGCTCGACCTCGCTCGAACCTTGCTCGATACCGTCACAAGCAGTAACGGAATGGCGACGGAGAGCCAGTTCATCCTCGCCTACGATTCCGCTCACGCCGCGTCACGTGCTGCGTTACGGGCTCACGGATACCGGAGCGACGACCGATATCTGGTCTTTCAGTGTCTCGAACACACGATCGGCTGGCCGACCGAAAAATGGCGCGTGCTCGATACCTGCCATCGCAGGCGCAATGCGGCCGAATACGAGGGCAACATAGATCTTCCAGCGAGTCTGACCGCCGAGTTGGTTCGGCTCACTGCTGAACTCATTGAAACCGTATCTCTACTCGACCACCTGCTGCCGTCCACCTGATACTGCTTCGCGGGATACTCTGAATCCAACGAGTTTCAGGCGCGAATCCCGCGCCAAAGCACCAGTTTCTGCTCGAACGACAGCATCGCGTTCGCCGGGCTCGACGAAGGCAGCACGAGCGTCTCGTACCCAGCCTGGCCGATCACCTCGGCGAACCGCCCCGCCGTCTTGCCGTTGAAGCACACGCGCTTCAGCAACGGCGCATGCGCGCGCAGCGAATCGAAGTCGTTCGGCTTCGCGTTCCTGATCGCGGAATCAAGGCTGCCCTGACGATGGCACGCATCGAGCACGTCCCAGATGCCGATGCCGTGCGACAGCACGCGCTCGAGCCGCGCGTCGTACGGCAGCTCATGCAGCGACGGCTCGCCGAGCACCGCGCCGAGCAGCCGCCAGAACTGGTTGCGCGGATGCGCGTAGTACTGCGCGGCGTCGAGCGACGCCTCGCCCGGAAAGCTGCCGAGGATCATCGTGTGCGTATTCGGCGCGACGACCGGCGGAAAACCTTGCAGCATCACGCGCCTCCGTGCGACCCGACGGACCGCGGCCCGTCGCCGTGCGCATCGAGGTGGCGCCACAGCGCCGGCAGCATGCACTCGGTGACCATCAGCGGCTTGCCGTGACGCTGGAACACCGAGCGCCGCGCGACGAACGCATGCGGCGCCCGCGCGCCCAGCAATGCATGGCTCGCGAGCGCATACAGCGGATGGCCGGCGATCACGCGCCGGCTCACGAGCGCCGAGCGCTCGACCTGCGGATCGCTGTACAGCAGCTCCGCGAGCGGTCGCGTGCGCAGCCGCCGCATCGCCTGCCACACGCCCTTGCTGGCCGCGAGCGGCGCGATGCTGTGCGCGGCGACGTACGGCATGCCGTCGACCGACAGGATCACCTCGCGCACCCACATCGGCGCGCGCGGCGAACTGGCGAGCGCGTCCGGCTCGTCGAACCACGGGCGGTCGACGGCCTCGCGCGTCACCCGCACGTTCACGCGGCCGAGCCGCGCGAGGTGCGCGGTCAGCGATCCGCCGCGCGTCAGCCAGTCGCGCTGGTCGAGCGTGCAGCCAGGCCGCGGCGTCTCGCGCCAGCCGGCCTGCGCGCCGTCGAATCGCATGCGCGCGTTCACGCGGCGCGCGACAGCAGCAGCGCGTTGGTCCGCTTCACGAAGCTCGCCGGATCGTCGAGCATGCCGCCTTCGGCCAGCAGCGCCTGATCGAACAGCAGATGGCACCAGTCGCCGAAATCGGCGCTGTCGGCGTTCAGCTGCTTCACGAGCGCGTGCTCGGGATTGATCTCGAGGATCGGCTGCATCGCCGGCGCGTTCTGGCCGGCTGCCTTCAGCATCCGCTGCAGGTAGCCGCTCATGTCGTTGTCGTCCGCGACGAGGCACGACGGCGAATCGGTCAGGCGGAACGTGACGCGCACTTCCTTCACCTTGTCGCCGAGCGCTTCCTTCATCTTCTCGACGACCGGCTTGATCGCCTCGCCGGCCTGCTCCTGCGCCTTCTTCTCCTCGTCGTTCAGCTCGCCGAGATCGAGGTCGCCGCGGGCCACGCTCGCGAGCGGCTTGCCGTCGAATTCATGCAGGAACGACAGCATCCATTCGTCGACGCGGTCGGTCAGCAGCAGCACCTCGACACCCTTCTTGCGGAACACTTCCAGATGCGGGCTGTTCTTCGCGGCCTGCCACGTATCGGCGGTCACGTAGTAGATCTTGCTCTGCTCGGGCTTCATGCGCGACACGTAGTCGGCGAGCGACACGTCCTGCGCGTCGGTGTCGCCATGCGTCGACGCGAAGCGCAGCAGCTTCGCGATGCGCTCACGGTTCGCGTGATCCTCGCCGAGGCCCTCCTTCAGCACCTGGCCGAACGCGCCCCAGAACGTCTTGTACTTCTCCTTGCCGGCATCGTCTTCCGCGTTCGCGAGTTCCTCGAGCATCGACAGCGCGCGCTTGGTCACGCCTTCGCGGATCGCCTTCACGTCGCGGCTTTCCTGCAGGATTTCACGCGACACGTTCAGCGGCAGGTCGGCCGAATCGACCACACCCTTCACGAAGCGCAGGTATTGCGGCAGCAGCTGCTCGGCGTCGTCCATGATGAACACGCGCTTCACGTACAGCTTCAGGCCGCCGCGATAGTCGCGGTTCCACAGGTCGAACGGCGCGTGCGCGGGCACGAACAGCAGCTGCGTGTATTCGCTGCGGCCCTCGACGCGGTTGTGCGTCCACGTGAGCGGGTCCTGGTGATCGTGCGCGATGTGCTGGTAGAACTGCGTGTACTGCTCGTCGGTGACGTCGCTCTTCGAACGCGTCCACAGCGCGCTCGCCTGGTTGACGGTTTCGTCCTCGTCCTTCAGGACCATCTCGCCCTTTTCCTGATCCCACTCTTCCTTGCGCATCAGGATCGGCAGCGCGATGTGGTCGGAGTACTTCTGGATGATCGACTTCAGGCGGTGCGACGACAGCAGGTCGTCCTCGCCTTCGCGCAGGTGCAGCGTGATCGTCGTGCCGCGTTGCGCGCGCTCGATCGCGTCGATCGTGAAATCGCCCTCGCCCGCGCTTTCCCAGCGCACGGCTTCGTTCGCCGGCAGGCCCGCGCGACGCGTTTCGACGGTGATCTTGTCGGCAACGATGAAGCCCGAGTAGAAGCCCACGCCGAACTGGCCGATCAGCGCCGCGTCCTTCTGCTGGTCGCCCGACAGCTTCGTGAAGAATTCCTTGGTGCCCGAACGCGCGATCGTGCCGAGGTTCGCGATCGCCTCGTCGCGGCTCATGCCGATGCCGTTGTCGTCGATGGTGATCGTGCGCGCGGCCTTGTCGTAGCCGATACGGATACGCAGGTTCGGATCGTTCTCGTACAGCGCGTTGTCCGCGAGCCCTTCGAAACGCAGCTTGTCGGCCGCGTCGGACGCATTCGACACCAGTTCGCGCAGGAAGATTTCCTTGTTGCTGTAGAGCGAATGGATCATCAGGTGGAGGAGTTGCTTGACCTCTGCCTGAAAGCTCATCGTTTCGTGTGCCATGGATGCTGTTTCCTCTTACTTGAACTGAAAAGGGGTGACGCCGGCGCCCGGCGCGCGATGCCGGCGGACCCGTGAAGGACGCCCGGTTGGGACAACCGGGTTGGGGCGGCCCGTTCGGGACGGCCCCCTCTGGGACGACCGCCTGGCGCCGGCGGTTTGCGCGCGTATCTGGGGACGGCACGCGCCATTTCAAGAGCCGGCCTGCCGCGCCGCGTCACGACGCGCGCCGCACCGCCGAGTCGATATAGCCCGCCAGCAGCCCCGGCAGCGCCGGATCGCCGCAGTTCGCGACGTTGAAGCGCATCCACGTGGACGGCGACTGCTGCGGCGAGAACAGGCTGCCGGGCGTCAGCAGGAAGCCGGCTTCGTGCGCGACCGCCGCGAGCGCGTCCGAATCGACGCCCGTGTCGGCCCACAGGAACATCCCGGCCGCCGGCATCGTGAAGAGGCCGAGCCCCGTGCGCTCGAGCATCCGCGCGGTCTTGTCGCGCACGCCGTCGAGCCGCGCGCGCAGCCGCTCGACGTGGCGCCGGTAATGCCCTTCGGTCAGGATCTTGTACAGCACGCGCTCGTTGAGCTCGGGCGTGGTCATCCCGACCAGCATCTTCTGGTCGGTGACCGCCTTCGCGATCTCCGGCGCGCAAGCCACGTAGCCCACCCGCAGGTTCGCCGCGAGCGTCTTCGAATAGCTGCCGAGATAGATCACGCGCTTCAACTGGTCGAGGCTCGCGAGGCGCGTGGCCGGATAGCTGGGCGGGCACAGGTCGCCGTACACGTCGTCCTCGACGACGAGGAAGTCGTAGGCCTCCGCGAGCTTCAGGATCCGGAACGCCTGCGCGGCCGACAGCGACGTGCCGGTCGGGTTCTGCAGCACCGAGTTGATCACGAGCATCTTCGGCCGCCACATCTGCACCAGGGTTTCGAGCGCGTCGAGGTCGGGGCCGTCGGGCGTATACGGCATCCCGACGAGCTGCGCGCCCTGCGCCGCGAAACGGCCGAACATCTGGAACCACGCCGGATCGCCGACGATCACCGCATCGCCCGGGCGCATGTAGATCCGCGAGATCAGGTCGATCGCCTGCGTGATGCCCGACACCAGCACGATCTGTTCGGGCTTCGCGCCGATCTCGACTTCGGCGAGGCGCGTCTGCAGTTGCTGGCGCAGCGGCAGGAAACCCTGCGCGGTGCCGAAGCCGAGCATCTGCGCGCCCGACTGGCGCCCGAGCGCGCGCAGCGCGCCGGTGATCAGCTCGCCGTCGAGCCAGCGGCCCGGCAGGTAGCCGAGGCCCGGGCCCTTCTCCGGGCTGACCGTGTGCAGCATGTTGCGCAGCAGCCAGACGACGTCGATCGTGTTGTGCACGGGCGCGGCCTCGGCCACGCGCGCGACGCCATCGGCCGGCTGCGGGCCGGCGCCGGTGCGCTCGCGCACGTAGAAGCCGGAGCCGCGCCGCGAGTCGAGGTAGCCCTGCGCGACAAGACGCTCGTAGGCCTCGACGACGGTGAAGCGCGACACGCTCTTGTCGAGCGCGAGCTTGCGGATCGACGGCATGCGCATGCCGGGACGGAACACGCGTTCGTCGATGCGCCGCCGCGCCCACTGGACCAGCTGGTCGACGAGCGTGAGCGTGGCCGTGTCGTGCGGCGCGGGAATCTGGGCGAGGGGGACGGTGGACATGGGCGGCAGGCTCTCCAACTGTACCGAAGGCTATCGCGCCGATTGTACCGTTACTGTGCCGGTAGCGACGATTACAGTTGACCGGAATGGCGATCGTGCGGCCGCCGTTCCGGCCCGCCGCACGTGGCGCAGCGCACGCCGAGGCGCCTCGCGAGCGGTGCGCCGGCCGGTGCGCCCCCCGCCCGGCACGCCGTCCGCCTACCCTGACACTTTCGCTTCCCGACCGACCCTCATGCCAGCCCGCTCCCTGACACTCGACCATCTCGTGATTGCCGCGCGCACCCTCGACGAAGGCGTGCGCCATGTCGCCGACGCACTCGGCATCGAACCGGCCGGCGGCGGCCGCCATCCGCTGATGCGGACCCACAATGCGCTGTTCGGCGCGTGGAGCGGGCTCTATCTCGAAGTGATCGCGATCGACCCCGACGCGCCCGCGCCGGAAGACGGTGCAAAACCGCCTCGTGCGCGGCTGTTCGGGCTCGACGATCCGGCGATCCAGGCGCGGCTCGCGCAGCAGGGCCCGTTTCTCGCACACTGGGTCGCGCGCGTCGACCGCCCGCGCCAGCTTGCGCTGTGGCAGCGCCAGTATCCGGCCCGCATCGCGCCCGTCGTCGCGATGCGGCGCGGCGATCTGAGCTGGGGCCTCACGGTGCCCGACGACGGCAGCTTCCCCGCGTGGCAGGACGCAGGCGACGGCCTCGTGCCGTCGCTGATCCAGTGGGACAGCCCGCGCCATCCGGCCGAATCGCTGCCGGCCGACGGCATCGCGCTGAAAGCGCTCAAGGGCGCCCATCCGCACGCGGATACGATCCGCGCGCAACTCGACTGGCTCGGCGCCGCCCACCTGCTCGACGTCGAAGCCACCGACGGTCCGCCGGCGCTGGTCGCCGAATTCGATACGCCGCAAGGCCCACGCACGTTGCGCTGACGCCGCACGCGCGGCCGCCCTGCTCGTCACACCATACGCACCTCGCCAATACGGAGACACCCACGACATGAATTCGCGCGAAACCCGGGGCATGCTGCTCGGCCTCATCGGCGTGATGATCTTCAGCCTGACGCTGCCGATGACGCGGATCGTCGTATCCGAACTCAACCCGCTGCTCAACGGGCTCGGCCGCGCGCTCGCCGCCGCCGTGCCGGCCGGCCTGCTGCTGTGGTGGCGCCGCGAGCGGCTGCCGACCCGCGCGCAACTGAAAAGCCTCGCGATCACGTCGGCCGGCGTGATCATCGCGTACCCGGTGTTCTCGGCGTGGGCGATGAAATCGGTGCCGGCCTCGCACGGCGCGGTGGTCAACGGACTGCAACCGCTGTTCGTCGCGCTGTATGCGGCATGGCTGTCGCACGAACGGCCGTCGAAGGCGTTCTGGGCCAGTGCGGTGGCCGGCAGCGCGCTCGTGATCGCGTTCGCGCTGCGTGACGGCGGAGGCACCGTGCAGGCCGGCGACGCGCTGATGCTCGTCGCGGTCGGCATCGGCGCGTTGGGCTATGCGGAAGGCGCGCGCCTCGCGCGCCAGATCGGCGGCTGGCAGGTGATCTGCTGGGCGCTCGTCGTGTCGGCGCCGTTCCTCGTGCTGCCGGTCGGCTGGCTCGCATGGATGCAGCACGCCGCGCATCCGGGGCCGCTCGCGCCACGCACCTGGCTCGCGTTCGGCTACGTGACCCTCTTTTCGCAATTCATCGGCTTTTTTGCATGGTATGCGGGGCTCGCGATGGGCGGCACCGCGCGCGTCGGCCAGGTGCAACTGCTGCAGATTTTCTTCACGATCGCCTTTTCCGCGCTGCTGTTCGGCGAAACGGTCACGCCGTCGACGTGGCTGTTCGCCGCCGCCGTGATCGCGACCGTGGTGCTCGGGCGCCGCTCGGCGGTCGCCACGGCGCCGCGCGCCGCTCGCGCCGGCTGATGAGGTGCGCCATAATGGACGTTTTGCCTGATCGGTTTCGCCTGACTGGCCGTGCCCACCCAGCCGCGAAGGCGCCATCGTGCTCGCGCTCGCCCACCCGGCGGCGTCGAAGCGATCCGCCTGATCGACCTTTCTTGACTGACCACGATATCCGAACGAGGAGACTATGAATCCGAGCGACCTGCATCCGCCGCACTGGCAGCTTTCCGAACGCGCCCGCAAGCTGACGAGCTCGGCGATCCGCGAGATCCTGAAGGTCACGGAACGCCCCGAGGTCATCTCGTTCGCCGGCGGCCTGCCCGCCCCCGCGACGTTCCCGGCCGAACGCATGCGCGCCGCCGCCGACCGCGTGCTGCGCGATGCGCCGGCCGCCGCACTCCAGTACAGCGCGACCGAAGGCTACCTGCCGCTGCGCGAGTGGATCGCCGAGCGCTACAGCGTGCGCGTGTCGCAGGTGCTGATCACGACCGGCTCGCAGCAGGCGCTCGACCTGCTCGGCAAGGCGCTGATCGACCCGAACAGCCCGATCCTCGTCGAAACCCCGACCTACCTCGGCGCGCTGCAATCGTTCTCGCTGTACGAGCCGCGCTACGTGCAGGTGCCGACCGACGAGCAGGGCCTGCTGCCGGAAGGCCTCACGCCCGAACTCACGCAAGGCGCGCGGCTGCTGTACGCGCAGCCGAACTTCCAGAACCCGACCGGCCGCCGCCTGCCCGTCGAGCGCCGCCGTGCGCTCGCCGCGTTCGCGCAGACGAGCCCGTTCCCGGTGCTGGAGGACGATCCGTACGGCGCGCTGAACTACCAGGGCGAGCCGCTGCCGACGATGCTGTCGATGGCGCCCGACCACGTCGTGCATCTCGGCACGTTCTCGAAGGTGCTCGCGCCGGGCCTGCGGATCGGCTACATCATCGCGCCCGAGGAACTCCACTTCAAGCTCGTGCAGGCCAAGCAGGCCACCGACCTGCACACGCCGACGCTCACGCAGCGCATCGCGCACGAAGTGATCAAGGACGGCTTCCTCGACGAGCACATCCCGACGATCCGCGAGCTGTACAGCGCGCAGTGCGACGCGATGCTCGGCGCGCTCACGCGCCACATGCCGGCAGGCGTCACGTGGAACCGCCCGGAAGGCGGGATGTTCATCTGGGTGAACCTGCCCGCGCAGATCGACAGCATGAAGCTGCTCGCCGCGGCCGTCGACAACCACGTCGCCTTCGTGCCGGGCGCGCCGTTCTTCGCGGAAAACGCGCAGCAGAACACGCTGCGCCTGTCGTTCGTGACGGTGCCGCCCGAGAAGATCGAGGAAGGCGTCGCGCGCCTCGGCAAGCTGCTGCGCGAGCGCCTCTGATCCCCTTTTTCCTGTCACGACTCTCTACGAGGAATCGAACACATGGCTAACGTCTACGACAAACTGAAGTCGCTCGGCATCGAGCTCCCGACCGCCGGCGCCCCGGCTGCCGCCTACGTGATGAGCGCGCAAAGCGGCAACACGGTCTACCTGTCGGGCCACATCGCGAAGAAGGACGGCAAGGTCTGGGCCGGCAAGCTCGGCGCGGATCTGCAAACGGAAGACGGCAAGGCCGCCGCCCGCTCGATCGCGATCGACCTGCTCGCGACGCTGCACGCGCACACCGGCGACCTGAACAAGGTCACGCGCATCGTCAAGCTGATGAGCCTCGTCAACTCGACGCTCGACTTCACCGAACAGCACGTCGTGACGAACGGCGCGTCGGAGCTGATCGCCGAAGTGTTCGGCGACGCGGGCAAGCATGCGCGCTCGGCATTCGGCGTCGCGCAGATCCCGCTCGGCGCGTGCGTCGAGATCGAACTGATCGCCGAAGTCGCGTAACGGGCGCAGCGCGATGCACGGTCGTCTCGTTCGCTTCAAGCAGGTCGACGTGTTCACGTCGGTGCCGTTCAAGGGCAATCCGCTTGCCGTGGTGTTCGACGCCGATTCGCTCGGCGACGACGCCATGCTCGAGATCGCCCGCTGGACGAACCTGTCGGAAACGACGTTCCTCTGCACGCCGACCGATCCGGAAGCCGACTATCGCGTGCGGATCTTCACGACCGGCGGCGAACTGCCGTTCGCCGGCCACCCGACGCTCGGCACCGCGCATGCGTTCCTGGAAAGCGGCGCGCGGCCGCGCACGCCGGGCCGGCTGATCCAGCAGTGCGGGGTCGGCCGGGTTGCGCTGCGCGAGCAGGGCGGCCGCTGGGCGTTCGCCGCGCCGCCGGCACGCGTCACGCCGCTCGACCGTTCGGACTACGCGGTACTGGCCGCCGCGCTGCGCAGCGACGCGCTCGACCTGGACGCCGAGCCGTGCGCGGTGGACAACGGCGCACCGTGGCTGGTCGTGCGGCTGAAGTCGGCCGATGCGTGCATCGGCCTGTCGCCCGATCCTGCCGCGCTGGCGGCGCTGACCCACCGCTACGGCGTGGACGGCCTCGCCGCCTACGCGCCGCACGCCGAAGGCGGCCCCGCGACGTTCGAGATCCGCTGCCTGATGACCGGCGGCCAGTTCGGCACGCCCGGCGAGGACCCCGTCACCGGCAGCGCGAACGCCGCGCTCGCGGGGCTGCTGACGCGCCAGGAACGCCGCCCCGGCCAATCGTATACAGCCCGCCAGGGCACGGCGATCGGCCGCGACGGCCGCATCTTCGTCAGCTACGACGACGACGGCACGACCTGGATCGGCGGCCACGTCGTCACGGTCGTCGACGGCACGTTCCGGTCACCCGACTGACATTTCGCGATGTGGATGGCGCCGGCTCGTCCGGCGCCCTACGCTTTGCCCAACTATCGCAAAAACGTTCCAGCCAGTAATATCGGGCCTAATCCGTTGTTTCGGAGGTCTGTCCATGGTTGCGCGTCCCGCGAACGAACAGACGTCGGGACAATCCGAACCATAGCCGGCCATCCAGACGGATGGCGCACGCGAGCAGGACGCCGCCCTCTTCGATGAGCTCTGCCCGGTCCAACCACACGCCGCCGAACCGGCCGCTGCGCGCGCCGCGCAAGTCGCGCCGGCGTGCGCTGTTCGCCATCCCGCTGCTCGGGATGCTGGCGCTCGCGCTGCTGTGGGCCGTGATCATCGCGCGTCTGTCCGTCGAAAAGGACAGTGCGTACAAGGAAGCGGCGGCCTCCGCGGCGATCCTGTCGTCCGCGCTCGAGCAGCATACGGTCAAGGCGATCCACCAAGTCGACCAGATCACCCGCTTCGTCAAGTTCGAATTCGAGAAATCGCCGGCGCGCTTCAATCTCGCGAGCGCCGTCGAGAAAGGCGTCGTGCCGAGCGACACGCTGATCCAGGTATCGCTCGTCAACGCGAAGGGCATCCTGTTCGCGAACACCGCCGAACTCCATCCGCAGCCGATCAACCTGTCCGACCGCGAGCACTTCAAGGTCCACCTCGCGCACAACGACGACCGCCTCTTCATCAGCAAGCCCGTGCTCGGCCGCGTGTCGAGCCACTGGACGCTGCAGATGACGCGGCGCCTGAACAACCCGGACGGCAGCTTCGCGGGCATCGTCGTGGTGTCGGAAGACCCGAGCTACTTCACGAACGATTTCTACAACAACGCGGCCATCGGCAAGGAAGGCGTGATCGCGGTCGTGTCCGATACGGGCGCAGTGCTCGCGCGGCGCACAGGCTCGGTGAGCAACGCGCCGGGCGCGTTTTCGGCGTCGGGCGTCTACCCGATCGCCGAGCGCGTGACGGGCACGATCATCGATCCGATCGACGGCGTGACGCGCATCGTGTCGTACCGCCACCTCGACGGCTACCCGCTCGCGGTGATGGTCGGCCTGTCGCAGACGGAAGAGTTCGCGGACTACACCCACACGCGCAACGTCTACCTGCTGATGACGAGCTTCATCACGCTCGCGATGCTCGCGTTTTTCGGCGTCGCGACGGGCCTGATCGGCAAGCTGCTCGGCCGCGAGCGCGAAATGACGCAGCTCGCCGAATACGACCTGCTCACCGGCCTCGCGAACCGCTATGCGACGCTGCGCGGGCTGCGCAACGACGTGTCGATGCCCGCGAGCCTGTCGCGGCTCGGCCTGCTGTTCATCGATCTCGACAACTTCAAGACCGTCAACGACACGCTCGGCCACAACGCCGGCGACATCGTGCTGCAGATGACCGCGTCGCGCCTGGCCGATGCGGTCGGCGACGAAGGTTCGCTCGCGCGCATCGGCGGCGACGAGTTCGTCGTCGTGATGAAGGGCGACGACGTCGAGCGGCGCGCGGTGCGGCTCGCGGAAGCGATCATCCGGATGTTCGGCGAGCCGTTCGACGTGCGCGGCAGTTCGTTCGTGCTGCATGCGAGCATCGGCATCGCGCTGCACACCGTCGCGAACGAAAGCGAGATCGACCTGCTGAAAAAGGCCGACCTCGCGATGTACAGCGCGAAGGACGCCGGCAAGAACTGCTACCAGTTCTATGCGCCGCACCTGTCGCACCGGGCCGACCATCTGATGCGCTGGGAACAGCAATTGCGCGTCGCGCTCGCCGAGGGGCAGTTGTTCCTCGCGTACCAGCCGAAGATCGACCTCACGCATCGCACCATCACCGGCTTCGAGGCGCTCGCACGCTGGGATCACCCCGAGCACGGCGTCATCTCCGCGAACGAATTCATTTCGATCGCCGAATCGACCGGCCTGATCGTGCCGATCGGCGACTTCGTGATCCGCACCGCGTGCGAGCAGATCGCGCGCTGGCGCGACGAAGGCCACGACACGCTGACGCTCGCGGTCAACATCTCGCCCGTGCAGTTCTGGCGCGGCGACCTGATCGAGACGATCTCGCAGGCGCTGCAGGACACCGGCATCCCCGCGAACCGGCTCGAGATCGAGATCACCGAGACCGCGATGATGGAATATCCGGAACTCGTGTCCGAGAAGATCGTCGCGCTGAAAAAGCTCGGCATCCGGATCGCGCTCGACGATTTCGGCACCGGCTATTCATCGCTGTCGTACCTGCACCGCTTCTCCGTCGATACGCTGAAGGTCGACCGCTCGTTCGTGCAGGCGATTCCGAACGACCGCAGCGTGTGCGTGATGGTGTCGTCGATCGTGCATCTCGCGCGCTCGCTCGGGCTGACGGTCGTCGTCGAGGGCACCGAGACCGAGGAGCAGATCACGTGGCTGTCCGCGCTCGGCGAAATCGAGGCGCAGGGCTTCCTGTTCTCGCGCCCGGTGCCGGCCGATGCGATTCCCGCGCTGATCGCCCGCTTCGGCGTGCGCGGCGAGCATCCGAATGTCGTCGCGCATCGCGCGACCGGCAGCACGGGCGCCTGAGCGCCGCCCTGCTGCAGGCGCGCGCGTTGTGCGACGCCGCAATTATTTCGTTTTCCGATCCGATCGTTCAATTCATTAACTAGCGTTTTCGCGCATGGCAGTGTCATGATGCGCAGCGGACAATCGGGAGGGCCGACGTGTCGGCGGGCCGCCGGCACGGCCATACGCGAGAGATCTGGCCCTGCGCCAACCACACCAATCATGACAACCGTCGAAGTCGAAGCGACCGCGCGTGTCGAAGAGGCACCGGCATCCCTATGGGCCTTGTTCAAGGTCGTCGCCGGCATTTCGGCCGTTTCGTGGGGCGGACTTTCGATGATGGCGCAACTCGAACGCCATTACGTGGAGCGGCTGCGGCGCATCGAGCCGCACGTCTTCGGCGATCTCGTCGCGCTCGCATGGCTCGTCCCGGGCCCCGTCGGCTGCAACGTCGCCGTGCAGGTCGGCCAGACGCTGCATGGCCGTGCCGGCGCCTGGGTCGCCGGCATCGCGAGCGTGCTGCCGTTCTCGATCCTGATGACGCTGTTCGCGATCTTCTATCAGACGCCGCTCGTGCGCTCGCTTGCCGCGCCGATGCTGATCAATCACTTCGGCATGGTGCTCGCCGCGCTGATCGGCGTCACGTGGGTCAAGCAGGTGCGCTCGCTCGCGCGCACGCGGCTCGAACAGGCGATCGCCGCACTATCGACGATTCTGCTCGCTTTCGCGCATAGTCCGGCCGCTTTCGTCGGGATTCTGTTCGCCGCGTTTGCAGCGGGCTGGCTGACGGGGCCGCCGCAGCGCGACGCGGTCGATTTCACGCTGTCGAAGCGCGACCGCACCCTGCTCGTGCTGCTCGGCGTGCTCGTCGTGCTGTTCGCGGTGCCGCTGCCCGGCGATTACCAGGCGGAATTGCTATGGCCGCGCCTCGCGGGCGCCGGCATGACGCTGTTCGGCGGCGGCTTCTCCGCGCTGCCGGTGCTCAAGACGCTGTTCGTCTCGCCGGCGACCGGCATCTCCGATCACGACTTCACGCTGGCGTTCGCGCTGTCGCCGGTCGCGCCGGGGCCGTTGCTGAACGTCGTGCCGTTTCTCGGCTATCTGACCGACGGATGGGTCGGCGCGCTGCTCGCCACGGCCGCGCTGTTCATTCCGTCGGGATGCCTCGTCGTGTTTGCGCAGAACCATCTGCTCCGGCTCAAGCGCCATTCGCGCTTCGAGCACGGGATGCGCCTGCTGCGCGCGGCGACGACCGGCTTTCTCGTGGTCGCCGTCGTGAAAATCCTGCATCGCGAACCGGCCGACCCGGTTTACTGGCTGACGGGCGCGTTCGCCACGCTGTGCTTCACGCGCTTCAAGGTGCCCGTCTATGCCGTGTACGGCGCGGTCGCCGTGGTGTGCAGCGTGTGGCTGTGGGCCGCGCGCTGACGGGCGCCGGCCGTCGCCCTGTCCGGTCTGGTCCGCCTCACCCGCTCAACCTGCCTGCACCGTAACCCGGCGTGCCATCCAGCGGGCGCGCAGCGCGTCGTACGCGAGGTTGAAGCAGAACGTGTAAGGCAGGAAGAACAGCACGATACCGAGGTCGAGCAACAGCGCCTCGACGAGGCTCACGTTCAGCCACCACGCGGCAACCGGCACCACCATCGCGACGAGGCCAAGCTCGAACGTCACCGCGTGCGCGACCCGCATGCCGAGCGTGCGCGACAACCCGGCCCGGCGCTCGAAGCGGTCGAACAGCGTGTTGAACGTCATGTTCCACGCCATCGCGATCAGCGACACCATCACCGTCAGCACGCCGACGTGCGATACCGGCATGTCGAGCAGCCATGCGCCGATCGGCGCGCACAGCGCGATCGCCACCAGTTCGAACGTCAGCGCGTGCAGCAGCCGTTCCGTCACCGTTTTATTGATCTGTTTCATGATTCGCTCCAATGCGTTACCTGATCCATGTCGGCCATTTTGATCGGCACAACCGTATGAATCCAGTTTGATATCATCGGTTTTACCGATATAACGCTGCCAGGAGCCCTGCATGCACCACGCCCCGGAAGCCCTGCTCGCATTCGCCGAAGCGGCGCTGCTCGGCTCGTTTACGGCCGCCGCACGCAAGCTCGGCAAGCGCCAGTCGACGGTGTCGGAAGCGATCGCGAATCTCGAAATCGACCTCGGCGTGCAACTGTTCGATCGCTCGACGCGCGCGCCGACGCTCACCGACGCCGGCCGCGCGCTGCTGCCGCACGTGCAGCGCGCGCTCGAGGCCAGCGCGGCGATCGACCGCACGGCCGCCCGGCTCGCGCACGGAGAGGAAGCGCGGCTCACGCTCGTCGTCTCGGATACGTACCAGTCGAAGCGCTACGAAGAGACGTTGATGGCGCTCGAACGGCGTTTTCCGGCGCTCGAGCTCGAATGCCAGATCGCCGAGCACGACGACGTCCTCGACCTGATCCAGCAAGGCCGCGCGCAACTCGGGCTGATGGCCGCGCGCGCGGCCTATCCCGCCGATATCGGCGCGGCGACCGTAGCGGAGAAATCGGAGATCAGGCTGTTCGTCGGCCGCACGCACGCGCTCGCCGCATATGGCGACGCCGAGGTGCCGCACGCGGCGCTGCGCGACGTGCGCGAACTGCGCCTCAATACCTACGTGAAAACGGAAGGTCGCGGCACCGACGACCGGATCGTCGTCGGCACGCAGCACTGGCTCGCGCCGAGCTACCTGATGCTGCTGGAGATGGCGGTGCTGGGGTTCGGCTGGGCTGAACTGCCGCGCTGGATGGTCGAGCACTTCGCGCGCGACCGCCTGTGCGAGCTGCATGCGCGCGGCTGGCCGCGCCGCGTGCGGGTGGATGCTGTCTGGTCGCGCAACCGGCCGCTCGGGCCGGCCGGGTCATGGCTGCTCGATGCGATGCTGGCCGCGTAGCGGCGCGTGTGCCGTCGAGCCTGCCGGGGACGGAGGGCTGAGGGCTGGCGCCAGCCGGTCAGAAACCGCGCGACAGCACGGCCGCGCCGATCGTGACGACGCCGAGCACGAGGTTCACGACGACGAGCAGGCGCACCGCGTTCACCGCGCGCGCGCCATCCGGCCAGTTCTGCGCCTGCACCGCACGGCGAATGCGCGGAAACAGCGCGAAGCGGATGTGCCCGAAGATCAGCATCATCACGACGCCGAGCCCGGCCATCGCGTGCAGCGACCACGTCGCGTGCGCGCCGCCGAAGCTCGTCAACAGGAACCCGCCGGACAGCAGGATCACGATCACGGCCCCTGAAACCCAGTTGAAGAAGCGGCCGAACACGCCTTCGATCAGCGGCAGCCGCAACTGCGGCGACAGGTCGGACAGCGCGGGGCGCAGGCAGAAGTGCGCGAAGACCATCCCGCCCACCCACACGGCGACGGCCAGCAGGTGAAGAAACAGCGCGACGGCAACGGCGTGGGACATGGGGCGATCCTGTGATGAATGGGGTGCAGCGAACGGCCGCGTCGCACGCGGCATCAAGCGACGTTCGACTCGCCAGCCGCGCGGCGGTTCAGACCCTCAGCGCGATTTCACACTATTTTGCAAATTCCGCGTGACAGCGCCACGCTTGCTTACCCGAATCCTCGCCGGCAAGAAAAAGCCGCACGCCGCCGAAGCGGACGTTCGGCCGTCGATCGCGGCCGAACCGGACGATCCGGGCGGCCGCGCAGCGCGCGGCGTCAGCCGAGCAGCGGACGCAGTTCGTTGACGACCTTGAGCTTCGTGTCCGGCGCACGGCCCTTGCGGGCGCGCTTGCCGATATGCGGCGCGAGCCCGGCATACGACAGCGTGTCGTCCTGCGGCTTGCCGCCGCGGCCGGTGCCGATCAGCACGACGCCGGCCGGATCGATCGCCAGCGCCTGCACGAGCGTTTCCTTGTCGTCGAGCGCCATCAGGATCACGCCGCGCCCGCCGCCGGACAGCGTCTTCATCTCGTCCATCCCGAACACCAGCAAGCGCCCGCCGCTCGACAGGCACGCGACCTGCGTCGCGTTCGGCAGCACCGGCATCGGCGCGAGCGGCACCGCACCCGCATCGATCGTCATGAACGACTTGCCGGCCTTCAGGCGGCTCACCATGTCGCCGACCTTCGCGAGGAAGCCGAAGCCGTTGCTCGACGCGAGCAGCAGTTGCTGATCGGCCGGCGCCGCGTAGTAGTGCATCAGGTGCGAACCCGATTCGAGTTCGATCAGCGACGTGACCGGCACGCCGTCGCCGCGCCCGCCCGGCAGCACCGACACGTCGACCGAATACACGCGGCCGCTGCTGCCCCACGCGATCAGGCGATCCGGCGTGCGGCACTGGAACGCCGCGTACAGGTGGTCGCCCGCCTTGAACGTGAAGCCGGCCGGATCGAGCCCGTGGCCCTTCAGCGCACGCACCCAGCCCTTCTGCGACACGACCACCGTCACCGGCTCGTCGACCACCTTCGCCTCGAACGTCGCGCGCTTTTCCTGCTGGATCAGCGTGCGGCGATCGTCGCCGTACTGCTTCGCATCGGCCTCGATCTCCTTGATCATCAACCGCTTCATCGCGCTTTCGTTCGCGAGCAGTTCCTCGAGCTTTGCCTTCTCGTCGCGCAGCGCGTCGAGTTCCTTCTCGATCTTGATCTTCTCGAGCCGCGCGAGCTGGCGCAGGCGGATTTCGAGGATGTCCTCGGCCTGCCGCTCGCTGAGGCCGAACGCGCTCATCAGCGCGGCCTTCGGCTCGTCCGACTCGCGGATGATGCGGATCACCTCGTCGATGTTCAGGAAGACGATCATCCGCCCTTCGAGGATGTGGATGCGGTCGTCGACCTTCGCGAGACGATGGCGGCACCGGCGCGTCATCGTCAGTTGGCGGAACTTCACCCATTCGTCGAGGATCGTCAGCAGGCCCTTCTGGCCCGGCCGACCGTCTGCGCCGATCATCACGAGGTTCAGCGTCGCGTTCGATTCGAGGCTCGTGTACGCGAGCAGCGTGTTCACGAATTCCGTCTGGTCGATCGTGCGCGACTTCGGCTCGAACACGAGCCGCACCGCGGCTTCCTTGCCCGACTCGTCGCGCACCGCGTCGAGCAGGTCGAGCATCGCCTTCTTCGTGTTGAGCTGCTCGGGCGTCAGCGTCTTCTTGCCGAGCTTGAGCTTCGGGTTGGTCAGTTCCTCGATTTCCTCGAGCACCTTCTGGCCCGACGTGCTCGGCGGCAGCTCGGTGACGACGAGCTGCCACTGGCCGCGCGCGAGATCCTCGATCTTCCACTTCGCGCGCACCTTCAGGCTGCCGCGGCCCGTTTCGTACGCCGCCGCGATTTCGGTGTCGCTCGAGATGATCTGGCCGCCGCCGGGGAAATCCGGGCCGGGAATCAGGTTCATCAGCTCCGCGTGCGTGAGCTTCGGATTGCGGATCAATGCGACCGCCGCCGCCGCGACTTCGCGCAGGTTGTGCGACGGGATTTCGGTGGCGAGGCCGACCGCGATGCCCGACGCGCCGTTCAGCAGCACGAACGGCATGCGGCTCGGCAGCGTCTTCGGCTCCTCGAACGAGCCGTCGTAGTTCGGCATGAAGTCGACCGTGCCCTGGTCGATCTCGTCGAGCAGCAGCTTCGCGATCGGCGTGAGGCGCGCTTCCGTGTAACGCATCGCCGCCGCGCCGTCGCCGTCGCGCGAGCCGAAGTTGCCCTGCCCGTCGATCAGCGGGTAGCGCAGCGAGAAATCCTGCGCGAGCCGCACGAGCGCGTCGTATGCCGACTGGTCGCCGTGCGGGTGGTATTTACCGAGCACGTCGCCGACCACGCGTGCCGACTTCACCGGCTTCGCGTCGGGCCCGAGGCCCATTTCGTTCATCGCGAACAGGATCCGGCGCTGCACCGGCTTCTGGCCGTCGCACACGTCGGGCAGCGCGCGGCTCTTCACGACGCTGACCGCGTAGCTGAGATACGCCTGCTCCGCGTAGTTGCCGAGCGTCAGCGCGTCGCTCTCGGGCGCGTCGGGGCTGGCAAAGAGATCGGAAGTATTGTCGTCCATCTGAATTCCGTATTCGTAAGTGGCGTGAGGCCGGGCCGGGCGTCATGCCCGGCCGCGCGGAACGCTCCGCTTAAATGTCCGCTTCGACGTCGTTGCCCTTTTCCTCGAGCCAGCCGCGCCGCGCGGCTGCCTCGCCCTTGCCCATCAGCATCGTCATCCGCGCGACGGTCGCCTCGTAGTCGAGCTCGCCGAGCTTCACCGGCATCAGGCGGCGCGTGTCGGGATTCATCGTCGTGTCCCACAGCTGCTCGGCGCTCATTTCACCGAGGCCCTTGAAGCGGCTGATGCTCCACTGCGTGTCGCGCACGCCGTCCTTGCGCAGCTTGTCGAGGATCGCCTCGAGCTCGCCGTCGTCAAGCGCATAGAGCTTCTGCGCGGGCTTCTTGCCGCGCGCGGGCGCGTCGACGCGGAACAGCGGCGGACGCGCGACGTACACGTGGCCGCGCTCGATCAGTTGCGGGAAATGCTTGAAGAACAGCGTGAGCAGCAGCACCTGGATGTGCGAGCCGTCGACGTCCGCGTCCGACAGGATGCAGATCTTGCCGTAGCGCAGGTTCGACAGGTCGACGGTGTCGTCGGGGCTGTGCGGATCGACGCCGATCGCGACCGAGATGTCGTGCACCTCGTTGTTCGCGAACAGGCGGTCGCGCTCGGTTTCCCACGTATTCAGCACCTTGCCGCGCAGCGGCAGGATCGCCTGGTATTCCTTGTCGCGGCCCATCTTCGCGGAGCCGCCCGCCGAGTCGCCCTCGACCAGGAACAGTTCGTTGCGCGCGATATCTTCCGTCTCGCAATCGGTCAGCTTGCCGGGCAGCACCGCGACGCCCGAGCTCTTGCGCTTCTCGACCTTCTGGCCGGCGCGCGTGCGCGCCTGCGCCTGCTTGATCACGAGTTCGGCGAGCTTCTTGCCGTGCTCGACGTGCTGGTTCAGCCACAACTCGAGCGCCGGACGCGAGAACGACGATACGAGCTTCACCGCGTCGCGGCTGTTCAGCCGCTCCTTGATCTGCCCCTGGAACTGCGGATCGAGCACCTTCGCGGACAGCACGAACGACACGCGCGCGAACACGTCTTCCGCGAGCAGCTTCACGCCCTTTGGCTGCAGGTTGTGCAACTCGACGAAGCTCTTCACGGCCTGGTAGAGGCCGTCGCGCAGGCCCGACTCGTGGGTGCCGCCGGCCGGCGTCGGGATCAGGTTCACGTACGACTCGCGCACGAGCGAGCCTTCCTCGCTCCATGCGACGACCCACGACGCGCCCTCGCCCTCTGCAAAGGTTTCGTCGGTCGAACGTGAATCGGCGAAACGCTCGCCTTCGAACAGCGGGATCAGCAGTTCGCTGCCGTTCATTTCGTCGAGCAGGTAGCCGCGCAGGCCGTCTTCATACTTCCACGTCTGGCGCTCGCCGGTCTTCTCGTTGACGAGCACGACCTCGACGCCCGGCAGCAGCACGGCCTTCGAGCGCAGCAGGCGCTGCAGCTCGCCGAGCGGCAGGTTCGGCGAATCGAAGTACTTCGGATTCGGCCACACCTGCACGCGCGTGCCGGATTTCTTCTCGCCGCGGCCCGCGCCTTGCGTGGACAGCGGCTTCACGACGTCGCCGTCGGCGAAGCCGAGTTCGGCGATCTTGCCATCGCGCCACACCGTCACGTCGAGACGCGTCGCGAGTGCGTTCGTGACCGACACGCCGACCCCGTGCAGGCCGCCCGAGAACGTATAGGCGCCACCGGCGGCCTTGTCGAACTTGCCGCCCGCATGCAGGCGCGTGAACACGATCTCGACGACCGGCACGCCTTCTTCGGGGTGCATGCCGAACGGGATGCCGCGGCCGTCGTCTTCGACCGAGACCGACTGGTCGGCGTGCAGCGTGACGGTGATCTGCTTGCCGTAGCCGCCGAGCGCCTCGTCGGACGCGTTGTCGATGACTTCCTGGATGATGTGCAGCGGATTCTCGGTACGGGTGTACATGCCGGGACGCTGCTTGACCGGCTCGAGACCCTTGAGCACCTTGATCGATGCTTCGCTATAGGCCGCGCTGGGTTTCTTCGTTGACATAGGCGCTGAATTTCGTCATTCATCGGGACGTTGTCCACACCTCGTGTGGATAACGTCGTGGACAAAACGTTGAGTTCCGTAAAAAAGCGAATCGAAACAACGGTGTGCTTGGACTGCTCCGAAAGCGGGCGCGCGGCGTGTGCGGCGCGGCCCTGGACGCGCGGTATTTTACTGGTTCCGCGTGGCGCGCCAATCGCGGGATCGGCGCGCACCGCGCGCGTCACACCGGCTTGCGCTTCGCCTCGAGCGTTTCCCACCGTTCGAGCGCGGCGAGCAATTCGTCGTCGATCGCCGCGAACCGCTCGGTCAGGCGCGTGCCTTCCTGCGGGTCCTTCGCGAAAATCGCGCCGTCCTCGAGCTGTGCGTTGATCGTCTTCTGCTCCGCTTCGAGCGCGGCGATCTTCTCAGGCAGCGAATCGAGCTCGCGCTGCTCGTTGAACGACAGCTTCACCGTGCGCTGCGCGTTGCGGCCGGCCGCGCTCTTCGCCGGCTCGTCCTTCGCGGGCGCCGCTTCCTTGACCGCGCGCTTCGCCGCTTCCTGCTGCGCGAGCTGCTCCGAGCGCTCGCTCTGGATCTGCCAGTCGGTGAAGCCGCCGACATATTCGCGCCACTTGCCGTCGCCCTCCGCCGCGATCACCGACGTCACGACGTTGTCGAGGAACGCGCGATCGTGGCTGACCAAGAGCACCGTGCCGTCGTAGTCGGCCAGCAGCTCTTCGAGCAGTTCGAGCGTCGGAATGTCGAGGTCGTTGGTCGGTTCGTCGAGCACCAGCACGTTGGCCGGGCGCGCGAACAGGCGCGCGAGCAGCAGCCGGTTGCGCTCGCCACCCGACAGCGACTTCACCGGCGAACGCGCGCGCTCCGGCGCGAACAGGAAATCGCCGAGGTAGCTCATCACGTGCTTGCGCACGCCGCCGATCTCGACCCATTCGCTCCCCGGGCTGATCGTATCCGCGAGGCTCTTCTCCTGGTCGAGCTGCGCGCGCATCTGGTCGAAATACGCGACCTGCAGGTTCGTGCCGGTGCGCACCGTGCCTTCGTCGGGCTTGAGGTCGCCGAGGATCAGCTTCAGTAACGTCGTCTTCCCGGCGCCGTTCGGGCCGACGAAGCCGATCTTGTCGCCGCGCATGACCGTCGTCGAGAAGCGGTCGACCACCGTGCGGCCGCCGTAGCGCTTCGTCACGTCGGTCAGCTCCGCGACGATCTTGCCGGACTTCTCGCCCTGTGCGACATCGAGCTTCACGTTGCCCTGCGCATTGCGGCGCTCCGCGCGCTCGTTGCGCATCTGCACGAGTCGCGCGATGCGGCCGACGCTGCGCGTGCGGCGCGCTTCGACGCCCTTGCGGATCCACACTTCTTCCTGCGCGAGCAGCTTGTCGAACTTTTCATTCTCCACCCGCTCGACTTCGAGCTGCTGCGCCTTGCGCGTCTGGTACGCGGAGAAATTGCCCGGATACGACAGCAGCCGACCGCGATCGAGCTCGACGATGCGCGTCGCGACGCGGTCGAGGAACGCGCGATCGTGGGTGATGAACAGCAGGCCCGCGCGCTGCGCGACGAGCAGCTCTTCCAGCCAGCGAATGCCGTCGAAGTCGAGGTGGTTAGTCGGTTCGTCGAGCAGCAGCACGTCGGGCTGCAGCACCAGCGCGCGCGCCAGCGCGACGCGCTTCTGCATCCCGCCCGACAGCGCGTCGACGCTTGCGTCGACGTCCTGCAGGCCGATCTGCGCCAGCGTCATCGACACGCGCGTGCGCCAGTTCCACGCGTCGTGCGCGTCCAGCGACGACTGCAGCGCGTTCATCCGCGCGAGCAGCGCATCGTGCTCGGCGCCTTCCGGGATCTCCGCGAGGCGGTGCGCGATCGAATCGTATTCTTCGAGCAGTTCGCGCGTGTGCGCGAGCCCCGACGCGACCGCGTCGAACACCGTCGCGCCCGGCTCGAACTCGGGCTCCTGCGGCACGTAGACCGTCACGAGCTCCTGCTGGCGCGTGACCAGCCCGTCGTCGGGCTTCGCGAGATCGGCGACGATCTTCAGCAGCGACGACTTGCCCGCGCCGTTGCGGCCGATCAGGCCGACCCGCTCGCCGGCTTCCAGCGAGAAATCCGCGTGATCAAGCAACGCGACGTGACCGAACGCGAGCTGCGCGCCGGTAATGGAATAGAGCGACATGGGGAGACGGCGAAGAGAGAAATCGGAAGCGCCCATTGTACCGGGCGCGCGGGCCGGGATCGGCTTGGCTGGATGGACGAGCGCCGCAGGTTGCGCTTGAAGTGCGTCGGCGCGGTGCCGTGAGCGGGTTGCGGGCGGCTTTTCGCTTTGGATGCCGGCCGTCGTTTACTTGCCCGCGTAAACGGCGGAACGCCGGCCGGATACCCGCAGCCGGCCGATCGGCCGATCCCGTGCGCGGCGCGGCGAGCGTCGGCGCGGGACGTGCGGTTATTTCACGTTGATCGTGATCGTCGAGCTCAGTTCGGGACCGTACGAACGGTGCGCGCCGTCACCGAGCTGCAGCGTCAGCGTGTGCTGGCCAGGCGGCAGCTTCACGTCGGTTTCGGTCTGGGCCTTGCCGAAATGCAGCGAATGGTCGGTCGCCGGGATCACATCGCCCTTCGGCACCGGCTTGCCGTCGATCAGCAGATGATGGTGACCGGTATCCGGGGTCATGTCGCCGGCCGGCTTGAGCGCCATGCCTTCGAGACCGAACTTCACGTGTACGGGGCTCGACACCGTCGCGCCGTCCTGCGGCTCGACGAAGAACACACGCGCCTCGGCGCGCGCGAGCGTCGATACGGCCAGCGCCGCGACACAGACTGCACCCGCGATCCACTTTCTGTTGAGCATCGTTTCCTCCTTCAGATTGACAGGCTCACGAAGCATACACTGCATGCCCGACCGACGCGACGGCGCCGGTTGTTCGCGATGCGTACGTTTAAAACGACGTTGCGCAGGCGTTAGGCGAAATTCCGGTACCATTGCGCCTTTCGTCCGCCGGCCACGCTACGGACGGCATCGCCGAATTTTCATTATCCCGAGCGCAACATGAGCGAAGTAACCGAATACCAGAGCTGGGTCTGCCTGATTTGCGGGTGGGTCTACAACGAAGCGGAAGGGCTGCCCGACGAAGGCATCCCGGCCGGCACGCGTTTCGCCGACATTCCCGCCGACTGGCGCTGCCCGCTGTGCGACGTGGGCAAGGAAGATTTCGTCGTCGTCGATTTCTGATTTTCTGTTTCGATCGCGGTTGGTCACGCGATACGCGCGTCGGAGGTGCATTCCGCCCCGCCGACGCGCCGCGCGTTTGCTATACTCTGCGCGCTGTCCACACCGCCGTCCGGTTCGCCATCTCTTGCGCGAATGCCCGGATATGGCTCTCCCCGTAGTTCAATGGATAGAACAAGCGCCTCCTAAGCGCTAGATACAGGTTCGATTCCTGTCGGGGGGACCAGCTAGGTTCCCAGAGCCTCCCAAGATTTCCTAAAAAGCCCCGCAAAGCCTTGCTCTGCGGGGCTTTTTGCTGCCATCATTGCCCACGACTGCCCAGTACAAGCCAAGCACCTTGGGGGTATCAGTGGGGATATACCCCGAAGTGCTCGGCGTCGATACCCCAACGCAAAATGCCGAAGCAAACCGATCCTCTCACTGACTTGAAAGTGCGTCGTGCGAAGCCTGCCGAGCACCCGATCCGACGGTACGGCTCGAGCATGTCGAGGTAGCTGACGTTGTCGGGCGTGTAGATCAGATCGGCCCATCCCAGCCACTTCCGCCGCAGCTCGTCGTAATCGCGGATCTTCGGCACGATCCCTTCACCCGCATGGCGGTCGGTACCGTCCGGGCGTGGCTTGTCGTACCAGAGAACCTGATGACCCCACTCCTGGCAGCGCATCAACCAGTCGAGGCAGTTAGAACCGACGTCGATCGCGAGAATTCTCATGGTCTCGGGGGGCGTTGAATGAGCAGGTCCGTTACCTCCGGGCCAAATCGGTTGTACGCGGCGGCAGCCGGAGCTGTGAGCAATGCAGTCCCGCCAGCTGCCACTGTTCCCACGGGGTGCGTGAGCAGGTTCTGCATCAGCGTCCGCTCGGCCGTGCCGCTCGAAGGTTGCTCTTTCAGGAAGCGCTGACCAATATCTGCTAACGTGCCTAGATCGCCAGCGGCACCGCGCGCCATCGCCGACCGACCGGCCTGATTGCGCGTCACCGCTCCGAGCAGCGCCGCCGGCGGGATACGGCCGGTCGGCGACTTCGCGACGAGCGGCTCGAGCGTTTTCCCGACGGCATACTGACGTCGTGCCTCGTTATAACGATTCAGGTCTTCGGGACTGAGCTGCGCAACAAACGATTCCTGCAGGTCGTCCTGCAGCCCGGACAGTGCATTGCGCAAGTCACCGTTTTGGGTGTTACGGATCTGTGTGTTCAGCCGGGTATTGATCCGGCGAAACGCTTCGCCGGGCAGCACACCACCTTGGGAGCGGTCGGTAATCTCGTCGACGTAGCCGCGCACCACCCGTTCAACATCACCGGTCTGATACCGTTGGGCCTCCGTGACGTGTCCGGCCAACCGATTCACGAGGTCCTCGTTGAACGGCACGTCGTGGCTCCCGGCGATTTCTCCGATGGTTTCACCCGAGCGCGTCATCGCCCGGTTGAACACCTGTCGAGTAAGACGGTTAGCGGTCGCTTTCTCGATGCTACCGGCGGTCGGCGGATAGACGGCCAGGTCCTCCGTTGCGAACGGAACGATGTCCGGACCTTCGGTCGTGACCTCTTTCGTTTCCTCTTCCCAGTCCCACTCATCGTCGTCTGCGGCGAGATCCTCGACCTCCCCACCGAGCTCATGGTCTTCGAGGATGGGCGGCTTCTTGATCAGCTCCCGCACCCGGCGCTGCGTACGCGACCAGTCGATATAGAGGTTCCACTGTCCCGTCACGTCGCCGGCGATCAAGTCCGCGCGCACGATTTCCTTCAGGTGCGTCGAACGGATGTAATGCTCGAGCAAGCTGATCTGTGCAAAAGGGATGTTGCCGTCGGGGCCCGTGGCGCCGACATGCTTGTGGTTCACCGGGAAGAGCTGCGCGATCGTCCGCTTCACGCGCGCCTTGATGGCGTTGCGCACGGCGGGGATGTAGCACTGGGAATTGCCGGAATATTGCTGGTTCTCGTCCGGCTGCGCGTTGAAGATTGACCAGTATTCCTCACACCGGTCCATCTGCTCTTGCTTGTTCTCGTAGCACTTCGAGAGCTTCGGGTAGAGCTTGGCCGCGCCGACGTAGGCGTCCGAATCAGGCTTGTCGGCCCAGTTCTCCAGCTTTTCCCCCGTCTTCTCAGCATCGAGCGCCCGCGCGTCCAGTGTTTCGACCGCGGGCTTGTCGTCCTGCTTTTTCGGCTTCTTCGGGCGGGCCATGGAAGGATCAGCCGATCACCTTGCCGCGGAGCCTGCGCTCAAGCGACGTACCGGTGCCGCGGTCACGCGGCGTGCGTTTCGGACGATCGTCCGGGTTCGGCTTCTTCGTGGTCTTCTCGGCAAAGAAGTCGCCGACCGGGCGCGACTCGGATCGTGTGCCTTGGAATTCGCGGCGCTTCTTCACGATCACAGACCCGGCTTCGACATCTTTTCGCGCATCGGGCCGCCCGACATGCGTTCGCCGACCTTCTCGGCCTTGCCGTACGCGCCGCCCTGCTGCTTGCCCTTGTAGAAATCCGACGGGCGCTGCGACGGCGCCTTGGGCGTGATTTTGCGATCGACTGCCATGTTCATCTCCGCGGCAAAGTGGTCAGGTAGCTCACACCCTGCGGGTTCACGCCCATGTTCACGCCTTCCGGCAGGACGTCCGCTTGCTGCGAGCAGATCACGTACACGGCCGCTTCGAGTCCCTCGATGAGGGTACGGTGCGGACCAGTCTCGGGGAGCGTATTCCGGTTTCCCGCGCGGTCCACGGGATAGTTGTATCCCCCAGCCATCGCATTGAGCGTGTGCTTCGCCCCTTCGTGGTCGACCTGGAACAGACGTCGAGCCTTGGCCTCGGTGCGGATCAGCGGAGACAGTGCTCCTCGAGCGACGTTCACGTATGCCCCGCGCATCGGGTACATGTTCGCGGTACGAAGTGCAGACACGATCGGCATCCGGTCGGCCTGGTCGAGAACATCGGCTGGCAACCACGTAGTCACTCGAGCTCGCGGGAATGCAGCCCGCACGAGCTGCGTGATGTCGGCTACCGCTTCCTTGGGAGGTACTGGAGAAATCCAGTCCGCGACGACGACCACGCGCTGGCCCTCGACGCAGACCAGAGCCGCGGACGTTTCCGTTCCGTTCGAATTGAACGCCAGCGCGAGGGGATGTTGCTGGCTCGGTTGATACTCAGACACGAGGTTCCACTGCCCGAAGTCGTCGTACACCGGAGAGCCTGAAAACACGCGTTGGAAGTACGCGAGCGCGTTCAGGATGTCTCGCTTACCGCTCGGAAAGTTCAGGATCTCGGCAACCAGCTTCGGATGGGCCCCTTGCCCGCCGACGAGCACGATGTCGCCGGCTTCGAAGAACGGTTGCATGCCCATGATGAACTGGACCTTGTCCCGGTCCTGGGGAGCGGTGAGCGGACGCAAGGCCAGCGTCACGCCGCGGCGAAGCATCTCCGCGCGCATCGGCTGCAGCAGCCATTCGTCGAGCGAGTTCTTCTCGATCGCGACCGCGGCATCGCCATATCGTGCCGACGTCTTGAAGGCGTCGTCGATCACCTCATCCGGCTTCCAGAATTCGCCCGACGACGCATGGACGTAGATCTTCGTCCCCAACCGACTGACCACTACCCGGCCGGACCGGTCGCTCTTCTTGACGTCCGTCGTCCGTGCCGGATCGGTGATGACGACCTTCGGCAACCATGGCGCCGGGTCGACCGCACATTCCCGAATATGATCACTCTCGAACGGCTTGTCCTGCGAGCCGATCGCCATGAGCATGTACTCCTGCATGAAGCCGCGGAGTTGGCCGGCCCGCTCCATCTCGTCGCGCTTCCGGCGTACCCAGTCCATCGGATAGCGCTCCGGCCACATCGCCTCCGTATCGGGATCGTCGATGTCCCCCTTGCAGATCGGATAGCGCCGGCTCGTCCAGTCCGTGTTCTCGCGAAGCCGGGTGATCATGCAGTCCTCGGCTAGCGGCGTCCCGGTGACCCTGATCTTGCCCTTCACCTTGTCCATCGCCGGGATCAGTTCCAGGTACAGCTTGCGCATCGACGCGTCGACCGCCGCCTTGTCCTTGACCCGTTCCTTGTTCTCGATGTCGTCGAGGTATGCCCGATCCGGGCGAATGTCACGCCACTTGAAGCCGCGGAATTCCTCCTCCCATCCGTGAGCCTCGAGCAACACCCCGTTCGAAAGCTCCATCTGGTGCTCGTTCCAGACCCGACCCGACTCCTTCAGACGGCCGAACAGCCCTTGGAGCTTCATGTTACGGGTCGCCTCGAACTTGATCGCCTCGAGGCGCTGGCAAGCCTTCGTATACGTCTCGCCGATGATCAGGCAGTACCCGAAGTTGCCGAAGCACGCCTCGATCAACAGATGCTCTTCCGAAAGGGTCGATTTCGCCCCCTCCCGGAACGCTTCGATCAGCACCCATTCGTCCGCACATCGCCAGAGGTCCATGACCTCGACGTGGAATGCCGGCGATGCCTGCGGATGCCGATGCGGGAACAGCATCGCTGAACCGAGCGCCCGGTCGTCTGAGATCGCCTTTAGCAACGCTCCATTGGTCAGGGCCATGACTTTCCTCCTCGCTGAGGATCATCAATGTTTTTCCCGTGCGCAGATTGGAGAGAGGGTCTGCAAAATTTCGTCACCCCCGTCCGTTGGGGCCTGGGGGGTCCCAGAGTTAGGATTTCGTAAGCATCAGATGAGAATGGATCGCATCTGATGCTGATAATGACCTGTTTCTACTGATAGCACCCATTATGTCAAATTTGTGTGCATCGCACCAACTCAATAAAATCAATGAGTTATGCCGATTCGTCGGTCGAACATCGCCCCGATCATGATGAGTGCACTGCAACATGAAAGGTATTTAATGTGACAGAAAGGCAATTGAATGGATGTGAGCGAGGCAAGAAACGGGTGTTTTTGAGGCATGCAAGACACCCTCTCGCGCCACCTCTCTCTGCATTTCTCTCTTTCCCGCTCTCTGCTCTCTCTGCACGCTGAGCCTTTCCACGCGCGTACGTGCGCGCACGCGAGAGTTCGGTCTATACCGTAGACCAGTTGCTACACTCGAGATTCACCTAGGGGGTTCATCATGACGATGCGCACGTACACGCACCTCTCATGCAGTTGCGGGCACCGCGGCACTCTCGTAGAGAGCGAGAATGACCAGCCGTATTCGGCCGAATGGAGCAGCGTCAAATATGTCGACGAAGATATGACGCAGACTAGACCGGGAGCCCATTCAACATTTGCTGAGGCCGGCAGAAAGTGTCCCGCTTGCGGAAATTGACGTTCGCTCGGGCGTGAATAAAGCCACGCCTCCCTTAATGAACGGGCGCGAAGGCGATCTCGTCGATTCGCGCCTCGTACATCCATTCGTCGCGATCGGCAAACCCGTTTATTTCCGCGCAGTAGTCCGCCATCTGCTCCAGCGTCGGCGGGCTCGATGTCGAGATCGTGGCAAGCAGTGTGCCGTCAGACGTGAAGATGGCGTACGCGATCATATTCAACTCCGGACCGATGGAACGGGCGCAACCTCCCACCCGCTTTTTTAGAAGCGTTGCTAGGTCGCGGCGGGTATATCCGGCTTGGTCGACCTGCTGCGCCTTGGTGCGTTCAGCCATTCCGGTCGGTCCTGGCGGTGCTTGTCCGCCATTCAGCCACGTTTATCGAGCTGGCGCGACACCAGTTGTTCGGGCCTGGGCTAATGGGCCCCCGTCGGCGATTTCTTCTGAGTCGCGCTGCCTATTTGCGACGTCCGCTTCGTTGGCGATCTGGCAGACGCGACACACCCATCTCTTCCCTTTCGCTTCACGCAGCATGGCGACGATGTTCAGTCGCCAGAGGCGCTTGCACTGCGGGCAGATTGAGGATTCGAGGCGCATTCCAGAAAAGAATGCCCGGGCGTGCCGGGCGAATCACCGTAGTGGAGGAGACGTGACCACGTTAGTCCGGTTTCCCGCGCTGAACGATTCCGCACATGATCCGGTGCAGTTCGGCCGGCGTGACCTCGTCGCGATCGGCGGTGATCATGGGCAGCGGCTTTTTCGTCCGAGCGTAGAGCAAAATCACGCCGCGCCTGATACCGCGAGCCCCGCTCGATTTGGCGTAGGAGATGGAGTTGGCGATGTATGTGTAGCCTTCGTCAGTCAGGGCCGTGAGGTATTTCGAGATCGTTCCCCGGGGCACGCCGATCTGCAAACCGAGACTCGCCTGGGTCAGCATGCCCTGCTGCTCGAGCAACTCGCAGATGCGGTGGCCGACGAGATCCGGATTGGACAGGTTGCGCAGCGAGATCATGCTTCCACTCCGACCCAGGACAACATCACCCGATCCAGCTCAGTCGGCTCAGGAACGCGGAACGGAACTGAAACACGCTCCGCGTCGCGCCGCCGGCTCTCCGCGATACGCGCGGACTTCGGCGTGAGCGGCATAATGGCCGGAATCGGCATCTTGGTACGCGCGTAGCGCTTGGGGTTGCCCGACGCAGAAACGAACCCCGCTTCGGCCAACGCATCGAGCTGACGAGCCGTTGCCCGCGGATGGATGCCCCGCACCTCGGCGATCTCGTTGATCGTCATGGCGCCGCGACATTCAAGCAGTTCGCAGATGCACCGCTGCGCCGATCCCTGTCGCTCGATCTGTTTCATGTCTTGGCCGTCCTGCAAATAGACCTTCCTGTCATGGCAAAATCGCAGTTCCACACGCCAAAGCATCAAAGACAGGAGACTTGATAAATGAACTACAACTTGTTTATTACTTATGACCTTCGTGGAGTAAATCGCGACTACTCTGTGATCGAAAAAGCGATAACGTCTCTCGGGGCAGCCGTCCACACCGAACTCTCTGTGTGGTATCTGCGGACGCAATACAATGGAAGAACTATCGCTGACACGCTGTGGAAACAAATGCAGAGCAACGATCGCCTTCTGGTTATCGATGTAACTTCCCAAGACGCATTCTCTTATGGGATATCGGATGTCATGAATCGGATTGCGGCCCTCTGGAATGTCTGAGTAACCATGTAGTAATTCGCGATGGCGGTTGTGTGGACCGCCATCCGTCACATGTGATTCAAAGCAACTCACTCTGCCGTCTCTCGAACCACGATGCTGTACGGCAGATAAACGTACGGCCGGCGACTCTCGCTCGGTCCGAACTGCATGCATTCCCGGTTAAAAAACAGCGCGAGCGACCTGCGCTGCGTTTCGCCGTTCCGCGCCTTCAACAGCGTCAGGAATGCGTCCGGCACGTCGACGCTCTCGTCGTCCTCATCCTTCTGAGCCGACCAGACTGAGAACACGTTGTCCGCGGCGTCCGTGATCTTTCCGCTGCCGCCGACGTCCATCTTCCCGGGACTACGCTTTTCGTCCTGGCCCTTGCGCGGGTGGGCAACGAGGTGCACGTGGACGTTGTACTGGCGTGCGAAGTTGGCAAGCAGTCGCATTGCCTCCTTCTGCGCCGTCATGGCGCCGTGGCCATCCTCCGGGACGTCGGTCATCATCAGGCTGTCGATCACGAAGTGGCGGATCCCGTAGCGCTTGAAGCCGTACGTGAACACCGTGACAAGCCGCTCGATCGCCGCGACGCCGACGAGGTCGAACACCCACATCCGGTCGCGCAACCATGCGCCCATGTGATCGAGATACTCCAGCGCTGGCCGATCGAGGCCGCCCAGTTGCTTCGCGAGCCGCTTGCCCTGCATTTCCGGCCGCATCTCACCGGAGAAGACGCACGCGCGTTCGCCCTGGCACATCAGGCCGATGAGCACTTGGCCAAGCAACAGGGACTTGCCGTGACCGTTGATGCCGGTCCAGACCGTCACCTCGCCCGGGCGAAACTCGAACCAGAGTTCGTTGCGGCCGCAGAACGACAGGTACGGGAAACTCGAGTCTTCGTGCGCCGGGTAGAACATCGATTTGACGTTCGACCAGAAGCGTTCGATTGACTTGAGCTCGTCGGGATCGAATCCCGAAGCCTGATCGCAGCAGCGGCGGAAATCTTCGGCTGTGGCGCCGGACAGCAGGTATTCGTTCGCGTCCTTCGACTCGCCGAAGAACACCACGCGGCAACGCTCGATGCCAAGCCGGTTTGCAACCTCGTGTGCGCCCTTCCGGCCAGCCTCGTCGTTGTCGTAGCAGAGCAGGATCTCGCTGAAGCGCTCGAGCCGTTCCCAGTCGCTGTCGATCCACTGGTGGTTGCCCGCGCCAGCATTCACCGACAGTGCCGGAATCCCTACCTGGTGCAGCGTCATGGCGTCGATCTCGCCCTCGGCGATCGCAACGACGCGCTGGGCCGGGTCGATCAGGTTCCAGCCGAACAGGCACGGCTCAGCGCCGGCCTCCTGCCGCATGTCCTTCTTGTCGGCGATGTTCCGGTACTTGGCGTTGATCAGCTCGCCGCCGCGGAGGTACGGGAAGACGACGTACGTCTTCGGCCCGTTGGTTTGCTCGACGAGCTTGAACGCCTGCACCGTTTCCGGTGCAATGCCTCGACCCGAAAGCCATTCGTCGAGCAACGTAGTCGGCCGCGTAACATTTTGCGGGCGCACGGGACGCTGATATGTCGGTGCCTGGCGCTTCGGCATGTCGTCGCGGACGCCGAGGAACTGCTTCGCCTCGCGCATCGCGTCAGCCACGGACAGCGAACGACACGCGCACCAAAGATCGAGCAGGTCACCCGCCTCGCCGCTGGCGAAATCCTTCCAGACGCCCCGCTTCGCGCCGCCGAGGCACACCGACAGGCTCTGCCCTTTCTCGCCCGCCGTGCTGCCGGATTTCCACTCCTTGCCCGACTTGCGACCGTTCGGCAGCAGGTGCTCGGCGACGGCCGGCGCGCTCTGCGCCATCAGTTCGGCCAGTTCTCGCGCGTTCATGCCGGCGCTCCTTGGCGAACACCGTCGGCCCAGAGGTGCGCCGAACGCTCGCTGCAGCCGGCGTTCGTGGCCTGCCACTGGTACGTGAACCCGGCAGCCTTCCACCACGGAACCGCCGTGCCGCCGTCGAAGAGATCGCCGTCAGCCGGCCGAGGCTTCGCAAATTCCTCGAAGTGCCGGTCACGACCGAAGAACGTCGACGCCTGTTTGACGTACGGCGTGCCGATGTTCCCTGCAGCCTTCATCGCCGCCGCGTAGGCGATCACTGCCGCGACCAGCACGTCTGGATCGATGCCTTCACGGATTCGAGCGTTCCACGCTCGCAGCGCTGCCTGCTTCGAATTCGAGCCTTCACGCTTCGGATACTGCCGCCACGCTTCATCGAACTTTTCGTCGGCGACATCGCGCTTGGCTGACGCGTCAGCCGTACTCTTTGATGTAGTCTCTGTAGTAGTCTTTGTCTTATTAACGACTTGCGCTTTCGCTGCCCCGCGGACTGCGGAATCAGCATCCCCCGAAATGCGCTTTCCGCAGTTCGCGGATTCCAACATCTCGTTCAAACGATCGAGGTCGATGCGGTAGTAGACGCGGTGCTCGAGTCGCTTGTTCGTCTCGACCAGCACACCACGTTCAACGAGCTGCTTGCGGGCGGTCGCCTGTTCGCGATAGGTCATGCCGGTCTCGGCTTCGATTTCCTCGACGGTCTTGTACACGCCAAGTTCGGACGCGGCCTTATCCTGCCAGTAGAAAATCTGGCTGAAGAACAGGACGGCGTTGACGCTGCCGAGGTGCTTCACGAGGCCGGGGTAGTAGGCAACGGGGTGCCCGAGATCGAGCAGGTAATCGGTGGCGGCCATCAGTGCCTCGACAGACGGAAGAAGTCATAGACGCGCTGCGTGTTCTGCAGCGACAAGAGGCCGGCGCCGTAGACCCACATAAGGGCACGTTTGATGATCGTTCTCATCGGCTCAGCCCTCGCGCACGCTCCATTCGAGCGACCTGGGAAGAACTCCGCGCGGAGATCTCGACTTGCATCTCGAGCCAGCGCTGTCGACGCGTGGCCGAATCACACGACTCTTCGATCAAGCGCCCGAGCTCAGCGATTCGCCTTTCTCGCGCCTCGTCACCAGCAACTGACCGATCATGTTTAACGGGTTCCATGCTTACCACCTTTGCCCAAAATCCAATAAGGATTCCTAATTGGCAATAAAAAATCCCCGTGCTTTGGGCGATGGGCTGGTCAGGCCAACGTCTTGCCGAGTGGGCCGGCGCGACTCATCGCCCAAAAAACGGGGCGCCCACTTTCTTTATGTCGATGACCAATCGACGTACATAAGCTAAATCAATTTCCCGTTTTTTTCGCGAACTCTCCGTATGAAGTTCACGAAACAAACGCTGGATTCACCAGCAGACAAGGCAGAGACGCCACCACTGATGCCGAGGAAGTAGTCGCATAGGACCTTGAACGTGGCACATAAACCTTGATGACCTTGTCGACGACGTTCGTGTGCATCTCGGACGGGTATCACGCCGCCTCCCGCCCTTCCTGAGGCGCCGAGACGTAGCCGAGCGGGTCCGCCAGCCACCGGTGCACTTCGGCGTTGCTGTATACCGTGCATTTTTCGGAAAGCCGAATCGGCTTCGGCGCTTTGCCAGCAATGCAGAGTTTGCGCCAGGTCTCCCGACCGATCGGCAGATACGGCGCGATTTGGCGCCACGTCGACAGCCCGATTGCCGGCAGCAACCCCTCCTTCTGCGCGCATTCGTCCCTTTTCATGGTCGCTCCCTATTAACTTTCTTCCCAAGGTTGCCCATTTGCCACTATCATGCCTTCAAAACGAAGGCACGTTAGAAGCATAGCGCGCCTCCAAATTGAAGGCAACTTCATTTTGGAGGCAAATTGGAGTCAAGAGGTCACCATGGCTACCCAAGACGAGTACATCAAGACGGCACTGCGGCTGCCGAGACACCTGCACGCCGACATTTCAGTGAGTGCGGAGAACGCCGGACGATCTATGAACGCCGAGATCATCGAGCGATTGTCGAAAAGCTCAGATATGAGCCATTTGCATCGAGTGATCGAACAACTCACTCAGGTCATGCAGACCGACCGAGAGGGCGAAAAAGTCCGCATTGGTATGGCGATGATGCTGTTTCAGCAAACCGTCTCCGCACTCTGCGAGGCGACGCGGCTCGCCCAAGACAAGAGCGCGACACAAGCGGACATTGAGCGACTACAGCGCGACATTGAGAACGCGCGTGCATCGATGAGGGCAATTCTTCCTATGCAGTGAGGTAGCCTGACTATAGAGCTGATTGGCTATAGTCACGGCCACCCCAAACCTCACGCGCGAAAAATCAAGAGAAAAATGCTGGCAATCGAGCAAGGATTCGATCAAGTCTCGTAGTCTTGGCGCGCGAAGGCAGATTTTGTTTTAGCTTCGTTATTTCGCCCACGTTGCTCGCAGCTAAGAATTGACGCGAGGCTGCCACAAACTCGACAACTGAAGCTAGCTCTTGTCGGATAGATTGCACCGCTTTTGCCTTCTCCGCTACGCGATCGTCGGATAGTAGGTCCACCGACTGTTCGGAAATCTCGCGTAACGGACGGATTACACCCCATTCGAGTATCCGACCAATAGTGTGATATTTCTGTGCCGCCAAGATGCCTTGAATTCTACCGACAGTAGAAATATTGGCATTTTTCCCACGCTGGCCACGAGCTGCTCCGATTGAAGAGTCCGATTCCACGTAAGCGTCAATCTGAGGCCGTCTTGACGATCAGAACTTGACCTCTGAGAGGCGCTGATTCGCGAGCACGAGATCAAAGGCGGCGGGATCGAAGCTGCCGCCACACCACTCGAGGAAGTGGTCGTGC
>Ga0209455_1000319_pt1 | contig 47809 bp, 40 predicted proteins | sample AraplaCol_mCL_r2_FD_184275 | JGI IMG/M metagenome (GOLD analysis project Ga0209455, IMG submission 184275) | Arabidopsis root microbial communities from North Carolina, USA - plate scrape CL_Col_mCL_r2 (SPAdes) (version 2) | ecosystem: Host-associated > Plants > Roots > Endosphere | place: USA... | reverse complement strand
CGCCCCATGCCCTTCCCGTCCCGCTCCGCCCTGCTCGCCGATCTGCTCCTGCTGGCGGTCGCCCTGGTATGGGGTTCCAGCTACGGCATCGTCAAGGAAGCCTTGCTGGTCTATCCGGTATTGGGGTTGATCGCGCTGCGCTTCGCGCTGACCTTCGTCCTGCTGTCGCCCGCGCTGCGGGCCTTGCGCGGCCTGGCGCGCGGCGAAGCGCTGGCCGTGGCCGGCGCCAGCCTGCTGCTGCTTTGCATCTTCATCGCCGAAACCTTCGGCGTGCGCCATACGCACGCGTCCAATGCCGCGTTCCTCATCAGCCTGTGCGTGGTGCTGACGCCGCTGGTGGAATGGCTATGGCTCAAGCGCGCGCCGCGCCCGGTCGAATGGATGGCCGCGGGCATGTCGTTGGCCGGGGCCTTTCTGATCAGCGCAGGCAGTCTTGCATTGACTTCCGGCGATGCCTTGATGATCCTGGCGGCCCTGCTGCGCGCCCTGAACGTATGCGTGGCCAGGCGCGCCATGCAGTCGGGGCGCCTGCCGCCGTTGGCTCTGACGGCAGCGCAGGCCGGCGTGGTGGCCGGCGGCTGCCTGCTGCTGGCCTGGATCATCGGGCGCGATCAATGGCAGCCCCTGCCCTCCTTCGGCGCGCACCCCGCTTTCTGGGGCTATGTGGGCTATCTGGTGCTGGGCTGCACGCTCTTCGCGTTCTTCGTGCAGAACTATGCCGTGCGCCGCAGCAGCGCCACGCGCGTAGCGCTGCTGATGGGCAGCGAGCCGGTCTTCGGCGCGCTGTTCGCCTACATATGGCTGGGCGAGAGATTGACGGCGTCGGCGTGGCTCGGCGGCACGCTCATCGTCGCCGCGTCCGCCTTCGCGTCCTTGGCGTCGAACACCTCGCGCGCGGCGAACAGGGCATTGAGCGCCGCGGGAAAGCCCGCGTAAAGCGCCATCTGCATGAGCACCTCGACGATCTCGTCGCGGGTGCAGCCCACGTTCAGCGCGGCCTCGATATGGATCTTCAGCTGCGGCTGCGCATAGCCCAGGGCGGCGAGCGCCGCGATCGTGGCGATTTCGCGCGCGCGCAGATCGAGCTGCGGCCTGCTGTAGATGTCGCCGAACCCGAACTCGATCAACATGCGCCCGAAATCCGGCGCAATCGGCGCGAGCGCGGCGACCACGCGTTCGCCCACTTCGCCGTCGATCTGCTTCAGTTTTTGCCAGCCTTGCTCGTAGCGGTCGTTGTTGGCGCGGGCAGTGTCGAATGCTTGTTCCATGACGAGTCCTTTTCCTGTTCATGAGTTTGGAAACGATCGTCATGTCGAACCGCCAGGCTCGCCGCTTCATACCAGGCGATCTTGTCCGTGATGGCGGCAAGATTCGCCTGCAGGTCCGCAAGGCGCGACAGCACTTCATCGCGATGCTCGGCAAGCATCTCGCGCCGCGCGCCGTAGGTCGATTCACCCTGGGCCCGCAGTTCGGAAAACGCCTGTATGGCGGCGATGGGCATGCCCGTCGCCTTCAGCCGCATCACGAATTGCAACCAGTCCAGATCCGTCGGCGAATAAAGCCGGTGCCCCCCGCTGCTGCGCCCGATCGAGCGCAGCAAGCCTGCCTGCTCGTAGTAACGCAGCGTATGCGCGGAGACTCCGATGGCCGTTGCCACCTGGCCGATGGTTAGCGATTTCGACATGACGGACTCAAGGTTGGGACTTCGAGTTAACTCTAAGTCAAGCGCCGCGGGCTCGCCAATCAAAAAAACAACAGGCCCTAGGCGCCCTTGCCCAAGCCCAGGTAGCTCTCGATCACGCGCGGGTTGTCCGCCAGGTCGTGGGCCGGGCCGTGCAGCGCGATCTCGCCGGTCTCCAGCACATAGCCGTAGTCGGCCACCTGCAAGGCCGCCCGGGCATTCTGCTCGACCAGCAGGATCGCCACGCCCGTCTCGCGCAGGCGCGCGATGATGTGGAAGATCTCGCGCACGATGCGCGGAGCCAGGCCCAGGCTGGGCTCGTCCAGCATCAGGAGGCTCGGCTTGGCCATGAGGGCGCGGCCCACCGCCAGCATCTGGCGCTCGCCGCCCGACAGCGTGCCGGCCTCTTGCGTGCGGCGCTCGCGCAGGCGCGGGAACAGGTCGTAGACCTCGTCCAGCGTGCCCTTCCAGCCGCTTTCGCGCGCACGGTAGCGGCGAAAGCCGCCCAGCAGCAGATTGTCTTCCACCGACATGGTGCCGAACAGCTCGCGCTTTTCGGGCACCAGCGACATGCCGGCCGCGACGCGGCGCTCGGCCTTCCAGCCGCGCACGTCGCCGCCGTCGTAGCGCACCGTGCCGCTGGCATGGCCGGTTTGCGGCAGCGAGCCCATGACCGCGTTGAGCAGCGTGGATTTGCCCGCGCCGTTGGCGCCGATCACGGTGACGATGCTGCCCGCCGGCACCGACAGCGAGGCGCCGACCAGGGCGCCCACCTTGCCGTAGCGAGCCGAGAGATCCTGCACTTCGAGTATCGGAGATTGGCTCATTCTCAAGCCTCCGCGCCGCGCAGCGATTCGGGCAGATCGTCGTCGATGCCGCCCAGATAGGCTTGCAGCACCACGGGGTTCTCGCGGACCTCGGCCGGCGGGCCTTCGGCCAGCTTGGTGCCGAAGTCCATCACCACCAGATGGTTGGTCAGGCGCATGACGAAATCCATATCGTGTTCCACCAGCAGAATGCTCAGGCCCTCGTCGCGCAGCTGCTCGAGCACCTGGGCCAGTTCCTGCTTTTCTTTGTAGCGCAGGCCCGCTGCGGGCTCGTCCAGCAGCAGCAGGACCGGATCGCAGGCCAGCGCCCGCGCGATTTCCAGGATGCGCTGCTGGCCCAGGGCCAGGTTGCCGGCCTGCTCGTACAGATAGTCGCCCAGGCCCACGCGCTGCAGCTGCAGCGCGGCTTCGTGCAGCAACTGCGCTTCGCGAGCGCGGTCGGTATGCAGGGCGCCCGCGAGCACGCCGACGTGGTTGCGCTGGTGCGCGCCCAGGGCCACGTTCTCGAGCACGCTCATGGTGGGCAGCAGCTGCACGTGCTGGAAGGTGCGGCCCACGCCGCGCGTGGCGATGCTGCGCGCCGACAGGCCGTTGATGCTTTCGCCCAGGAAGCGCACTTCGCCGCGCGTGGCCGGTATCACGCCGCTGACCAGGTTGAAGGTCGTGCTCTTGCCCGCGCCGTTGGGGCCGATCAGGCCCATGATCTCGCCGGCGCGCATGCCGAAGGAAATATCGTTGACCGCCACCAGGCCGCCGAACTCCTTGCGCAGGCCGGCGACCTCGAGGACCTGCTGCCCCGCCTGCGGCCGCGCGCGATGCGGCAGGGCCGGCGCCTGAGCGGGCGCCGCGCCGCCGCGGCGCGATCCGCCGTTGCCCAGGCGCGCCCACCAGCCGGACACCAGCGGCCACAGGCCGTTGCTGGCGTACTGCAGCATCAGGATCATCAGGATGCCGAAGCCGATGAGCTCGAAGTTGGATTGGGAATGCAGGATGAGCGGCAGCAGGTTCTGCAGCTGGTCCTTGACGACCAGGATGAACGCCGCCCCCAGCAAGGCGCCCCACACGCTGCTCGAGCCGCCCACCACCACCATGAACAGGTATTCGATGCCGACCGACAGGCTGAACGGGCTGGGGCTGACCGTGCGCTCCATGTGCGCGTAGAGCCAGCCCGACAGACCGGCCAGGAGCGCGGCCCAGACGAAGATGACGATCTTGTACGAAGCGGTGTTCACGCCCATGGACTCGGCCATGTGGGCGCCGTTCTTGAGCGCGCGGATGGCGCGCCCCGGACGCGAATCGAGCAGGTTGCTGCTGGCCCAGGCCGCCAGCAGCACGCAGGCCCAGATCAGGAAGAACATGTACCGCCCCTTCAGCAGCGATATGCCGAAGAACGAGATGGGCACGATGCCGGGGATGCCGTTGTGCTCGCCCAGCGCCTGGATGTTGCCGAACAGGTAATACAGCGACAAGCCCCAGGCGATGGTGCCCAGCGGCAGGTAATGGCCCGACAGGCGCAGGGTGATCAGGCCCAGCAGCCAGGACACCACGCCGGTCAGCACCAGCCCCACCACCAGGCCCAGCCACGGCGAGACGCCGTACTGCGTGGTGAGATAGGCCGTGGTGTAGGCGCCCAGCCCGACGAAGGCCGCTTGGCCGAATGAGGTCAGGCCGGCCACGCCGGTCAGGAGCATCAGGCCCATGGCCACCAGGGCGGCCAGGCCGATGTAGTTGAGTTCGGTGAGCCAGAATTCGGGCGTCGCGGGCGCGAGCGGCAGCCCGACCAGGACGGCGAGAAAGACCAGCAGAGCGATGCGATTTTTCACCGCCGGGCCGCCCCAAGGTGAAAAGCGCCCCTTCGGGGGGCAGCAAGCCGCAGGCGTGGCGTGGGGGTCTTTTTTCATGGCGCTCATTCTTCGTCATCCGTCGAGCGATGGTTGAACGAACGCCAGACCAGCACGGGGATGATCAGCGTGAACACGATGACCTCTTTGTAGGCGCTGGCCCAGAACGAGGAAAACGACTCCAGGATGCCCACCAGCAGCGCGCCGGCGGCCGCCACCGGGTAGCTGATCAGTCCGCCGATGATGCCGGCCACGAAGCCCTTCAGGCCGACCAGGAAACCCGTGTCGTAGTAGACCGTGGTGATGGGCGCGATCAGGATGCCCGACACGGCGCCGATGGCCGCTGCCAGGGTGAAGGTCAGCCCGCCCGATACGGCGGTGCTGATGCCCACCAGCCGCGCGCCGCGCCGGTTCACGGCGGTGGCGCGCAGGGCGCGGCCGTACAGCGTCTTGCTGAAGAAGAACCACAGCGCCACGATGAGCAGCGCGCAGACGACCACCGCGAACAGGCTCTGCGCCGACCAGGTCATGAAACCCAGGTTGACCTGGCCGTCGATGAAGGTCGGCGCGCGCCAGCCTTCGGCGCCGAAGACGATCAGGCCCAGCCCGACCAGCGCGAAGTGCACGGCCACCGACACGATGAGCAGCACCAGCACCGAGGCCTCGGCCAAGGGGCTGTAGACGATGCGGTAGATCATGGGCCCCATGGGCACCACCAGCAGCAGCGTCAGCAGCATGTCTACCCACACCGAGGTGTTGGGGCCGGCATAGCCGCGCACCAGCCACAGCAGAAGCAGCGGCAGCGCCACGCAGCCGACCACGATTCCCGGCATCGCGGACCACGAGCCGCTGCGCAGGGCGCGGCCCACCTCCAGCACCAGGACGATCAGCCCCAGCACCGGCAGCAGATACGCCGTGCCCGGCACCTGGCCGCTGGTCAGCAGGGCCAGCGTCAGCGCGCCGAAGGCCACGAACTCCCCCTGGGGGATGAAGATGACGCGCGTGACGGCGAACGCCAGCACCAGGGCCATGCCCAACAGGGCATAGATGGCGCCGTTGACGATGCCGTCCTGCAGCAGGATCAGTGCAATGGAGAAGTCCACGTTTTTTCTGTCGTCGATGATAAAAAAACACGCCGCCCCGCCGGGGCAGCGTGCTCGGCGGCCTGCTTACAGATCAGGCTGATAGACCCACTTGCCGTCCACGACCTTGACCATGACGCGCGCGCGGTCGTCCAGACCTGCGTGATCGGTGGGGCTCATGGTGAACACGCCTTGCGAAGCCGGCAGGTTCTTGGTTTGCTCGATGGCGTCGCGCATGGCCGAGCGGAAGGCCGGCGTGCCCGGCTTGGCGCCCGTCTTCAGCGCCTTGGGCAGCGCGTCCAGGATCAACTGGCCGGCATCCCAGACGTGGCCGCCGAAGGTGCTGAGCGAACCCGCGCCGTACTTGGCCTCATAGGCGTTGACGAAAACCATGGCCGACTTCTTGACCGGGTTGCTGTCGGGCAGTTGCGCGCCCACCAGCAGCGGGCCGGCCGGCAGCAGCATGCCGTTGCAGTCCTTGCCGCAGACGCGCAGCACGTCGTTATTGGCCGCGCCGTGGGTCTGGTAGATCTGGCCGGCATAGCCGCGGGACTTGAGCTCGCGCTGCGGCAGGGCCGACGGCGTGCCGGCGCCGGCGATCAGGACGGCATCGGGGTGGGCCGCCACCAGCTTGAGCACCTGGCCGGTGACGCTGGTGTCGGTGCGGCCGTATTTCTCGACGTCGACGACCTTGATGCCCTTGGGCTCGGCGGCGGCCTTCATCTCTTTGAGCCAGCTGTCGCCGTAGGCGTCGGCAAAACCGATGAAGCCCAGGGTCTTGACCTTGCCCTTGGCCATGGCGTCGGCCAGCGCGCTGGCCATGAGGTTGTCGTTCTGCGGCGTCTTGAAGACCCAGTGGCGCTTGTCGTCCATGGGCGAGACGATGGCGGAGCTGGCGGCCACGCTGATCAGCGGCACCTTGAGCTCGGCCGCGACGTCGACCATGGCCAGCGAGCTGGGCGTGACCGAGGAGCCGATCAGCACGTCGACGTTGTCTTCCGTGGCCAGCTTGCGCGCGTTGCGCACCGCCGTGGTGGTGTCGGTGCCGTCGTCGAGCACGATCCATTGGATCTTCTGGCCATCCGCCTCGGTGGGCAGCAAGGCCGCGGCGTTGCGCTCGGGAATGCCCAGCGACGCGGCCGGGCCGGTCTCGGACAGCGTCAGGCCGATCTTGACCTGGGCCACCGCCGCCAGGGGCAGCGCCAGCGCCACGACGGCAACGATTTTCTTCAGGCCCGAGGCGGCGCAGGCGCCGGTACGCTTGGTCATGTCTGTCTCCTTTGTTCGGCTTCGAGTTGGATGGCCGGGCGGCCTTCTAGTGAGCCGGGTTACGCAATGTTATACAAAAATTAGCATCTTATGCCGCAATTTGTATCAGATCCGGATTCATTCAGGATCCGCCACAGATAGTTAACACGTTATCAATTTCGGATCGGCCATGCAATATGGCGTAAACCCGCCCGCAGGACCTGCACCGGGGCATGGCCGCACCCTATGGATTAAGATGATTGTCTTCGCCACCGCCCGCCGGGTCGGCGGGCATTTCGAGAAACACCATGGACAAGATACGCAAGACCGAAGACGAGTGGCGCGCCAAGCTGACGCCGCAGGAATTCGCCGTCGCCCGTGAAAAAGCCACCGAGCGCGCCTTCACCGGCCGCTACTGGGACACCTTCACGCCCGGCATCTACCGCTGCGTGGCCTGCGGCACGGCGCTGTTCGCCTCGGACACCAAATTCGACGCCGGCTGCGGCTGGCCCAGCTACTTCGAAGCCCTCGCCCCAGGCCTGGTGCGCGAAGAGCAGGACACGACCCTGGGCATGGTCCGCACCGAAGTGCTGTGCAACATCTGCGACTCGCACCTGGGCCACGTCTTCCCCGACGGGCCGCCGCCCACGGGCCTGCGCTATTGCATCAATTCGCTGGCACTGCAATTCGAGCCCGAGGGCAAATGAAGAAGTTTCTGTTCGATCTTTTCCCGCTGATCCTCTTCTTCGTCGTCTACCGGTTCGCCGACATCTACGCGGCCACCGCGACCGCGGTGGCGCTCTCCATCGCGCAGATCGTGTGGCTCAAGGTCACGGGCAGAACCATCGAGACCACGCACTGGATCAACCTCACCGTCATCGTGCTGTTCGGCGGCGCCACGCTGCTGCTGCACAACGATGCCTTCATCAAATGGAAGCCGACGGTGCTGTACTGGGTCTTCGGCGCCGTGCTGCTCGGCGGCCGCATGATCGGCCGCAACCCCATGCGCAAGCTCATGGGCCAGCAGATTTCGTTGCCCGAAGCCGCCTGGAACAAGCTCAATTTCAGTTGGGCGCTGTTCTTCCTGGCGGCCGGCTTCATCAACCTGTACGTCGCCTTCTCGGGCCACTTCACCGAAGCGCAATGGGTCAGCTTCAAGGTCTTCGGCCTGATGGGGCTGCTGCTGGTGTTCGTGATCGGCCAGTCCATCTGGCTGAGCCGCCACATGCAGATGGACGAAGCCGATCCTTCCGCGGACCGCGGGCCGGGGAAAGCGCCATGAGCCCGCCGAGCCGCCTCACGGGCGAATTCCCCCTCGGGGGGACGGCGCGCAGCGCCAAGGGGGCCCGATGACCGATGATCGCGTCGAATTGATCCGCGAGCGCCTGACCGCCCTCGCACCCGACAGCCTCGTCATCGAGGACGAATCGCATCTGCACGCCGGCCATGCCGGCGCCCAGGGCGGCGCGGGTCATTATCGGGTACGCATCGTAGCCAGCTGTTTCAAGGGGCTTTCCCCAGTAGCGCGCCATAGGCTGGTGTATGATCGCCTGAGCGATCTCATGCCTCATGCCATCCATGCGCTGGCCATCGATGCACAGTCGCCCGCAGAGACGACATCCGAAAAATCCACGGCCCATTAGTTTGCCCGATACAGGCCTTCTGCCTTCTTTCCTAGAACCTCCAAGGACTTGCATTACATGAAACGCATCATCATGCTGGCCGCCGCCTGCGCGGTCGCCCTGCCCGCCTTTGCCTTCGCGCAGACCGTGGCCACCGTCAACGGCAAGTCCATCACGCAAAAGAACGTGGACGAGTTCGTCAAGCTGCTGGTCACCCAGGGCGCCACCGATTCGCCCCAGCTGCGCGACCAGGTCAAGGAAGAACTGATCAACCGCCAGATCTTCGTGCAAGCCGCCGAGAAAGAAGGCGTGGCCAAGGAAGCCTCGGTGCAGACCGAGATCGAGTTGGCTCGCCAGGGCATCCTGGTCCGCGCCCTGATGAACGACTACCTGGCCAAGCATCCCGTCACCGACGCCCAGGTCCAGGCCCAGTACGACCTGCTCAAGCAGCAGCAGGCCGGCAAGCTGGAATACGACGTCAGCCACATCCTGGTCAAGGACGAGAAGACCGCCGACGACCTGCTGGCCCAGATCAAGGCCGACCCGAAGAAGTTCGCCGATCTGGCCAAGAAGAACTCGCAAGACCCCGGCAGCGCCGGCAACGGCGGCGACCTGGGCTGGGCCCCGGCCACCAACTACGTGCCGACCTTCGCCGACGCCGTGACCAAGCTCAAGAAGGGCGAGATGGTCGACAAGCCGGTGCAGACGCAATACGGCTGGCACATCATCAAGGTCAACGACACCCGCGCGGTGCAGTTCCCCCCGATCGACCAGGTCAAGCCGCAGATCCAGGAAATGCTGCGCCAGCAAGTCCTGGCCGACTACCAGAAGAAGCTGCACGACGCCGCGAAGATCAAGTAATCCGCGTCTTCGAACAAAAAAATCCGGAAGTCCTGAGTGGGGCTTCCGGATTTTTTTTCGCCATGAAACAGCGGCAGCCACGCCCACCGAAAGACGGCCGGGCGCCGATCCAGTGCAGCGGGCAATCTCGCACCACGGCGGGGATTGCACCCTTCGGAAGGCACAAATATCAGGCAGCCGCACACGGATAGTGCGTCCACCATGCCGCGTCCGTGCGCAAAAGCGCCGCCGCATCCTGGCCTGACTAGGCCATCGGAGAATTGGCACGTCTTTTGCTTGATGGGTTCTTGTCCGACCACAACGGTCGTCCTACCAAACGAAGGAGTCCTTCATGGATCGCAGACAAGTCCTCAAACAAATGAGCGCCGCGGGTCTCATGGCCGCTACCGGCTGGGTTCCCAGAGCCTTCGCCGCGAGCGGCGACACGATTAAGGTGGGCGTGCTGCATTCACTGTCCGGCACCATGGCCATTTCCGAAACGGCCTTGAAGAACCTCGCGCTGATGACCTTCGACGAGATCAACGCGGCTGGCGGCGTGATGGGCAAGAAGATCGAGCCGGTGGTCGTCGATCCTGCCTCGGACTGGCCCACCTACGCCACCAAGGCTCGCGAGCTGATCAGCCAGGACAAGGTCGCCGTGATATTCGGCTGCTGGACTTCGGTGTCGCGCAAATCGGTGCTGCCCGTCCTGAAGGAACTGAACGGCCTGCTCTTCTACCCCGTGCAGTACGAAGGCGAAGAGCTCGAGCACAACGTGTTCTACACCGGCGCGGCGCCCAACCAGCAGGCCATTCCCGCCGTCGAATATCTGATGTCCAAGGACGGCGGCGGCGCGAAGCGCTGGGTGCTGCTGGGCACCGACTACGTGTACCCGCGCACCACCAACAAGATCTTGCGCTCCTTCCTGCATAGCAAGGGCGTCAAGGATGCCGACATCTACGAGGAATACACTCCCTTCGGTTTCTCCGACTACCAGACCATCGTCGCCAAGATCAAGGAATTCGCCGCCGGCGGCAAGACCGCCGTGGTTTCGACCATCAACGGCGACTCGAACGTGCCCTTCTACAAGGAGCTAGGCAACTCCGGCATCAAGGCGACCGACATTCCCGTCGTGGCGTTCTCGGTCGGTGAAGAGGAACTGCGTGGCGTGGACACCAAGCCGCTGGTCGGCCAACTGGCCGCCTGGAACTACTTCGAATCCATCAAGAACCCGACCAACGCCGAGTTCGTGAAGAAGTGGAAGGCCTACGCCAAGGCCAAGAACCTGCCCAACTGGCAGACCGCCGTCACCAACGACCCGATGGAGGCCACCTACATCGGCATCCACATGTGGAAGCAGGCGGTCGAACAGGCCAAGACCACCGACGTCGAGAAGGTGATCGCCGCCGTGGGCGGCCAGCGGGTCAAGGCGCCGGACGGCTACACGGTCGAGATGGACAAGACCAACCATCACCTGCACAAACCCGTGTTCATCGGCGAAGTGCAGGCTGACGGCCAGTTCCAGATCGTGTGGAAGAGCAAGGGTCCGATCCGCGCCCAGCCGTGGAGCCCCTACATCCCCGGCAACGAAAGCAAGCAGAAGATCTGAGCGAAAAAGGGCGGCCATGCACCACGCGGTATTCCTGCCAAGGTTGCACCAGGCATTGTTGAACTCGGTCCTGGGCGCGACGCTGGGCCTGGCCTCCCTGTCTTTCTGTGCTCAGGCGCAGGGCGCAGCCGCGCAGCAGACGCAGCAACCCCAGGCCGTTGACCTGGATACCTCTTTGCTGTCGCTGCTCGCCAGCGACAGCAGCGACGACAAGGTCGCCGCGATAAACCGGCTGAGCCGCTTGCCCGACCCGCGCGCGGCGAAGCTGCTCCAGGCCCTGGCGGACGGCAACGTCTACGCCACGCCGGACAACGCCATCTACCTCAGCGACGACGGCGGCGCCACCGCCAAGGACCCGCTAACCGGCGCGAGCCAGCCCATGCCCGACGGTTCGGACACACTGGTCATCAACAACCGCGTGCGCGGCGCGATCGACAATGCGCGGGCGATCGCGCAGCTGCGCGCACCGGCGGCGGCGGAACGGCTGGCCGCTGCCAGACTGCTGCAGCAATCTGGCAGCGAGGCCCTGCTGCCCATCGTGGACGAGGTTCTGCCGCAAGAAACCGACTCCCTCGCGCGCGCGGCCCTGCAAATCCTGCAGGCGCGCCTGCGCCTCTCGTCCAAGGACCCGGCCGTGGCCCGCGCCGCCGCGGACACATTGGGCGCAAGCGGCAATGCCTCGTTCCGGCCCATGCTGCAGGCGCTGCTTCAGCGCAATCCCGACGGCAGCTACGCCGAGCCCGATATCTCGGTGCGTACCGCCGCGGCCGACGCGCTCGAACGCATCGGCCGGCACATGAAGATGCTCGAATGGACCGGCAATGTCTTCTACGGACTGAGCCTGGGCAGCGTGTTGCTTCTGGCGGCCTTGGGCCTGGCCATTACCTTCGGCCTGATGGGCGTCATCAATATGGCGCACGGCGAGCTGCTCATGATCGGCGCCTACGCCACTTACGTCGTTCAGACCTTCTTCCAGCACTGGCTGCCGGGCCTCGTGAGTTGGTATGTGGTGGCGGCCCTACCCGTGGCCTTCATCGTCACCGCCCTGGTAGGCATGGCGCTGGAGCGCACCGTGATTCGCTGGCTGTACGGCCGACCGCTCGAGACGCTGCTGGCTACCTGGGGCATCAGCCTCATCCTCATGCAGGCGGTGCGCTCCCTCTTCGGCGCGCAGAACGTCGAAGTCGCCAATCCGAGCTGGATGTCGGGCGGCCTGAATCTGCTGGATGGCCTGACCATCGCCTACAACCGCCTTGCGATCATCGTGTTCGCGCTGATGGTGGTGTTCTTCGTCTGGCTGCTCCTCAACCATACGCGCCTGGGCCTGTTCGTGCGGGCCATCACGCAGAACCGCGCCATGGCCGACTGCGTGGGCGTGCCCACCAGCCGCATCGACATGCTGGCCTTCGGCCTGGGTTCGGGCATCGCCGGCTTGGGCGGCGTGGCGCTGTCGCAGCTGGGCAACGTGGGGCCGGCCCTGGGCCAGGGCTACATCGTCGATTCCTTCATGGTGGTCGTGCTGGGCGGCGTCGGCCAGCTGGCCGGCACCGTGATCGCAGGGCTGGGTTTGGGTTGGGTCAGCAAATTCCTGGAGCCATACTCCGGTGCCGTCATGGCCAAGATCATCATTCTCGTTCTCATCGTGCTGTTCGTGCAGAAGCGCCCCCAGGGCCTGTTCGCCCCCAAAGGCCGGAGTGCCGAATGATTACCTCCGCCGATCTCATGCACCTGAGCCGCCGACCGCTGTTTCCGCCGGCGGTATGGACGGCGATCGTCGCAGCCATCCTCGTCATGGCTGCGCTGCCCGCGCTCAATCTGTTCTTCCCTCCTGGCAGTGCGCTGCACATCTCTTCCTACACCATCGCGGTCTGCGGGCGCTTCATGTGCTACGCCATGGCCGCGCTGGCGCTGGATCTGGCATGGGGTTACGCCGGTATTCTCTCGCTGGGCCACGGGCTTTTCTTCGCCCTGGGCGGCTATGCGCACGGCATGTACCTGATGCGCGCCATCGGCCGCGACGGCTCCTATCACAGCGACCTGCCGGACTTCATGGTGTTCCTGAACTGGAAAAGCTACCCCTGGTACTGGGCCTTCACCGATCATTTTCTCTACGCCATGCTGCTGGTGGTGCTGGTGCCGGGCGTGCTGGCCTTCGTCTTCGGCTATTTCGCCTTCCGCTCGCGCATCAAGGGCGTGTACTTTTCCATCATCACGCAGGCGCTCACCTATGCCGCCATGCTGCTGTTCTTCCGCAATGAAACCGGCTTCGGCGGCAACAACGGCTTCACCGACTTCAAGCGCATACTGGGCTTCGACATCACGCAGTCCGCTACGCGCGCCGCGCTCTACTGGATCACGCTAGCGGTGCTGGCGCTAATGCTCGTGGCGGCCCGGCTGGTCACGCAGTCCAAACTGGGCCGCGTGCTGACCGGCGTGCGCGATGCCGAGAACCGGCTGCGTTTCCTGGGCTACGAGCCGCTGGGCTTCAAGCTTTTCGTCTGGACGCTGTCGGCCGTCATGTGCGGCATCGCCGGCGCTCTGTACGTGCCGCAGATCGGCATCATCAATCCCGGCGAGATGTCCACGTCGAACTCCATCGAGATGGTGATCTGGGTGGCCACCGGCGGACGCGGCACGCTGATCGGTCCCATTATCGGCGCAGGCGTGATCAACAGCCTCAAGCTCTGGTTCACAAGCGTTTTCCCCGATTACTGGCTGTATGCGCTGGGCCTGGTGTTCGTGCTGGTCACGCTGTTCCTGCCGCAAGGAATCGTCGGACTGGTGCGCCAGCTTGCCGCGCGCCTGGGCGGAGTCCGAAGCGAAGGCATCGGCGGCCGCGAAAACGCGGAGGGTGCGAAATGAGCACACTGAGCCGCCTCAAGTGCGCCGCCCCCTGTGGGGAGGCAGTGCACAGTGCCGCAGGGGTACGAACCCACCCCCTCGGGGGAACGGCGCGTAGCGCCAAGGGGGCACTATGAGCATCACCACTCGCCTGAACCCCGGCGGTCTGGACACCAGCCACGGCGTCATCCTCTACCTGGAAGACATCACCGTCAGTTTCGACGGCTTCAAGGCCCTGAACAATCTCACGCTGGACATAGGCGTGGGCGAGCTACGCTGCATCATCGGCCCCAACGGCGCCGGCAAGACGACCATGATGGACGTCATCACCGGCAAGACGCGACCCACTTCGGGCCGCGTCTTTTTCGGCCAGACCATGGATCTCACCGCGTTTTCCGAGGCGCAGATCGCTCATGAAGGCATAGGCCGCAAGTTCCAGCGTCCCACCGTGTTCGAAAACCACACGGTGTTCGAAAATCTCGAACTCGCCATGAAGACCGACAAGCGCGTCGAACCCACGCTCTTCTCGCGCCTGACGAGCGAGCAGGCCGATCGCATCGCGCAGACGCTGGACCTCATCCGGCTCGGCCCCCTGGCCGGCGGCATCGCCGGACTGCTCTCGCACGGCCAGAAGCAGTGGCTGGAGATCGGCATGCTACTCATGCAGGAACCCCGGCTTCTGCTGCTCGACGAGCCCGTGGCCGGCATGACCGACGCCGAGACCGAGCGCACCGGCGAATTGCTCAACGAATTGCGCGGCAAGCATTCCCTGATGGTGGTCGAGCACGACATGGATTTTGTCGCGCAGATCGCCGGCGAAGGCAAGGTGACGGTGCTGCACGAGGGCTCGGTACTGGCCGAAGGCTCCATGGCCGCGGTGCAGTCCCATCCGCGCGTGATCGAAGTCTATCTGGGCCGCTGAACGGAACCATGCGATGCTGGACGTAAAAGACATCAACCAGTACTACGGTGGCAGCCATACGCTGCGCGGCATATCGCTGTCGCTTGCGCGCGGAGAATGCCTGGCTCTGCTGGGCCGCAACGGCGTAGGCAAAACCACGCTGCTCAAGTGCCTGATGGGTGTGCTGCCGGTCGCGCGCGGCAGCATCGGCCTGGACGGCGCCGACATCACGCGGCTCGCCCCGCATCAACGCGCCCGCCTGGGCATGGCCTACGTTCCCCAGGGCCGCGAAATTTTCGCGCGCCTGACGGTCGAGGAAAACATCGTCATGGGCATGGCCGCAAAGCCGGCCGCCAAGGCGCGGCGCATCAAGGAAGAGATCTTCGAACTCTTCCCCGTGCTCGAGTCCATGCTGGGCCGGCGTGGCGGTGATCTGTCCGGCGGCCAGCAGCAGCAGCTGGCGATCGCCCGGGCGCTCGTGGCCGAACCCAAGATCATCATTCTGGACGAGCCCACCGAGGGCATCCAACCTTCCATCATCAAGGACATAGGTCGCGTGATCTACATGCTGCGCCAGCGCGGCGACATCGGGATTTTGCTGTGCGAGCAGTATTTCGAATTCGCCAGAGAACTGGCGGACCAGTTCATCGTGCTGTCGCGCGGAGAAGTCGCAGCGCGGGGAGGCCGCAGCCAGATCGACGGTGAGGATGTGCGCAAGCTTCTCTCGGTATGATTCCAATGAAAAGCAAGATCGTCGCCCTCTATGCCCTGCTGATCGCGTTCAACGCCGGCGCATGGCTGTGGGCGTTCGCCGCGTTTCATCGCTACCCGTTTCTCATGGGAACGAGCCTGCTGGCGTGGTCGTTCGGCCTGCGCCACGCGGTGGACGCCGATCACATCGCCGCCATCGACAACGTGACGCGCAAACTGATGCAGGCGGGCAGGCGTCCGCTCGACGTCGGGCTCATGTTCTCGCTGGGCCACTCGACCATCGTCGTGCTGGCCTCTGTCGGCATCGCGGCCGCCTCCTTGTCGATGAAAAACCACCTGGGTGCGCTCAAGGACATCGGCAGCATCGTCGGCACACTGGTCTCAACATGTTTTTTGTTCGCAGTCGCGCTGGCGAACCTGTGTGTCCTGAAAACCGCCATAACGGCGTTCCGCCGCGCGCGACGCGGCTTGTCCTATACACAGGAAGACCTCGACGCGCTCATGGCGGGCACGGGGGTTTTCGCGAGAATTTTCCGCTCGGCGTTCGCGCTGGCCACACGCGGCCGGCACATGTATTTCCTCGGCTTGCTGTTCGGCCTGGGTTTCGACACTGCGACGGAAGTCGGACTGCTCGGGATTTCGGCCGCCGGCGCCGCGCAGGGCCTGCCGATCTGGTCCATCCTCGTCCTTCCCGCGCTCTTTACCGCCGGCATGACGCTCGTCGACACGACCGACAACATTCTGATGCTGGGCGCCTATGGCTGGGCATTCGTCAAACCCATCCGCAAGCTCTACTACAACATCACGATCACTTCGATCTCGGTCCTCGTCGCGCTCGTCGTGGGCGGCATCGAGGGTCTCGGTCTGCTCGCGAACCAATTGCGGCTCGCCGGGCCGTTCTGGGACGCGGTCGGCGCCCTGAACAATAATTTCGGGCTGATCGGCTATGCCGTCATCGGCGTCGTCGTCGCATGCTGGCTGTGCTCCGTGGCGATCTATCGATGGAAGCGCTTCGATGAGCTGCACGCCTAGCACCGTCCAGGCGTGCTGGCACGCCCAGCTGCACCTGGACTTTGCCCGGCGCGGCGAACGCACCGTGCTGGCCGAGCGCCGCCACCAGGGGCCGCTTACGGTGCAAAAGCCGCTCTATCCGGAAGGCGACGGCATCTGCCACACGGTGCTTGTCCATCCTCCCGGCGGCCTGGCGGCGGGCGATCAGCTGCACATCGCGCTCGATGTTCAGCCCGCCGCCCACGCTCTGCTCACGACGCCCGGCGCCACCAAGTGGTACAAGAGCACGCCTCAGCGGCCCGCGAGCCAGACCATAGACATTACCGTCCGGCAGGACGCCCGGCTCGACTGGCTGCCGCTGGACAACATCTTCTTCAACGACAGCCACGCGCGCCAGCAATTGACGTTGCATCTGGCCGTCGGCGCCACGGCGCTGGGCTGGGATGCCGCGCTGCTGGGCCGCCGCGCCAGCGGAGAGGCCTGGAATCAGGCCAGCCTTCGCACGCTGACGCGCATAGTCGGACCCGATGGACGGCCGCTATGGGAGGAACGCCAATTCCTGCACAGCGCCAGTCCCATGCTCGAAGCCCCGCAAGGCCTGGACGGCCGTCCCGCCTACGGCACGCTCTGGGCCGCGGGGCCGGCCTGCACGCCCGAACTGGCGCAAGCGCTGGCCGAGTCGCTGCCTTTCGGCGACGCGTTGCGCGCTGGCGCCACGGCCCTGCCCGGCGGCTTGCTGCTGGTGCGTGCAGTCGCTCGCGAATGCGAATCCATGCAATGGCTTTTCAAGCAGCTGTGGTTGCGGCTGCGGCCGCTGGTCCATGGCGTTCCCGGCCGTGCGCTGCGCTTGTGGGCCACCTGAACTCGGTCTCTTCGATTCCTACATACGATCGTTCCCTCATGAAACTGACTCCGCGAGAAAAAGACAAGCTGCTGATCTTCACCGCCGCGCTTCTGGCCGAGCGGCGCCGCGCGCGCGGCCTCAAGCTCAATCACCCCGAAGCGGTGGCTTATATCAGCGCCGCGCTGATGGAAGGCGCGCGCGACGGCCGCACCGTGGCCGAGCTGATGGACTACGGGGCCACCCTGCTCGCGCGCGACGACGTGATGGAGGGCGTGCCCGAAATGATCCCCGACGTGCAGATCGAAGCCACGTTTCCCGACGGCACCAAGCTGGTCACCGTGCACCACCCCATCGTCTAACTCAGTCAATCGCAAGGACGCGCCATGATTCCTGGAGAAATCCTGCCGCTGGACGGCGAAATCGAACTCAACGCCGGCCGCGCAACGCGCATGGTCACGGTCGCCAACACCGGCGACCGCCCGGTACAGGTAGGTTCGCACTATCACTTCCATGAGGTCAACGACGCGCTGCAATTCGACCGGACAGCCGCGCGCGGATTCCGCCTGAACATTGCCGCCGGCACCGCCGTGCGCTTCGAACCGGGCCAGTCGCGCACGGTCGAACTCGTCGAACTCGCCGGCGAACTCGCCGTCTACGGCTTCGCCGGCAAGATCATGGGGAAACTGGGCGCGACCGCCCGGCCGCCCGAAGGCCGCGCGCCCTCCCTCGGGGAGGAGTCGCGTAGCGACAGGAGAGCAACATGAGCAAGATCGGACGCCGCGCCTATGCGGAAATGTTCGGACCCACCACGGGCGATCGGGTGCGGCTGGCCGACACGGACCTGCTGATCGCCGTCGAGCGCGACTGCACCGTCTACGGCGAGGAAGTGAAATTCGGCGGCGGCAAGGTGATCCGCGACGGCATGGGCCAGTCGCAGCGCATGGCCGCGCAAGTGGCCGATACGGTGATCACCAACGCCCTCATCCTCGACCACTGGGGCATCGTCAAGGCCGATATCGGCATCAAGGACGGCCGCATCCTGCACATCGGCAAGGCCGGCAACCCCGACATCCAGCCGGGCGTGGACATCATCATCGGCGCGGCCACCGAGATCATCGCCGGCGAGGGCAAAATCCTGACCGCCGGCGGCATCGATTCGCACGTGCACTTCATCTGCCCGCAGCTCATCGACGAAGCGCTGACCGCCGGCATCACCACGCTGCTGGGTGGCGGCACCGGGCCCGCCACCGGCACCAACGCCACCACGGTCACGCCCGGCCCGTGGCACATCGAACAGATGCTGGCGGCAGCCGATGGCTGGCCCATCAATATCGGCCTGCTGGGCAAGGGCAACGTCAGCCAACCCGAGCCGCTCATCGAGCAGATCGAGGCCGGCGCCATCGGCTTGAAGCTGCACGAAGACTGGGGCTCGACGCCGGCCGCGATCGACTGCGCGCTTTCGGTCGCGGACCAGACCGACACACAGGTGGCGATCCACACCGACACGCTCAACGAGGGCGGCTTCATCGAAGCCACTGTCGAGGCCATCGCCGGCCGCACCATTCACACTTACCACACCGAAGGCGCGGGCGGCGGGCATGCGCCCGACATCATCAAGATCGCCGGCCACGCCAACGTGCTGCCATCATCGACCAACCCGACGCGGCCCTATACCGTGAACACGGTGGACGAGCATCTGGACATGCTGATGGTGTGCCACCACCTGGATTCCGGCATCGCCGAGGACGTGGCCTTCGCCGAGTCGCGCATCCGCCGCGAGACCATCGCGGCCGAGGACATCCTGCACGACCTGGGCGCGATCTCGATGATGTCGTCGGACTCTCAGGCCATGGGGCGGATCGGCGAGACCATCATGCGCACCTGGCAGACGGCCCACAAGATGAAAGTGCAGCGCGGCGCCTTGCCCGGCGACGGGTTGGCCGACAACATCCGGGCACGGCGCTATATCGCCAAGTACACGATCAACCCGGCCATCACGCACGGCATCGCGCACGAGGTGGGCTCGGTCGAGCCAGGCAAATGGGCCGACCTGGTGCTGTGGGACCCGGCGTTCTTCGGCGTCAAGCCCGAGCTGGTGCTCAAGGGCGGGCAGATCACCATGGCGCTGATGGGCGATCCGAACGCTTCCATTCCCACGCCGCAGCCGGTGCACTATCGCGAAATGTTCGGCGCGCGCGCCGGCGGTTTGACGCGCAATTCCATTACCTTTGTTTCGCAGGCGGCATTCGATGCCGGCGTGGCCGGCAAATACCGCCTTGCCCGCCGGGTGGTGCCCGTGAAGGGCATACGCGGCAAGGGCAAGAAGGACATGATCCACAACGACTGGATGCCCAGGATCGAGGTGGATCCCGAAACTTACCAGGTAGTGGCGGACGGGCAGCTCCTGGTTTGCGAGCCGGCGACGGTCCTGCCCATGGCGCAGCGGTATTTCTTATTCTAGATTTGGCGTTGTCTTTATTTTTTATGAGCGCCTGAATATGCTTCGCATCGAAAAAATCATGGAAGGCAAGGTCGCGCCGGCACTGCGCAATCGGGCTGCCTTGCTCACGCTGCCCTACGAAGACCGGTGCCGTAGCCGCCTGGCCGCGACCCTGGACGATGGGCGCGAGGCTGCCCTATTCCTGCCGCGCGGCACCATCCTGCGGCATGGCGCCATGCTGGTCGCCACCGACGGCACGCTGGTCCAGGTTGCCGCAGCCCCACAGCCCGTGATGCGCGTCGCCAGCGCCGATCCGCTGTTGCTGATGCGCGCCGCCTATCACCTGGGCAATCGCCATACGCCCGTACAGATCGAGGCGGACACCTTGCGGCTCGAATACGACCCGGTACTACGGGACATGCTGCTGCGCCTGGGCGTGCAGGTCGCCGAAGCGCAAGAGGCTTTCGACCCCGAGGCCGGCGCCTACGGCGGCGGCCACAAGCATGGACACGACGCGACATTCGCGCAAGACCATGCCCTGGCGCAGGAGGCATACGCGCATCGACATGGACACGGCCACGATCACGATCACGATCACGCACATGGACCGGATTGCGGCCATGATCACTCGCATGGTCATGACCACTCGCACGGCCACGAGCACAAACACCGATGATCTCTTGCGGCGATGCCTCGACCGGCGCCCCGGCCCTGTGCGAGCTGGCGGCCCTGCTGCAGCTGGCCTCGCCGGCCTTGCCCATCGGCGCCTTCAGCTATTCGCAGGCGCTGGAAACCGCCATCGACGCCGGCCTGGTTGCCGATGCCGAAAGCGCCCGACGCTGGATCGCTGCGGGGCTGGACCTGCTGGCCGGCGGCGAAGCGGTTCTGCTGCTCAGGCTGTGCCGCGCCTGGCGCGACGATGACATGGCCGCCGTGAGACTGTGCAACGATACATTGTTGGCCTGGCGCGAATCCTCCGAGTTGCGCCTGGAAACCGAACAGATGGGCGGCTCGCTCTCGCGCCTGGCGCAAGACCTGGAATGGGGCGGACCCGATGCGCGCGCCCGGCTCGCCAGCCTGAGACCTATCGCGCTGCCGACCGCCTACGCCTATGCCGCGGTGGTTCTGGGCATCGACGAGGCCCATGCGCTGACCGCCTGGCTCTACTCCTGGCTGGAAAACCAGACCGCAGCCGCGCTCAAGGCCATTCCGCTGGGCCAGGTAGCCGGCCAGCGCATCCTGCACGGCCTGCGCGGCAGCGTTGCCCGGTCGGTTCGGCGGGCGCTCGATTGCGCCGATGAAGACATCAGCACCTTCGCCCCCATGCTGGGCATCCTGTCGTCCCGGCACGAGACGCAGTACTCGCGCCTTTTCCGCTCCTGATCAACGCTTTGGCGAGTCATAACCCCATCATGCAAGTACGCACCAAGAAGAACCCTCCCCTGCGCGTGGGCATAGGCGGCCCGGTCGGATCGGGCAAGACCACCTTGCTCGAAATGCTGTGCAAGGCCATGCGCGCCAAGTACGACCTGGTGGTCATCACCAACGACATCTACACCAAGGAAGACCAGCGCCTCCTGACCGTCGCGGGGGCCCTGCCGCCCGAGCGCATCATGGGCGTGGAAACCGGCGGCTGCCCTCACACCGCCATCCGCGAAGACGCCTCCATCAATCTGCACGCCGTCGAGGTCATGCTGGAGAAATTTCCCGACGCCGATATCGTCTTCATCGAATCGGGCGGCGACAACCTGGCCGCCACATTCAGCCCGGAGCTGTCCGATCTCACTCTCTATGTGATCGACGTCGCCGGCGGCGAGAAGATCCCGCGCAAGGGCGGGCCGGGCATCACCAAGAGCGACCTGCTGATCGTCAACAAGACCGATCTGGCTCCGCTGGTGGGTGCCTCGCTGCAAATCATGGAAGAAGACACCCGGCGCATGCGCGGCGCCAAGCCTTACGTGATGAGCGACATGAAGTCCAAGACGGGGCTGGACCGCATCGTCGAGTTCATCGAAGACAAAGGCCTGCTGGCGGCCTGACGGACCGCGCAGCCAGCCGCCCGCGAAGCTATGCCGCCGCGCGCCTGAAGCGCGGCAGCGGCTGCGATACGTCGCCCTGGTAGAAGCTCTTGAAGCGCGCGAACTGGCGCTCGGCGTCGGACACATCCACGCCTTCGCTCAGCACGGCCACGTCGAAACCGCAGCGCGCCATGTGCACGAGCTGGTCGATCAGCACGTCGCCGGTGGCGCGGATCTCGCCCTTGAAACCCTGGCGCTGGCGCAGCAGGCGCGCCTGGCTGTAGGCGCGGCCGTCCGTGAACTTGGGAAAGCTCAAGTCGATGCGCTCCACGCCCGCGAGGTCGATCGCCAGCGGATCGGCGTCGTTGGGCAGTTCGATGGCCCGGGGCTCGTTAGCCTGGGAGTCGTTGGCCGGGATCCGGTGTTCGGTGGCTGCGATGATTTTCATGATGCGTCTCTGGTGAAAGTCGCCTCAGGCGTGGGCCTCGGCGGCATGGCGCGCGGCGTTGGCGGCGGCCTTGAAGGGTTCGATGCCGATGCGGCGCACCGTGGCGATGAAGGTTTCGTGCTGGCCGTCGTCCAGCGGCCGGCGCTGCGCGCGGTAGGTATCGAGCAGCGCTTCGATCACGCCGGGCACCTCGGAAGCGGAGAACGAGGGGCCGATGATCTTGCCGGGCTGCGCGGGGCCCGAAAGCGTCGAGCCGTCCGCGCCGCCGAGCGTGACCTGGTACCACTCCTTGCCGTCCTTATCCACGCCCAGGATGCCGATGTGGCCGCTGTGGTGGTGGCCGCAGCTGTTGATGCAGCCGCTGATGTGCAGGTCGATCTCGCCCAGGTCCCAGAGCTCGTCCAGGTCCTGGTAGCGCTCGGTGATCGCCTCGGCGATCGGCAGGCTGCGCGCGTTGGCCAGCGAGCAGAAATCGCCGCCGGGGCAAGCGATCATGTCGGTCAGCAGGCCGATGTTGGCCTTGGCCAGGCCCAGGGCCTTGGCGGCCTGGTAGACCTGCGCGAGCTGGTCGTGGCGCACCCAGGGTAGGAGCAGGTTCTGCTCGTGCGTGACGCGCATCTCGCCGGCGGAGAACTGGTCGGCCAATTGCGCGGCCGCGTCCATCTGGTCGGCGGTGGCGTCGCCGGGCGCATAGCCCAGGCGCTTGAAGGAGAGCATCACCGCGCGCAGCTGCGGGTGGCGGTGCGGCCGCACATTGCTGTGCAGCCAGCGGCCGAAGTCCTTGTCCGCCCGAGCCTGGGCGCGCAGCGTGGCCTCGGCCGCGGCCAGGGCCGCGGCGTCCTCGGCGGGCAGGTCGAGCTCGGGCTCGACGAAGCCGGCGGCCACGCGGTCGTATTCTTCCTGGGTGATGGTGTGGGGGCCGCCCTCCACTTCGACGATCTGGCGGTAGTCTTCTTCCACCTGGTCGATGTAGGCCTGGCCTTCGGATTTGACCAGGATCTTGATGCGCGCCTTCCAGGCGTTGTCGCGCCGGCCGTAGCGGTTGTAGACGCGGATCACGGCCTCCAGGTAGTTCATGAGCTGGTTCCAGGGCAGGAACTCGCGCAGCACGGTGCCGATGACGGGCGTGCGGCCCATGCCGCCGCCCACGCGCACCTTGAAGCCCAGTTCACCGGCCTCGTTCTTGAGCAGCTGCAGGCCCACGTCGTACCAGCCCAGCGCGGCGCGGTCTTCCTGCGCGCCGTTGATCGACACCTTGAACTTGCGCGGCAGGAAGCTGAATTCGGGATGCAGCGAGCTCCACTGGCGCAGGATTTCGGTGAACGGCCGCGGATCGGCGATCTCGTCGACCGCGATGCCCGCGAGCGCGTCGCTGTTGATGTTGCGGATGCAATTGCCGCTGGTCTGGATGCCGTGCAGGCCCACCGTGGCCAGGAGCTCCATCGCGTCCGCGGCCCTGGACAGCGGAATCCAGTTGAATTGCACATTGGTGCGCGTGGTGAAATGGCCGTAGCCGTACTTGAGCTTGGAGCCGATGCGCCGGCCGTCGGCCAAGGGAATCTCGCCCAGCAGGTTCTGCGTGGCCTGGGCCCGCTCCAGCAGTTCGGGATCGGGCTGGTCGAATTCGCGCGCCACGCGTGCCAGCACTCGCAGCCGCGCGCTCGACAGCTCGCCATAGGGCACGGCCACGCGCAGCATGGGCGCATAGCGCTGCACATACCAGCCGTTTTGCAGGCGCAGCGGGCGGAATTGCTCTTCGGTGAGTTTGCCGGCCTGCCAGCGCTCGAGCTGGTCGCGAAACTGCTCGGCGCGCAGGCGGATGAATTGCTTGTCGAATTCGGTGTGCTGATACATCGTGTCTATCTCGGATCAGGACCCGCCTGGCGCCAGGCGGGCCTATAACAGACACAACTCTAGAGGGACCTCATATAAAACCAAACGATAGTTTGGTGTTTTTCTTATGCGCTGTTTTGTATATGGCCCGTATTCCGGGCCGGGCGCCTGGCGGTACCGACCCCGACGAACACGAGGATCAGCAGGGTGAGCGCCAGGCTCACCGTTCCGTCTCCAAAACCCAAACCGTGTATCCGCGGGGGTTTGCCGGCCCAATCCGCGAAGGACGCCCCCTGCGGCCGCGTCATGATGTAGGCGAACCAGAAGGCGAAGATGTCGTTGAGCCCGAAAAAGCGCCGCCCAATGGCCGGCGCCAGGAAAAGCGCGAGGAACAGCAGCTCCGATAGGAAAAAGCCCAGTTTCATCGTCGCCGCCGTCATGTCCCCCGTCGCGGTGCCCAGCGCGAAGGTCGCGCAGACGGTGAGCCAATAGAAGAGCTCGCGCCGGCGCGTGGTGATGTCGTGGATCGAAAGCGTCTTCTCGCTGCGATACCAAAGCAGGAAAACCGCGCCCAGGACGACGGCGAACCCCAAGGTGGAGTCGCTGAACGGCACGCCGACGACGGCGTGCACGACGTCGGCCGCCATCGTTCCGACGATGGCGGCCATGACCACGAGCAACCAGTAGACCCAGGCGACATAGCGGGCTTGGCGAAATTGCAGCACGAAAGCGGCGATCCCCTCGGCGATTTCACGCTGTTTCTCGTGCCGGATTTCGGCCACGACCCAGCCGCGCCAAGGGGTGTCGAAAAGGTGTATGGTCGGCTGGATATAGCGGAGAAAAGATCATGGAACGCATCGTCATCGTGGGAGCGGGTTTCGCCGGTCTCTGGAGCGCGCTGGGCGCGGCGCGCAAGCTCGACGAGCAAGGCATCCCCGGCACGGACGTGGAAGTCGCGATCATCAATCCGACCCAGTATCACAGCATCCGCGTGCGCAACTACGAAGAGCCGCTGGAGCAGACCTTGGTGCCCCTGTCCGAAGTCATCGAGCCGGCCGGCGTCGCCTTGATAGAAGGCACGGTGTCGGACATCGACCCGACCGCGCGGCGCGTGGTCGTCGACACCCGCGACAGCGTGCGGCAGCTCGACTATGACCGGCTGGTGTTCGCCGCGGGCAGCAAGTTGGCGCATCCCGCCATCCCGGGCCTGGCCGAGCACACATACGACGTCGATACCCATGCCGGCGCGAAGCGGCTGGGCGAGCACCTGAGATCGCTGCCCGCCCGTGCCGCCACGGCCGGGCGCTATACCGTGGCGGTGATCGGAGCCGGCCTCACCGGCGTCGAGATCGCCGCGGAACTGCCGTCGCGCCTGGCAGGCATCGCAGGCGACGCGGCGCGCGGCGGCATCCGCGTCATCCTGGCCGACCGCAGTGCGAAAATCGGCCAGGAAATGGGCGGCGCGCAGCCCGTGATCGAACGCGCCATGCGCGAGCTGGGCGTCGAGCTGATGCCCGGCATCTCTCTCAAATCGGTGGATGCGCGGGGCATCGAACTGGCCGACGGCACGCGCGTCGACGCGGCCACCGTCATCTGGTGCGGCGGCATGCGGGCCAACGTCATGACCGGCCGGTTCGGCGTTGGGCTCGACGAACTGGGCCGCCTGCCCGTGGACGAGTTCCTGCGCGTAAAAGACGTGCCCGGCGTGTTCGCCGCCGGCGATTGCGCGCGCCTGCTGATCGACGGCGAGCGGCCTTCGGTCATGTCGTGCCAGCACGGTCGGCCCATGGGCCGCTACGCCGGCCACAATGTCGTGTGCGATCTGCTCGGCCTGGACATGCTGCCCTTGCAGATCGACTGGTACACCACCATTCTCGACCTGGGCCCCTGGGGCGCCGTCTATACCGAGGGCTGGGACAGGCACCTGGTCGCGCAGGGCGCGGCGGCCAAGCGGACCAAGCAGTTGATCAACGGACAGCGTATCTATCCGCCGCGGCATGTCCGCAAGGACATATTCCAGGCCGCCGCCCCGGTGGTGCAAGCGCCGCCGCCCAATTACGCCGCCGCGGACTCGTGACGCATTGAGTCGTGCCCACGAGCCAGGCTTGGCCCGCACCGCGGCGGTCAAAGCCCCAGCAAGGCCTTCAACGCGTCTTCGTCGAGCACGGCCACGCCCAATTCCTGCGCCTTGGCGAGCTTGCTGCCGGCCTCTTCCCCGGCCACGACGTAGGCCGTCTTCTTCGACACGGACCCGCTCACCTTGCCGCCCGCGGCCAGGATATGGCGCGTGGCGTCGTCGCGCGACCAGGTGGGCAAGGTGCCGGTGAGAACGAAGGTCTTGCCGGCCAGCGACGTGCCTTGCGGCTCGGCTTCGGCGGCGGGTTCCACGCCTTGCTCGCGCAGTTGCGCGACGATCTCGCGATTGTGCGGCTCGGCGAAGAAGCGGCGGATCGAGCCCGCCACCACCGGCCCCACGTCGGGCACGGCCAGCAAGGCCTCTTCGTCGGCCTCGAGGATGGCGGCGATGGAACCGAAATGGCGCGCCGTGTCGCGCGCCGTGGTCTCGCCCACGTGGCGTATGCCCAGGGCGAACAGCAGGCGTCCCAGCGTGGGCGTGCGGGCCTGGTCTATGGCCTGCACCAGGTTCTCGGCCGATTTCTGGCCCATGCGATCCAGCGCGGCCAGCTCCTCGATCTTCAGGCTGTAGATGTCGGCCAGCGATTTGATGCGACCGCTGTCGACCAGCTGGTCCACCAGCTTCTCGCCCAGGCCTTCGATGTCCAGCGCCTTGCGGCCGGCGGCGTGCAGCAGGGTCTGCTTGCGCTGGGCCGCGCAGAACAGGCCGCCGGTGCAGCGCGCGATGGCCTCGTCTTCCAGCTTTTCGATGGCCGACCCGCACACCGGGCAGGCGGTGGGCATGATGAACAGAGGCAAGTCGCCCGCGCGCTTTTCCAGCACGGGCCCCACCACCTCGGGGATCACGTCGCCGGCGCGGCGCACGATCACCGTGTCGCCGACGCGCACGTCCTTGCGGCGGATCTCGTCTTCGTTGTGCAGCGTCGCGTTGGTGACGGTGACGCCGCCCACGAACACGGGCGCCAGGCGCGCCACGGGCGTGATCGCGCCGGTGCGGCCCACCTGGACTTCGATGTCGAGCAGCTGCGTCGCGGCCTCTTCGGCCGGGAATTTATGGGCCACGGCAAAGCGCGGCGCGCGCGCGACGAAGCCCAGCACTTTCTGCGCGGCCAGGGCATCGACCTTGTAGACCACGCCGTCGATGTCGTAGGGCAGGTTCGCTCGGATGCGGCCGACGTGCTCGTAGAAATCCAGCAGCCCAGCCGCGCCCTGGGCCTGGCGGTTGTGCTTGACGTTGACCGGCAGGCCGAAGCCCGCCAGCCATTGCAGCATGCCGCCGTGCGTGTCGCGCGGCAGGACGGCGCCGTCGGCCGTGGCCGCGGCGCCAAACATGTCGGATTGCGTGCGAGCGGAGCCCTGCACGCCGCGGATCTCGCCCCAGCCGTAGGCGAAGAAGCGCAAGGGCCGCTGCGCGGTGATGCGCGGATCGAGCTGGCGCAGGCTGCCCGCGGCGGCGTTGCGCGGATTGACGAAGACCTTTTCGCCGCGCGCCGCCTGGGCCTGGTTCAGGCGCTCGAAGTCGGCGCGGTTCATCAGCACCTCGCCGCGCACTTCCAGCACGCGCGGCGGCGTGCCCTGCAGGCGCAGCGGTATGGCGCGGATGGTGCGGATATTGGCAGTGACGTCCTCGCCCTCTTGACCGTCGCCGCGCGTGGCGGCCTGCGCCAGCTCGCCGTTCTCGTAGCGCAGGCTGATCGCCAGGCCGTCGAGCTTGAGCTCGCAGAAGTAATCCACGCGCGCGTCCGCGCCCAGCAGGCCCGCGCCGCGCAGCGTATCGGCCACGCGCTTGTCGAAGGCCTCGACCTCGCCGGGTTCGAAGGCATTGCCCAGCGACAGCATGGGCACCGCGTGGCGCACGCTGCCGAACTCGGCCAGCGGCGCGGCGCCCACGCGCTGCGTGGGCGAATCGGGCGTCAGCAGTTCGGGATGCTCGGCTTCCAGCGCCTGCAGTTCGCGCATCAGCGCGTCGTAGTCGGCATCCGAAACCGACGGTTCGTCGTGGACGTAATAGCGGACGTTGTGTTCGTGGATTTCGCGCCGCAGCTCGGCGACCCGTTGCGCCGGGCCGCCAATGGATAGGCTCACGCGAACACCCGCAGCGCGCGCTCGCCGCCGGCCGTGAGGCCCGCCTGGTCGAGTTGCTGGAACAGCACTTGCAAGCGCTCGTCGATGCTGGTTTCGGCGCCTACGGCCAGGGGCTTGCCGTGGTCGTCGACCAGCTCGGCCCCCAGGCGGGAGGCCAGGTCGCGGCCCACGTCGACCATGCGGCCGAAGGCGCGCGGATCGGCCGGGCTGCAAGGCACGTCCAGCAGCAGATAGAGGCGATCGGTCGCCCCCATGCCGGTTTCCATCGCCGCGCCGTCGGCGCGCAGCAGCGTGAAGCACACCTGGTTCTGGCTGGACAGCCAGACCAGCCGGATGCCGTCGGCCACGAAGCCCAGGCCCTGGGCCATGCCGATGATCTGCACCATGGGTTGCGGCGTCGGCATCAACAGGGTCAGGCCCACCTGGGTATCGAGCGCGGCGCAGGCATCGTCCAGCTTGGCGGCCTGTTCCAGCACGACCTGCTGGTCCGGCCCTTCCAGGGTGCCTTCGAAACGCTCGGACAGATCTTCGGCGCGCGACCAGGCCTGCGACCACTCGATGGCCGTCAGCGGGCCGCTGCGGTTGGCCAGCAGCACGGCCAGCTGCACCGAGACGTAGGATTCTTCGGGATGCAGGCGGGCGCGATGATGCTCCGTGTCGGTTTCGGCAAAGACGCGCACCGGCTTGCGGCCGGCCTTGGTGAAGCCGATGAGCGCGGCCTGCAGATCGGCGCCGCGCACCGGCCCGCCGAAGCGCACGTCGATGACGACTTCGCAGGCCGGATCAGGCTCTTGCAGATCGTCGGACTCGGCGAAAGTGCACGCCATCGTCTCGCCGCTGCTGCCCGAGCCCATGCCCGGCTCGCGGCGTACCGCCATTACCGACGGCGCAGGCGCCGCGGCGCCCTGCGGACGCGGCTTGTCGTCGCCCAGCAAAGGGTCCTGGTCGCTGCCGGGGAAATGCACCTGCATCTTGCGCCGCACCCGGTGGTCCTGCCACCAGTTGAACCCCAGCACCAGCAGGATGAAAAGCACGCCCAGCGCGATCAGACCAATCTGCAATTCACTCATGTCGCTATGCCTCGTGCTAAACGGTCAAGCCGCGGCGGCCATCTGTACCGCCGAATCGATATCCACCGCCACGATGCGGGAAACCCCTTGCTCCTGCATGGTAACCCCGATGAGCTGTTTGGCCATCTGCATTGCGATCTTGTTGTGCGAAATGAAGAGGAACTGGGTCTGCTCGCTCATGGCGCCGACCAGGTTGGCATAGCGCTCGGTATTGGCGTCGTCCAGCGGCGCGTCCACTTCGTCGAGCAGACAGAAAGGCGCGGGGTTGAGCTTGAACAAGGCGAACACCAGCGCGGTGGCCGTGAGCGCTTTTTCGCCGCCCGACAGCAGATGGATGGTGCTGTTGCGCTTGCCCGGCGGCTGCGCCATCACCTGCACGCCGGCGTCGAGGATCTCGTCGCCGGTCATGGTGAGCTTGGCTTCGCCGCCGCCGAACAGGCGCGGGAACAGTTCGCCGAAATGGCCGTTGACGGTGTCGAAGGTCTGCTGCAGCAATTCGCGCGTTTCGCGGTCGATCTTGCGGATGGCGTCTTCCAGCGTATCCATGGCCGTGGTCAGGTCGGTCTGCTGCGCGTCCAGGAAACCCTTGCGCTCGCGCGAGCTGGTCAGCTCGTCGAGCGCGGCCAGGTTCACCGGGCCCAGCGCGTCGATCTGGCGCGAGATGCGCCCCACTTCGGACTGCAGCCAGCTGGCGCGGCGCCATTCGTCGGGCATGGCGGCCAGTTCCTGGCCCAGCGTCTCGCGATCGACCTCGCGGTTGTTGAGCTGCTCGGTGAACTGCTCTTCGGCCAGGCGCGCGGCCTGTTCTTCGAGCTGCAGTTCGGTGATGCGGGCACGCAGCGGTTCGAGCTCGCGCTCTTGCTGCATGCGCTCTTCGTCGGCGCCGCGCATCAGCGCGGAAAGATTGTCGAGCTCCTGGCGCGCCAGGGCCAGCGCTTCTTCGCGCTCGGCGCGGATTTCCAGGGCCTCTTGCAGGCCGGCCTGCGAAGCCGAGGCGTCGAGCTCGGCCAGGTCGCGCTGCAGGTGTTCCAGTTCGGCTTGGCCGCGCTGGCTCTGGTCGGCGGCCAGCTGCATATTGCGCTTGAGGTCGTCGATGCGCGTCTGGATGCCGCGCGCGGCGAATTCGGTTTCCTGCGCGGCGCGTTCCAGCTCGCGCAGACGCGCGCGGGCGGCCTCGGCCTGCGCGGCCAGGTCTTCGCCCGAGATCTCGGCGTCGGCAAAGCGCGACTGATGCTCGGCGAGTTCGCCGTCCAGCGCCTCGAAGCGCGCCTCGGCGTCCTCGCGCGTGGCGCGCAGGTCTTCTTCCTGCGCCGCGATCTCGGCCAGGTCTTCGTTCAGGCGCGAAGTGCGCTCGCCCGACTGCTCGGCCTGCTGCTGCAGGCGCGAGTGTTCAAGCTGGATGTCGTGCACGCGGCGCGTGATCTCGGCCACTCGCGTGCGGGCCGGGCCGACGGCCTGCGAGGCCTGCTGCCAGGCGCTTTCGGCCTGCGAGGCCGCGGCGCGGGCCTGGTCGGCGATGAGCTGCTGCGCCTTGATCTCGCGCTGCAGGTTTTCGATTTCCTGCTGGCGCGCCAAGAGGCCGGCCTGCTCGGAATCGGGCGCGTAGAAGCGCACGCTGTGGGCATCGACCAGATGGCCGGCCTTGACCACCAGGGCCGCGCCCGCGGGCAGCGTGGCGCGCGCGGCCAAGGCCTGGGCCAGGTCGTTGCTGGTGTAGACGTTGCGCAGCCAGTCGTTGAGCAGCGCGCGCAGATCGGGGTCGTTGATGCGCAGCAGACTGGCCAGGGGCGTGAGGCCCGCCGGCGCCGCGGGCGCGGGGGCCGCGGGCGGTATTTGATAGAAGGCCAGGCGCGCAGGCGGCGCGTCTTCCGCAAACGCGCGCGCCCAGTCCAGGCTGCGCACTTCCAGCGCGGCCATGCGCTCGCGCAGCACGGCTTCGATGGCGGTTTCCCAACCCGGTTCGACGTGCAGCTTCTGCCACAACCGCGAGAGGCTGGCCAGCTCGTGCTTGGCCAGCCAGGGTTCGAGCGCGCCCTGCTTCTGCACGTCTTCCTGCAGCTTGAGCAGCGCGGCCAGGCGGGCTTCCAGACGGGCCAGGCCTTCGGCATCGCGTCGCACCGATTCCTGCGCGCGGGTGCGCGCGGCGTCGGCTTCGGGCAGGCGCGCTTCGAGCGCGGCCAGCTCGTTCTGAGCCTGCGTCAGTTGATCTTCGCCGGCGAGGCGGTCGCCGGCCAGTTGCTCCAGGCGCGCCGCGTCGGGCGCGTCGATCTCGCGCAGCTCTTGCTGCAGGCGCTCGCGGCGCTGCTCCAGGGCCTGCAGCTGGCGGTCGGCATCGCGCTGGGTCTGCGCGGCCAGGGCCAGGTTCTGTTCGACCTTGGACAAGGCCACGCGCATTTCGTCGCGGCTCGAAGCGGCCTCGCGCACGCGCGCCTCGACCGAAGGCAGGTCGGCCTGGGCCGATTCGGCCTGCACGCGCGCTTCTTCAGTCTTGGCGTGGCCTTCGGCCAGGTCTTCTTCGGACACCGCGATCTGTTCGATGCAGTGTTCGCGCTGCGCCGTCCATTCGGCGATCTGCGCATTGAGCTGGTCGCGGCGGGCCTGCAGGCGGTTGCGCGAATCGACCACGTGGCGGATCTCGGCTTCCAGCGTGCCGACCTGCGCATTGGCCTCGTACAGCTTGCCCTGCGCTGCGTGCAAGGCGTCGCTGGCCGCGTAATGCGCCTGGCGGCGCGATTCCAGCGCGGCCTCGCCGGCGCGCAGCGCGGCAATGGCCGCTTCCAGGTTGTTCTGCGCCTGGATCATCTCCTGGCTCTTTTTCTCGCGCTCGCCGCGCGCGCCGCTTTCTTTCAGGAACCACAGGGCGAACTGCTTTTTCTCGCCGTCGGCCTGCAGGTCGCGGTATTGCTGCGCCACTTCGGCCTGGGCTTCGAGCTTTTCGAGCTGGCTGCCCAGCTCGCGCAGGATGTCTTCGACGCGGGTCAGGTTCTCGCGCGTGTCGGACAGGCGGTTCTCGGTTTCGCGGCGGCGCTCTTTGTAGCGCGACACGCCGGCGGCCTCTTCGAGGAAGACCCGCAGTTCTTCGGGCTTGGCCTCGATCAGGCGGTTGATCATGCCCTGGCCGATGATGGCGTAGCCGCGCGCGCCCAGGCCGGTGCCCAGGAAGATGTCGTGGATGTCGCGCCGGCGCACCTGCTGGTTGTTGACGAAGTAGCTGCTGGTGCCGTCGCGCGTGAGCACGCGGCGCACGGCGATCTCGGCATAGCTGCTCCACTGCCCCGCCGCGCGGCCTTCGCTGTTGTCGAACACCATTTCGACCGAGGCGCGCGCCGCCGGCTTGCGGTTGCCCGAGCCGTTGAAGATCACGTCCTGCATGGATTCGCCGCGCAGTTCGGAGGCCTTGGCCTCGCCCAGCACCCAGCGCACCGCGTCGATGATGTTGGACTTGCCGCAACCGTTGGGCCCGACCACGCCGACCATCTGGCTGGGCACGGGAATGACGGTGGGATCGACGAAAGACTTGAAACCGGCGAGTTTGAGCTGGGTGAGTCGCACTTTTTGGAAAACGGCAATGGGTGTGATCGACCGGAGAGCCGCGCGGGACGGCCGCGCCGCTCGGATAAGAAACCGGCCCTCTGGGTGCGCCACCCGGGGCCGGCATGCTGCGCGCCTATGATACCCCAGGCTAGGGGCTATACTCGCTCACACTTTTTTGCATTACTTGCACGATCCGGCCAGACTATGACCCCGGACGGCAGCAGGCTGGGGACAAACGATTTGAAACGTGGGTTTTATCTGGTCATGGCCGCCCAGGCCTTTTCATCCCTGGCGGACAACGCGCTGTTCATCGCCGCCATTGCCCTCATCATCGAGCTGAAGGGGCCGGGCTGGATGGCGCCGTTCATGAAGTGGTCCTTCGCCCTGGCCTACGTCCTTCTGGCCGCCTTCGTGGGCGCCTTCGCCGACTCCTTCCCCAAGGGCCGGGTCATGTTCCTGACCAACGCGCTCAAGGTCTGCGGCTGCCTGCTCATGTTCTGCTATGCCAGCCTGGGCCTGGCCCACATGCACCAGCCTTATCTGGTCTGCCTGGCCTATGCGCTGGTGGGCGTGGGCGCGGCGGCCTACTCGCCCGCCAAGTACGGCATCGTCACCGAGATGCTGCCGCCCGACCTGCTGGTCAAGGGCAATAGCTGGATCGAAGGCCTGACCGTGCTGTCCATCATCATCGGCACCATGCTGGGCGGGCTGCTGATTTCGCCGCACGTCTCCAACCTGCTGCTGCACCACTCCATTTTCCGCAAGGTGGTGCATACGCCTGCCGAAGGCGCCATCCTGGCGATCGCCATCGTGTATCTGGTGGCGGCCCTGTGCAATCTGCTGATCCCCCGGACCCATGTGCGCTACCCGCGCCAGCAGAAGAACCCCGTCAAGCTGATACGCGCGTTCAGCGGTTATGTGCGGGTGCTGTGGAAGGACAAGCTGGGGCAGATCTCGCTGGCGGTGACCACGCTGTTCTGGGGCGCCGGCGTCACGCTGCAGCTCATCGTCATCGAATGGGGCAAGCGCCACCTGGGCTATCGCCTCGACCAGGCTTCGATCCTCATGGGCGTGGCCGCGGCCGGCACCATCGTGGGCGCCATCCTGGCCGGACGCATCCCCTTGTCCCGCACGCTATGCGTGCTGCCCGTCGGTGCCCTGATGGGGCTGGTGGTGCTGTTCATGCCCCTGGCCTACTCGCCCTGGAGCGTCTATGTGCTGCTGCTGGTCGTGGGCGCCCTGGCCGGCTTTTTCGTGGTGCCCATGAACGCGCTGCTGCAGCATCGCGGCCACGTGCTGCTTTCGGCCGGGCATTCGATCGCCGTGCAGAATTTCAACGAGCAGATCAACATCCTGGTCATGGTGGCGGTCTACACGCTGCTGCTGTGGCTCAAGCTGCCGATCAACCTCATCATCGTTCTTTTCGGCTTGATCGTTTTCGTGCTGATGCTGATCTTCATGGCCTGGAGCCGCCGCAACATGAAGGCGAGCCCCGAATTGCAGCGTGAAATCGGGATGACGGGACATGGGCAGGCGCTGGATCGGGACGACTGATCGCAGCGGCTGTTCGGGGTTCTTGCGAGCCCTGCCTGAGTTCTTAGGCCGCTGAGGCTGCCTTGCGCAATTCCGATGCTCGCCGCTTCCGCGGCTGTGGTGGCCGCCCCGCGCTTCGGATTGCTCCGGGGCCCTCGGCTCAATGCGCCTCAGCTTGCCGCGTAGGACTCGGCCTCGCCGATCAAAGCGTTGCGGCCAGTCTCAAATCCTGCCAGCTGCGCGCCTTTTCCGACGGGCTGCGCAGCAGATAGGCGGGGTGATAGCTCACCACCACGGGGATGTCGCGGCCGTCGGCCCGCACGGTGTGCACGCGACCGCGCAGGCTGCCGATGGTGGCGTCGGTATTGAGCAGGGTCTGGGCGGCGAAGCGGCCGAGCACCAGGATGCGTTCGGGTTTGAGTAATTCGATCTGCCGCATGAGATAGGGGCTGCACGCCGCGATCTCTTCGGGCGTGGGATTGCGATTGCCCGGCGGCCGGCACTTGATCACGTTGGCGATGAACACGTCGTGCTGCCGGCTCATGCCCACGGCCGCCAGCATGGCGTCGAGCAGTTGGCCCGAGCGGCCCACGAAAGGCAGGCCCTGGCGGTCTTCCTGCTCGCCCGGGGCCTCGCCCACCACCATCCAGCGCGGCGCGGGCGCCCCCATGCCGAAAACGGCCTTGCGGCGGCTGCGGCACAGCCCGCAGGCCTCGCAGCCGGACACCATCTCCCGCAGGGTTTCCAGATCGACCCGAGCCACGCGCGCGGCCTGGTCCGGATCGACCTCGGGCGCGGCGCGCGGCGCGGCCGCTGCCGCGAGCGCAGCGGCCCGCGCGGGCGCCGGCCTGGGTACGCGAATCTCGGGGCTGGGCGCGGCAGCGCCGGCCGGGCGCGCGACGACGGCCGAAGGCTCGGCCTTCGCTTGGGCCTGCCGCGGCGCGGACGGCTCCGCGGGCTTGGCCGGCCCGTCCTGCCTCAGCCAGGTTTTTTCGATGCCGATCTCGCGCAGCCACAGGCGCTGCAGCGGATTGACGCGAGGCGTCGACCCGGCGGCCATCATGCGCCCCCCCCTGCCGGCACGGCCTGGTCCTGCGCCGAAGCGTTGCCCCGCTCCGATGCCGCGACGTCGCGCCGCAGCACCAATGCGTCTTCGCGCCCCTTGGCGGCGGGGTAATACCCTTTGCGCACGCCGATCTGCCGGAACCCCAGCCGCTCGTAGAAGCGGCGCGCGTTCTCGTTCGAAGGCCGCACTTCCAGCACGATGCCTTCCGCGCCGCTCTTGAGGGTCTGCGCCCGGCACCAATCGACGAGGCGACGGCCCAGTCCATGCCGCTGAAGGTCGCCGGCCACGGCGATCACCAGCAGGTGCGCCACGTCGGGGGCCGGCATCAGCACGCAAAAGCCCGCCAGCTTGGCGCCGTGCCGCAGCACGCAGGCCGGGTAGCCCGATTCCAACGCATCCTCGAAATTGCCCCGCGTCCAGGGAAAGGCCTGGACCCGGGCTTCCAATTCCGTCACGGCGTCCAGATCGTCCCGCGTCATAGCCTGCAGGACGGGTTCATCCGCCGGCAGCGCGCGGCCGGCGCGCGGGTTGCCGCCCAGCCCGCCTACCCGCTCGGCCGTGGTGAAAGCGACTTTGTCGCGCACGTAAAGCGGCGCGGCCTCTTCGGGCGGCAGCGCCTGGCCGTGCAGCCAGCCCTGGCGGGCCAGACGCGCCACCGTGGCGGCGCGCGGCCGGCCCAGGGGCGCCTGCCTCAGCCCCGCCGCGGGCATGGCCTCGGGATAAGCCTGCCAGGCATCGCCCGCCAGCCGCAGCGACAGCTCGCGCCCGGCCTCCCGCGACCAGGCGGGAAGCTGATGCATGGCCCAGGGCAGGACCTCGTCGGCCGCGATCAGCATCGGGGCCTGCAAGACCCGCCAGGCCGGCGCACCCGCCGGGGCGGGTTCCCACGAGGGTTCTTGCACAGATACTTGTACATACGCCGCCAGGTAAACCTCCGCCATGCGGGCATCGAGCGCCACGAGGACCGCCTCGTCCGGCCCGGCCTGGGCATCCTCGGCCACGGCCAGATGGGACACCACCGGCAGCACCGGCACGCCCAGCCCCAGCGCCACGCCCTGGGCGACCCCGCAGGCCACCCGCAAGCCGGTGAAACCGCCCGGCCCCTGGCCGAAGGCCACGGCATCCAGGTCGGCCGGCGCCAATCCGGCGCTCGCCAGCAACTCGCCCGCCATGGGCAGCAGGCGTTCGGCGTGCTCCTGGGCGCCCTCGTGCTCGAGCTGGGCGACCTGGGGCGAGCCGTCGCCGGCATCGCGCAGCAGCGCCACGCCGCAGCGCGACGAAGAGGTTTCAAAAGCCAGCAGGTTGAACTTCATGGAGAAGAATTGTACGTAATCGGCACTCGGCAGGACGGGCGGCATGCGGGATTTTCAAAATCTCCATAGGGGGTATTCAGGATCCGGTGCAATATGCAATATATTGTTATATATACACACTAACCCGGGTCCATCCCGCTGTTACATTTATCGCCATGAATACTCCAGCCACCACTCCCATCCGCAAAATCCTCATCGTCGATGACGATCCCCGATTGCGCGACCTGCTGCGGCGCTATCTGTCGGAACAGGGTTTCAACGTATTCGTCGCCGAAGACGCCAAGGAAATGGGCAAGCTCTGGCAGCGCGAGCACTTCGACCTGCTCGTACTCGACTTGATGCTGCCAGGCGAAGACGGCCTGTCGATCTGCCGCCGTCTGCGCGGCGGGCACGACAACACGCCCATCATCATGCTCACGGCCAAGGCCGAAGAGATCGACCGCATCGTCGGCCTCGAAATGGGCGCTGACGACTATCTGTCCAAGCCTTTCAATCCGCGCGAACTGCTGGCCCGCATCAACGCCATCCTGCGTCGCCGCGGCACGGAAGAGCACCCCGGCGCCCCCAGCCAGGAAAACGAGTCCATCGCGTTCGGACCTTACGTGCTCAACCTGTCCACCCGCACGCTCACCAAGGACAACGAACCGGTGCCCATCACCACCGGCGAGTTCTCGGTGCTCAAGGTCTTCGCCCGCCATCCCAAGATCCCGCTTTCGCGCGACAAGCTCATGGAACTGGCACGCGGCCGCGAATACGAAGCCTTCGACCGCAGCCTGGACGTGCAGATCTCGCGCTTGCGCAAATTGATCGAACCCAACCCCTCCAAGCCAGTCTTCATCCAAACGGTCTGGGGTCTGGGCTACGTCTTCGTTCCGGATGGCGGCAACTGAACTTCACGACCAGGCCGGGCAGGAAGCCGGTTCCTCCACCCATCGCCTGAAGAAGCTGGCCCGCATCCTGGCCTCCCGCGTGAGGCTGGGCCTGTTCGGCCGCACCTTCCTGCTGCTCGCGGTTCTCATGCTGGTCAGCCTGGGAGCCTGGCTGCAGGTCTTCTTCAGCATGGAAATGGGGCCGCGCACCAACCAGATGGCGCAACGTGTCATCACGGCCGTCAACATCACGCGCACGGCGCTGGTCTACGCTCACACCGACGAGCGCAGCAAGCTGCTGCTGGACCTGGCCACCAACGAAGGCATCCAGGTCTATCCGCGCGAAGTCACCGACTTCACCGAGCCCCTGCCCAACGACGACTACTGGCAGCGCGTGGCGCAGCAGATCCGCATGCGGTTCGGCCCCGACACGCAGATCGCCTGGGGCGTGAACCAGGTGCCCGGCTTCTGGGTGAGCTTCCAGATCAACCAGAACCTGTACTGGCTGGTGTTCGAGCGAGAGCAGATAGGCCTGACAGGCGGCATCGAATGGCTGGGATGGGGCGCCACGGCGCTATTGCTGTCCCTGGTGGGCTCGGCCATCAGCGTGGGCTTCGTCAACCGGCCGCTGTCGCGGCTGGCGCGCGCCGCCCAGGTGCTCTCGCGCGGTGAAACGCCCGCGCCCCTGCCCGAGCAGGGGCCGCTGGAGATCCGCAATCTCAACACTGCCTTCAACCGTATGGCCAGAGATTTGCGACAAACCGATACCGACCGCGAGTTGATGCTGGCCGGCATTTCGCACGACCTGCGCACGCCGCTGGCGCGCATGCGCCTGGAAATCGAAATGAGCGAGGTCACCGAAGATGCGCGGCAAGCCATCGACAACGACCTGCGCCAGATCGACCACAGCATCGGCCAGCTCATGGAATATGCCCGCCCCGCGGGCACGCTGCCGCAAACGGCCACCGACATCTCCACGGTGCTGAGCGATCTTTTCGAACGCGAACGCGCCCATACCGCGTCGCTCGGCGGCGAGCTCAACGCCCGCATCGAACCGAGCCTGCGCGCCCGCATCACGGCGCTCGATCTGAAGCGCATCGTCGGCAACCTGATCGAAAACGCGCGCCGCTACGGCCGTTCTCCCGATGGCCAGGCACACCTGGTCATGACCGTGCAATCCGAAGGCAATACATTGGCGATCGAAGTCTCGGATCGAGGCCCCGGCATCGCCCCCGAAGAAGTCGAACGCCTGCTTCGCCCCTTCTCGCGCGGCGAGGCCGCGCGCACCGGCGTCAGCGGCTCGGGACTGGGGCTGGCCATCGTGGAGCGCCTGCTCAAGCACGCGGGCGGTTCGCTGCGCATGCTGCCGCGCAGCGGCGGCGGCCTGACCGCGCGCATCGAGCTTCCCAGGGCAAAATCCAAAAACTATCAGCCGGACGCCGACACCGCGTAAGGCCATCAAGGAGACCATATGAAAACCGTTGGCGACAAACTCGAATCGTTCAAAGTCACAGGCGTCAAACCCGGCTTCAACCACCACGAAGAAAACGGAATCTCGGCTTTCGAAGACATCACCGAAAGCTCTTTCCCGGGCAAGTGGAAGGTCATCTACTTCTATCCGAAGGACTTCACCTTCGTCTGCCCGACCGAGATCGCGGGCTTTGACAGACTGGCCGAAGAATTCGCCGAGCGCGAAGCCATCCTCATGGGCGGCTCGGTCGACAACGAATTCGTCAAGCTGGCCTGGCGCCGCGAGCACCCCGACCTGGACAAGCTGGGCCACTATCAGTTCGGCGACACCAGCGGCTCGCTCATCGACCAGTTGGGCATCCGCGAAAAAGACAGCGGCGTGGCCCTGCGCGCCACGTTCATCCTCGACCCGGACAACACCATCCAGCACGTGTCGGTCAACAACCTGGACGTCGGCCGCAACCCCGAGGAAGTCCTGCGCATACTCGACGGCCTGCAGACCGGCGGCCTGTGCGCCTGCAATCGCAAGGTGGGCGGAGATACGCTGTAAGCGCCCGCTGGCTGGCCCTGGATGCGCCGGCAACCTGAAGATCAGGGCCCGTAAAGATCAGGGGCCACCCACGGCTTCCGCTGGCGGGATGCGGCCCAGCAGCGTCACGGCCGTCACGGCGATGCCTTCCTTGCGCCCCAGATAGCCCAGGCCTTCGTTGGTCTTGGCCTTGATGTTGACCGCATCGGGTTCGATCTGCAGGTCGGCCGCGATATTGGCCGCCATGGCTTGCGCATGAGGGCCTATCTTGGGCGCCTGCGCATGCACGGTGGCGTCCACATTGCTCACGAACCATCCCGCCTGGCGCACCTTGAGCATGGCCGCGCGCAGCAGCACGCGGCTGTCGGCCCCCTGGTACTGGGGATCGGTATCGGGAAAATGCCGGCCTATGTCGCCCAGGCCCGCCGCGCCCAATATGGCGTCGGTAACGGCATGCAACAGCGCATCCGCGTCGGAATGGCCCAGCAGGCCGTGGGTGTGCGCAATCGTCACGCCGCCCAGGACGAGCGGGCGGCCCTCCACCAGTGCGTGAACGTCGAAGCCCTGGCCTACGCGAAAAGGAAGATTCATAGCCATTTTTCCATCAAGTCGAAATCGTCGGGCCAGGTCACCTTGAAATTGCGCGTGTGACCGCGCACCAACCGCGGTGTGCGGCCCGCGGCCTCCATCGCCGAAGCCTCGTCGGTAATGACCGCGCCGCCCGCCAACGCGGCAGCCAGGGCCTCGCGCAGCATGCCGGCGCGGAACATCTGCGGCGTCTGCGCCAGCCACAAGCCTTCGCGATCGACGGTGCGCGCCACGATCTCGCGGCCATCTGCCTCGCTTTTCGCCTGCTTGACCGTATCGGGCACAGGCATGGCCAGCAGGCCGCCGACGGGGTCTTGCAGGCAGGCGTCGATCAAGCGCGCCAGCGCCTCTGCCGGCAAGCCGGGGCGCGCGGCATCGTGCACCAGCACCCAATCCGAGTCCGCCGCGCCGCTGTCGGCCAGGGCCCGCGCCACGGTATCGGCGCGGGTCGGCCCGCCGCAGGCCCGCCACACCGTGCGCGGCAAGCCGCGCAGGGCGTCGTCCACCCAGCCGTCGCCTTCGGACACGGCCACGCGCACCTGGGCAATGCGCGGATCGGCCAGCAGAGCCTGGACCGCCAGGCGCAACATGGGCTGCCCCTTGAGCAAACGATACTGCTTGGGCCGGTCGCCGCCGGCGCGGGCGCCGACGCCGGCCGCGGGAACGAGAGCAATCAAGGAAGCGGTCATATGTGAGGGCCATTTTATAATCACAGACCTGATGTCCGATTCCGCCCCCCCTTCTCACCCCGTCGCGCCGCTGCCCGTCGGCGGCACCATCGCCGAAACGCTTGCCGCCCTCAAACCCGGGGCCCGCTACGCCAGGCCGCGCCCACCCGGCTCGGCCGACGGCTGGATGCTGGCCACCCTGGCGCAAAAGGCGGGCGGTGAAAGCCCCCACGCTGCGCCTTCCGGCTCGCTGCCTCCCGAGGGGGCCGGTTCGCCTTGGGGCGGCCCGGCGGCGAACCGCCCCATGGTCGTCTTCACCGCCGACCCGCTCGAAGCCCAGCGCCTGGCCGAGGAAATCCCGCTCTACGCCCCCGGCCTGCGCGTGCGCCAGCTGCCCGATTGGGAAACCCTGCCCTACGACGTCTTCTCGCCGCACCAGGACCTGATCTCCGAGCGCCTGCGCACGCTCAACGCGCTGATCAAGCACGAAGTCGACCTGCTGACAGTGCCGGTGACCACGGCGCTGTACCGCCTGGCCCCGCCCTCGTTTCTCGCGGCCTACACCTTCTCTTTCCGCCAGAAGGACAAGCTCGACGAAGGCGCCCTGCGCGCCCAGCTGGTGCTGGCCAACTACACCCACGTCACGCAGGTCACCGCGCCCGGCGAGTTCTGCCTGCGCGGCGGGCTGATCGATCTCTTTCCCATGGGCTCGGCCGTGCCCTACCGGCTCGACCTGTTCGACGACGAGATCGAATCCATCCGCGCCTTCGACGTCGACACGCAGCGCAGCCTCTATCCCGTGCGCGAAGTGCAACTGCTGCCGGGCCGCGAATTTCCCATGGACGAAGCGGCGCGCAATCATTTCCGCGCGCGCTTTCGCGAAGTGTTCGAAGGCGACCCCTCGCGCGCCGTGCCTTATCGCGACATGGGCAACGGCATCGCATTCGCCGGCGTCGAGTACTACCTGCCGCTCTTTTTCGAGCAGACGGCCACGCTCTTCGACTACCTCGCGCCGGGCACCATCACCGTCACGCTGGGCGATATCGACAACGCCATGCAGCGCTTCGCGCAGGACACGGCCAGCCGCCATCAATTCCTCAAGAGCGACCGCGAACGGCCCGTGCTGGCGCCGCAAGCGCTCTTTCTCGATCAGGAAGGCTTGTTCGAGCGCCTGCGCGACTTTCCGCGCCTGGCAATAAGCGACGAGCGCAATCACCCCGACTTCGCCAGCGCCCCGGACGTCGCCGTCTCGCGCCGCGCCGACGATCCCGTCGCCAGGCTGCGCGCCCTGCTCGGCAAGCCCGGCCGCGTGCTGCTGTGCGCCGACTCGGCCGGCCGGCGCGAAACCCTGGCCCAGATGCTGGCCGAGCAAGGCTTGCCGCCGGACCTGCAGACCGACACCATTCAGGCATTCCTGGCTGCGGACGCGCATTTCGGCCTGACCGTGGCGCCCCTGGCCGGCGGCTTCGCCGTCCCCGCCGGCGACCTGGTCTTTCTCACCGAGAACGATCTCTACCCCGGCCACACGGCCTCCCATCGCGGCAAGCGCTCGCAAGAGCGCACCAGCAATGTCGAGGCCATGGTGCGCGACCTGGCCGAGCTGCGCGCGGGCGACCCGGTGGTGCATGCCCAGCACGGCATCGGCCGCTACCACGGCCTGGTCAACATGGACATGGGCGAAGGCGAGATGGAATTCCTGCATCTCGAATACGCCAACGGCAGCACGCTCTACGTGCCCGTCTCGCAGCTGCACGTCATCGCCCGCTACAGCGGCGCCGACCCGGACGCCGCGCCGCTGCATCAGCTGGGCTCGGGCCAGTGGGACAAGGCGCGCCGCAAGGCGGCCAAGCAGGTGCGCGACACGGCGGCCGAGCTGCTGGCGCTATACGCCCAGCGCGCCGCGCGCGAAGGCTACGCCTTCAAGCTGCCGCTCACCGATTACGAAGCCTTTGCCGAAGGCTTCGGTTTCGACGAAACGCCCGACCAGTCCGCCGCCATCCAGGCCGTCATCCAAGATATGACCTCGGGCAAGCCCATGGACCGCCTGGTGTGCGGCGACGTGGGTTTCGGCAAGACCGAAGTGGCGCTGCGCGCCGCCTTCCTGGCCGTGGCCAACGGCAAGCAGGTCGCCCTGCTCTGCCCCACCACGCTCCTGGCCGAGCAGCATGCGCAGACCTTCGCCGACCGCTTCGCCGACTGGCCCGTGCGCGTGGTGGAGCTGTCGCGCTTTCGCTCCGCGAAAGAAGTCACGGTCGCCGTCGAGGGCATCAACGACGGCCGCGTGGACATCGTCATCGGCACGCACAAGATCCTCTCCAAGGACGTCAAGTTCAAGCGCCTGGGCCTGGCCATCATCGACGAGGAACACCGCTTCGGCGTGCGCCAGAAAGAAGCGTTCAAGTCCCTGCGCGCCGAGGTCGACGTGCTCACGCTCACCGCCACGCCCATCCCGCGCACGCTGGGCATGTCGCTCGAGGGCATACGCGACTTCTCCGTCATCGCCACCGCGCCGCAAAAGCGCCTGGCCATCAAGACCTTCGTGCGCCGCGAAGACGGCAGCACCGTGCGCGAGGCCCTGCTGCGCGAACTCAAGCGCGGCGGCCAGGCCTACTTCCTGCACAACGAAGTCGAGACCATCCACAACCGCCGCGCGCGCCTGGAGGAACTGGTCCCCGAAGCCCGCATCGGCGTGGCCCACGGCCAGATGCCCGAGCGCGAACTCGAACAGGTGATGAAAGACTTCTACCAGCAGCGCTTCAACGTCCTGCTGTGCACCACCATCATCGAGACCGGCATCGACGTGCCCTCGTCCAACACCATCGTCATCCACCGCGCCGACCGCTTCGGCCTGGCCCAGCTGCACCAGTTGCGCGGCCGCGTGGGCCGCTCGCACCACCAGGCCTACGCCTACCTGCTCACGCCGGGCGACGACGCCATCACCGCCAACGCCAAGAAGCGCCTGGAAGCCATCCAGGCCATGGAAGAGCTGGGCGCGGGCTTCTACCTCGCCATGCACGACCTGGAAATCCGCGGCACCGGCGAAATCCTGGGCGACTCGCAATCGGGCAACATCCAGGAAGTGGGCTTCTCCATGTACAACGAGATGCTCAACGAAGCCGTGCGCGCCCTCAAGGCCGGCGAGGAGCCCGACCTGGACGCCCCCTTCAACCTGGCCTGCGAAGTCAACCTGCACGCCCCCGCCCTGCTGCCCTCGGACTACTGCGCCGACGTGCACGGCCGCCTGGCCATCTACAAGCGCCTGGCCCACGCGCAGGACGAAGACGACCTCATCGCCATCCAGGAAGAACTCATCGACCGCTTCGGCAAACTCCCCGAGTCCGCGCAGACGCTGCTGGCCACCCACCGCATCCGCCTGTGGGCCGTGCCGCTGGGCATCACCAAGATCGACGCCAGCGAAACCCAGGCGCTGCTGCAATTCGGCCCCAAGACCACCGTCGACCCCGTCCGCATGATCGAACTGGTACAAAAGCAAAAGCACATCCGCTTCTCGGGCCAGGACAGGCTGCGCGTGGAATTCACCGCGCAGCAGGTAAGCCAGCGCGTGGACGCCATCAAAGGGCTGCTGAGAGCACTGCGTTAAATCCAAGACACAGCAAGAACCATGACCACCATCAACCTAGTCATCCAATCCCCCGCGATCACCGACAGCCACGCCGAACACCTGGCCGCGCTCTCCAGCGCCGAAGGCATCGTCCGCCTCAGCCAGACCGCCATGCGCCTGCTCGATGTCGACACCGACGCGCAGGCCAGACGGGAGACCCAAGCCTGGGCCGACGCCCATCGCATCGACGCCGCCTTCGTCCCCGCCGCCCGCAAGCTCTCCGACTGCCGCGTGCTGGCCATGGACATGGACTCCACCCTCATCAACATCGAGTGCATCGACGAAATCGCCGCCTATGCCGGCCGCGGCGAACAAGTGGCTGCCATCACCGAAGCCTCCATGCGCGGCGAAATCGCCAACTTCGCCGACAGCCTCAGGCAGCGCACCGCGCTGCTGGCAGGCGTGCAAGCCAGCGTGCTCGAACGCATCTACCAAGACAAACTGCGCCTGAACCCCGGCGCCGAGCGCCTGCTCGCCTCGGCGCACGCCGCCGGCATCAAGACCCTGCTGGTCTCGGGCGGCTTCACCTTCTTCACCAATCTCCTGCGCGAACGGCTGAACCTCACCGCCGCCCATGCCAATACCCTGGAAATCGGCGACGACGGCAAACTCACCGGCCGCCTCCTGGGCGACATCGTCGATGCCGAGGCCAAGGCCACCCACCTGCGCGCCTTCGCCGCCGAGCACGGCGCCACGCAAGCCGATCAGATCATCGCCATGGGCGACGGCGCCAACGACCTGAAGATGCTGGCCCTGGCCGGCTATGCCGTGGCCTACCACGCCAAGCCCCTGGTCCGGCAACAAGCCCCCTACGCGCTCAGCCACTGCGGCCTGGACGCCGTGCTGAACTGGTTCGAAGGCTAGGTTTTCGTCACTGCGCCGCCGAGCGCACTCAACTGCGCCTCGGCCCGCGCCAGGTCATGCACCGTATCCACGTCCCACTGGATACCCGGATCAGCGACCGCCAGATCCAGCGCGCGGCCGGCCAACCGGCAATCCCGCACGACACCCGCGGCTCCCGCATCGCCGGACAGCGCCGCCAGCGCATCGAAGCATTGCGCATCGAATCCCACCGGATGGCCCCGGGTTCCGCGCCAATGCGGAACCACGACGCGATGCGAAGCCAGGCCCGCCGCCACCAGGCCTAGCGTATCGGACCGCACCAAAGGCAAGTCCGCGGGCAGTATCAGCCATCCCGGCGCGCCCGCCGTCGCGCGCACGCCTTTCGCGATCGAATCCCCCATGCCCTGAGTATCTTCGCCAGGCCGCACGACGTGCCAGGGCAGGCCGCTCGCCCGGGCCGCGCGCAGCACATGTTCCAGCACCGCAACGCCGCTCAGCAATGCATCCAGTTTATGGGTCGAGCCTCCCGAAGACAAAAAACGCTCGCCCCGCCCCGCCGCCAGGATCACGACTACCGGTTTTCGCATCAGGCAATCCCTTGGTTTCAATCCAGCAAGAACGGAGTAAAAATTTAACACCGCACGGATCCTCTATCCCGCCCAAGGAGAAATCCATGGAAAACCCAGGCCTGTCGCGCCGAAGTTTCCTGAAGGTCAGCGCGATCGCTGGCGTTTCCGTCTATCTCGCTCCGATCGGCAGCCCCGCCTACGCGGCCTTGTTCGAAGAAAAACTCCTCACCCCCGTTCAATGGGACGCGGCCAACGGCCAGCCCAAATTCCGCATCGACGGCATTGCCAAGGTCACGGGCGGCAAGATATTCGCCCGCGACATCCGCGCCGGCGACATGCCGCACTGGCCGCTAAAACAAGCCCATGCGTTCGTCCTGCGCGCGACCCGGGCGGACGCCCTCTACGAAGGCCACGACCTCTCCCGCCTGGGTCCCGGCCTGATGCCCGACCGCATCGTCACCGCCGACGACCTGGCCCGCGACGGCCTGAAGTTCACCGAGTTCTACGGCGACGACATGCTGCTGCCCACGGGCAAGACGCCCGCCTATCTGGGCCATGCGGTCGCGATCCTGATCTACCACGACTTCGCGCGCTTTCGCTTCGCCAAAGAAAAGCTGCAGTTCCGCGACGACGTCATCCGCTACGGCGCCAAGACCGGCCCGATCGAACGCGACCCCTGGGCGAATTTCCGCTTCGTGCGCGTCGCCGGCCCGACCCCCTACGACGACGACGTCTTCTCCAGCCTGAAGGACACCTGGATCTTTCCCTCGTCGCTGCGCAAGCACCTGCCCGTCTGGCCCGACGGCAAGGATCACGGCAAGCTCGACCAGCAAGGCATGTTCTACGCCGACCAGATCCGGCAAGAACTCGACAACCCGCCCGCCGACTGGCTGGTGATGGAGCGCGACTACACCACCCAGTCCATCGACACGGCCGCGCTCGAGCCGGACAACGCCAACTGCTGGTACGACAACGCGACGCAATCCCTGCACATGGTCGTGCCCACGCAATCGCCCTCGGAAGTCGCCGAGACCGCGGCGGAAATGGCGTCCAAGTCCAAGTACCCGGTCAAGAGCATCTTCCTGCATCCGTGCTTCACGGTCGGCTACGGCTCCAAAGACCACTACAACATGCCGTTCTACGGCCTGGTCGCGGCCATGTACGGCGACGGCTACCCCGTGCGCCTGGCCAACGACCGCTACGAGCAGTTCCAGACCGCGCTCAAGCGTCATGCGTTCACGATGAAGTACCGCGTCGCCGTGAACCGCAAGACGGGGCTGCTGCAGTCGTTCCAGGGCCATTTCGAGGCCAACGGCGGCGGCCGCATGAACTTCTCGCCCTCGGTGGCCATGGTGGGCGCGACGGCGGCCCAGTCGATCTACTACTTCCCCAAGAACGATCTCACCACCATCGCCACCGCCACGCGCGCGATCGACGCCGGCTCGGCGCGCGGCTACGGCACCTTGCAGAGCATGGCCGCGACCGAGATGCTGGTCGACGAAATGGCCGCGCAGCTCGGCCTGGATCCCATCGAGTTCCGCCTGAAGAACGTGCTGCTGTCGGGCATGAAGAACACGCAGGGCGCGGTCCCGGCCGGCGCCATCCGCGCCGACGAAGTCATGCGCAAGGCGCAAACCCATCCGCTGTGGGCCAATCGCGCGAAAAAGAAGGCCGAATACGAAGCCGCGCACCCCGGCATGCGCTATGGCGTGGGCTTCGCCTGCGTGCAGAAAGACTTCGGCACCGGCGCGGAAACCTCGTTCGCCCGCGTCGAGCTGACGGCGCAGGGCAAGATCAGCCTGTATCACTCCGGCACCGAGATCGGCACCGGCATGTCGACCTCGCAGGCCGTCGCCGTCGCCAAGTGGCTGGGCAAGCCCGCCACCGACGCCCACTTCGCGCAGACCGACTGGCCCGACCTGCCCGTGGTCACGAGCGGCGATCCCTACCTCATGTCGCAGGCCGACCAGGACAAGCTCCAGGCCAATCCGCGCTGGTCGCCGAGCTACGCCTCGCCGTCGAGCGCGACGAACTCGGTCTTCTATTTCACGCACAGCACCCGCGAAGCCGCGCGCGTCATCTTCGCGCACGGGCTGTGGCCCGCGGCGATGGCGATC
>Ga0209455_1000316_pt1 | contig 48052 bp, 37 predicted proteins | sample AraplaCol_mCL_r2_FD_184275 | JGI IMG/M metagenome (GOLD analysis project Ga0209455, IMG submission 184275) | Arabidopsis root microbial communities from North Carolina, USA - plate scrape CL_Col_mCL_r2 (SPAdes) (version 2) | ecosystem: Host-associated > Plants > Roots > Endosphere | place: USA... | reverse complement strand
TCGATGACGCGAATCCTGGTTCCGGCGGCACTGACGGAACGTTGAAACGCAGCGGCGGCCATCCACGCCGGCGCGTCGGCACCCACGACGACCACTTGCTGGATACGACGGGTCACGGCCGCATTTCCGTGGCGGTAGGCGCGCCCGACAATTCCGCCCCGCAATAAAGATTGATGAGACGGTCGTGTCGCCGCATTTCCCCGACCCGATCCAGAAGGTCGGCATGAAACGCGTCGAGATGGAAGATGAGGCTTTCCCCCGGAATCGTATCGGCGAGCGGGCTGTAGCTTTCCGGGATCAGGCCTTGCCCAATGAAGACGCTGAGCCAGCTGGTCGGCGGGAACAATCCATCCCGGTAGCGCTCGATGATCGCGGAATGGCGAAACAGGTCGATCTTGCGGGTCAGGCTGTCCGGCACCTCCATCGCGGCCGTGTAACGCCAAATCTCGGCATCGTCGCGACGGTTGAGCTTATAGTGCAGGATCAGGAAATCGCGGATCCGTTCATATTGCAGGTCGATCAGCCGATTGAACTCTTCGCGCAGCCGTGGATCGACAATCTTGCCGGGAAGCAATGGCACGAGCTGCATGATCGCGGCCTGGATCAGATAGATGCTGGTCGATTCAAGCGGCTCGAGAAACCCGCCCGCCAGCCCCACCGCGACGCAATTCTTCTCCCAGTTAACCAGACGCCGCCCGGCCTGGAATTTGAGCATGCGCGGGTCCGCCAGCGTCTTGGTCTCAAGACTCCGCATGAGCGAGGCGGCCGCCTCATCTTCGTTGATGAAGCTCGTCGAAAAGACGTAGCCATTGCCGGAGCGGTGCTGCAGCGGGATGCGCCAGCGCCAGCCCGCCTCCATCGCGGTCGAGCGTGTATATGGCGAAAGCTCGTCGCGCTCGCTCGGCACGGCGAAAGCGCGGTCGCACGGAAGCCATTTCGACCAGTCCTCCCATCCGACCCCAAGCGTCTTGCCAAGCAGGAGCGACCTGAAGCCCGAACAGTCAATGAACAGATCGCCGGAAATCGTTTCGCCGGATTCCAGCACGAGCGACCGGATGTCCCCCGTCTCAGGATCCTGAACCACATTCAGAACCTTGCCTTCGGTTCGAACCACACCGCGGCGCTCGGCAAGGTCGCGCAGATAGGCGGCATAGAGACCGGCGTCGAAATGATAGGCATAGGTATAAGCGGACTCGATATTGGTCCCGCGCGTCTCTGGCAGATCGAAGCGGCAGTCGCGCGCCGCCTGGGCGGCGAACGAATAGTCCTGAAAGTCCCGTTTCGAGCCGAGGCCACGAGCACGCAACCACCGATGGTGGAAGATGTGGTCCATGCCGACGGGGCCATGGACGCCGAACGGATGGATGTAACGCGACCCCTTGAAGCCCCAGTCGACGAACTGGATCCCAAGCTTGAATGCCGCTTTGGTGGCGCGCATCATCTCGGCTTCGTCGATGCCGATCGCGTCGTTGAAATTCCTGATTTCGGGAAAAGTCGCCTCGCCGACGCCGACGATTCCGATTTCTTCGGATTCGACCAGCCGCACCCGGCAGCGGGTCGGCGGAACGAGTGATGCCAGCGCGGTTGCCGCCATCCATCCGGCGGTGCCGCCGCCGAGGATCACGATGTCGAGCGGTTCGCTCACGCTTCAAGCTCCGTCTACACGGCCGGACCGGCCGAACACGCGCGTGATTAGGCCAAGCTTATAAGGACGGGGCGCCGCCGGGCAACGGCGACGCCCCTTCTTCTCACAGCGTCCTGTTCAGCCTCACATCTTCCAGCGCAGGCCGAGCGTGATCCGGCGATCCTGCCTGAACCAGGAGTTCGGCACCAGGATGATCTTGTGCTCCGGACTGGTGTCGTCCGTCAGCTGCTGCAGGGTCTTGGTCGGCGTGTTGAGGATGTTGCTGCCTTCCAGGCTCATCTCCATGTGACTGTTGATGCTGTACCTGATCGATCCGTCGAGATAGCCGGTCGCGGCCGACCAAACGGGAAGCCCGACGCAGCAGTCCGAAGCCGTGATCAGATATTTCGATCGCCAATTATAGGCCAATCTGAAGGAGACCGGGAAGTCCGGCCTCTCATAAAGCGCGACCACGTTGAACGAATATTTGGACAGGCCCTCGAGCGATCCCGGATTGAGCGCAGGAACGGAGACTCCTCCGGCAACCGGGAAGAAGGTCGTGAGATTCGAGTTCGGAACGCCCTTGTTCTTCAGCCATGTAAAGTTCGTTTGCATGCCAAGGCCGTCGAAGGGCTTCGGCAGGAAGTCGAAGAAGCGGTTGTACGCGACTTCGGCCCCGTAGATCTTAGCCCCCGCGCCATTGGCCGGGCCGCTCACCTGGACCGTTTTCGCCACGCCGTTGTTAACGAAGCTGGCATTAAAGAGGCCGGACTGAATGTAGTTCTGGAACGTCTTGTAGAAGATGTCGGCACTGAACATGCCGCCACTTCCGAAATAATGCTCAAGCGACGCGTCGAACTGCCATGCCGTCGCAGACTTCAGATAGGGGTTGGTCGCGGTCGCCTGATATGTCGGCGTCACTCCGGTGATATTGCCTTGTGCGTCCTTGACCCAGCCTGGATCGCTCGGATTGTTGCCGGGCAGAATCTGGCCGATCGACACATAATTCTTCAGAAGCCCGATGTCCGGCCGCGACATTGCCTTGGAGGCCGCAAGACGAAGCAGCCAGCTCCGCGAAAAGTCGAAGCGCAGGTTGAAGCTCGGCAGGAAATTGTGATGGTTCGTGCTGGCCGATTGGGGAACAGCCGTACCTGCGCCGGCGGCGAATTTCTGATCGTCGGGAGAGAGGTAGCAGATTGCCGGGAAGGCCACCTGGCCGGTCTGCGCCGTTGACGTACCTGTACCCGTCAGGCCGCCAGGCACAAGCGGGGTTGGCGGACAGATCGTCGCCGGATTCTGCGACGAGAAAATCGACGGAAAGACGAGGTAACCCTTACTCTTGTCCGTTGTCTCCACGAAGCGCACGCCGATATTGCCGCTGACCTTGACACTGCCGAGGTGCATATTGTCGTTGCCCCCGAACTTGGCCATCAGATAGACGGCCTTGGTTATCTCCGAGATGTTCGCGATCTCGTCCGGTGCGTAGCAGGTGCCCGGAACAACGACATGCGAGCCCGAGTTCATCCCCGGCTGGCCTAGACGTTGGCAGATAGGCTCGAAGCCGCTGCCGATATGGCCAACGATATTCCCGTTTGCGTCTTTGACCGTACCGAGGTTTTCCTGGGCGAACTGGTCGAGCCCGTGTGAGTTCAGGAAGTTGAACGGCACGAACGGGAAGCTTCCGAGCGATCCGCCAAAATAAGACTCGCCGAACTTCTCGACGTCATAATAGCCTTTAGGATAGCCGTTGAACGTTGTGGTTTGCCCGCTGTCCGTGCACGTGCCAGGGCCCTTGTCCAGATTGTAGTAAATATATTGGCAACCGCGGGTCCAATTGTTGCCGATATTGTTCCAGTTGTACGCGCTGCTTTGGGCCACCTGCTCGCGGTCGGAATAACGCGCGCCGAACTTGATGGTGTCGATCCAGCTGCCGCCCGGGACATCCCATTGGCCATCGGCACGGAATGCCCATTCGTGGCCCCTGTTGTCTTGGTTCTGGTCGGCGAGGCTGCTGACCGTGTAATTATCGGGATTGGCGTAGCCGCCCGGCGACAGGAAGACATTGCTCCCGGGATTTAGGGCAATAATTCGCGGTTTCGACCCCAGCCCACTCAGCTCAGGATTGGCATAGGATTGGAAGCTCATCTCGGCGTCGTAGAACGTCGCGGTCGAATCGATATATTGGCCGTCGAAATTGAAATGCAGGACACTCGACGGATCCCACTTGATGTTCAGCGACATGTCTTGCGTCATGCTTGAGCTTTGCTGAATTCGGCTGTTCGTGCTGAAGCTGTCACCATTATGATTGAAGCCAGCAGGGCAATACCCCGGCTGCTGGTTCGAATCGCTGCTATTATAGATACCCCAGCCCATGTTGGCGTTGGTGCAGCTGTGGAGCATCGGCTGACCATCGGAATTCAGCGCCGTCCCAGCGTCGCCGCCCCACCAGACGCCGTTCACCGTATCGAACGTCCCGTGGTCCATGAAGCCGTTTTGGTCGAACGTGAAATCTGGCGTGCCCGGCGCCGGATTCGGGTAGGCGTTGCCATCGCCCGGCGCGAACCGGAACGTCGCGGCAGGAGTGCCCGGAAATCCGAACAGCCCGACGCCGATGCCGTGCTCGTCCATGGAATTCTTGTAGTTTGACCGGATATATTGCGCGGTCGCGAGCCACTTTTGGTCGTCGCTCCGCCACTGCGCGGCGGCGGTGATACCCGTCCGCTTGCGGTTGAAGCGGTCATCCAGATAGGAGAGGCTGCTCGGGATGACCACGGTTCCCTTGCCGAACACGCTCTGGGCATCCGCGCTGCCCGGGATCATGCCGCCGGTGAAGATGCCGGCCCGATAGGACTGTAGCCCCTCAGACCCGGTCTTGACGTCCGAGTAAGCGAGGTCGCCCATGATTCCGAACTCGCCGATGCCGGTCTGCCAGCGGTTGCTGTAGAAGGCGTTGAGATCGGGGGTCACTTTCTTGCCGATGTCGCCGTAATTGGCCCTGGCCCCGATCAGGATGAGCTGCTGGTTCGAGTCGAACGGAAGACGCGTGCGAAGGTTGACCGAGCCTGCGATTCCGCCCTCGATCAGATCAGCCGTCTGGTTCTTGTAGACGTCGACGCCGCCCAGCAGCTCGACAGGGACGTCGCCCCAGGACAAGGCGCGCCCGCCGCTTGCGGAAAAGCTGTCGCGACCGTTGAACTCGCTGCGCACCTGCGGAAGACCGCGAACGAGGACGCCCGAAGGCTCGGTCGTGAAGTGTGCCGTATCGGTGTTGATCGCGAACCGGCTCACCGAGATGCCCGGGACGCGCTGAAGCGCCTCGGCCACGGACTTGTCCGGGAATGCGCCGATGTCGGTCGCGCTGATCGAATCGATAACCGTGTCGGCGTTGCGCTTGCGCTCCCGTGCCGTTTGCAGGGCCTTGCGGACGCCGGTGACCACGATTTCTTTGGCGGTGGACTTTTCGTCCGGTGCCGCGGCCGCCTGCGCAGTTGCCTGGTCAGCATTGTCAGTCGTCGATGCCGTCTGTGCGGCGATAGGCGTCGCGATGACGCAAAGCGCGGTGAGCGATACGCTGGCTCCCAGCATTCGACGCAAATGAATTGAAACTGCCATTTTTTTTGACCTCCCCAGCCCTGAAAATCAATGGGTTTTTACCCATGCTTGATATTTTCATGTCTGAAAAAATGCCAAAAAACCCTTGATCGGCGGGCGTTCGACTCGACCCTTTGAGACAGCGCGTGATGAGTTACTCAACTCACCGATCCCGCCAATCCGCTCTTCCGCCGCATATGGCTCAGAAGATTGGCAATTGGCCTTCAGCACCTTGTCTCTCGAGCACCCTCATCCGCCGATCAGGTTCAGTGCATTTATCAGACAATTAAAACAGGCCACAAATTTGAAGGGGCGTCTATGGCTAAGCCTATGGTAGCGTTATCGAAATCCCGAATATATGGCGCCAAATCGGTCCGATTAATCCGGCTCACAAATTGTGAGGCCGCTTCGCAAAGCGTTCGTCCTTTTCGAAACATCTTTGCAAAGCTTCGCGCCGCCCCGGGTCAGTTAGACCTATTATTGATCGCGAAGAGCAAGCCGATCCGGATATCTCGTGCGAGCGAATCGCCGAAGAATATTTATCCTGTGATCGTCGCGGAGAGGGCGGGAAGATGACAATCGAACTGGGAGTCCCACGACGTGTTCCGGTAGCCTCGTCAGTAAGGTGTTCGAGGGCCGATTTGTTGTTGACCATATGACATACAGGAAGAAAAGTACGCCATCGGGTCACCGGAATTGGCACTTCTCATGAACCATGCCCGACACGATGCGGCCGCGTGGCTGGTTGATAGGCGTCGGCTGGATCAGCGTTCATTGCATCCGGACACAGCTGGAAAGGGGGTGTGGCGCGCTCGGCTTCAGCGCGCCGCCTTGGTTTTGCTGGCATGGACGGCGGTCGGCATTGTCCAATTCATTCCTGTCATGCTTGCCGGTTTTAACAGCGCAAACCTCGTCGACAAGATACTCGACGCCTGGGCGTGGGCGCTGCTTACGCCGGTCATCCTGCTGGTCGATCGGAAACTGGCTTCCATCAACCAGGGTGCGGCGCGCCTTGTCGCTTCATGGTTCCTTGCCGCGATACCATTCAGTGTCGGCCACGCTTATCTGTCCGGTCTGATTTCCTATCCGGTCAAGGCGATTTGGTGGAGCCCGCTGCGCACCAAATCCTATCTGGTCTTTTATGTGCTTGGCAGCTGGCAGACCTTCTTCGCCATTGTGGGCGTTTTGCTGGCATCCCGATATTATAACCGCTTCCTCACCAGCGATCTGAAGCTGGAACGCGTCGAGAAGACGCTGATCGAAGCAAGGCTCAATGCGCTGCGGCTCCAGCTCGAGCCGCATTTTCTGTTCAATGCGATGAACGCCATCTCGTCTGAAGTCTCGGCCAATCCCAAGCTGGCGCGGGACATGATCGAGGATCTGAGCATCCTGTTGCGGCAATCGCTCGATTGCAAGGACCGGACGGAAATCGCTTTAGCGCAGGAACTGACGTTGCTGGAACATTATCTTTCGATCCAGCGGGTCCGCTTTGGGGAGCGGCTGGAGATAAGGTTGGAGATCGAGCCCGCAACGCTGAACACAATGGTTCCGCCGATGTTGCTGCAGCCCATGGTGGAGAATGCGATCCGCCATGGGATTGAGCGTCGCATGTCGGGGGGTGTTATCGTCGTCTCGGCTGCGGCGGCAGGCGAGCAGCTGCTTATCCATATACTCGATAATGGCGTGGGCATCCCGCGCAACTGGCGGATGGAAAATGCCTCGGGCCTTGGGGTTCGGGTGACGCGCGAGCGCCTTGAAGCGCTCTATCCGGAATGCCGCGAGGATTGCTTCAGCATCCGCCGGCGCGAGACCGGGGGGACGGACGTCGCAATCCGCATCCCACTGCACAGCGAGAGTGTTCGACTGTGAAACCATCGGCAGAAACCCTTTGCGTGCTCGTCGTGGATGACGAGGCTCCCGCCCGCCGCCGCCTGACGGATTTGCTCCACAAGGACCGCGAGATCGGTCGTGTGATCGAAGCGAAAAATGGCATCGCTGCGGTAAGTATGATCCAGGACGAGAAGCCCGATATCGTTTTGCTGGACGTGCAAATGCCGGGACTGGACGGCTTTGGGGTGATCGACGCTCTCGGCGCCGAGAACATGCCGCTCACCGTATTTGTCACCGCTTACGATCAGTTCGCGCTTCAGGCGTTCGAGGCCGATGCAGTGGACTATCTACTGAAGCCCTTCGGTGATGCCCGCTACGAAAAGACGATGCAGCGCGCCAAGAGGCGGCTGGATGAAATCCGTTCAGGTGTCTCGAATGATGCGGGATCCATCGGGCCAGAGTTGCTCAAATTGGCGGCGCAGCGCGCCCAGCCCGGTGCGATCTGGGACTGGGTGGTGGTCAAAGCCCGCGCCGCAACGCGACTTCTGATGACGCAGGAGATCGACTGGATCGAGGCCGCCGGGGTCTATGTGACCATTCATGCCGGCGAGGAGGAATTCCTCTACCGGGCCAACCTCGGTGCGGTGGCCAGCCGGCTCGACCCTTTCCGTTTCGTGCGCATCCACAGATCTGCGGTCGTGAATCTTGGCTCGATTGCCCTGCTAGAGCGCCGATCACACGGGGAATTCGACATAGTGCTGAAGAACGGAACGCATTTGATGCTGAGCCGAAATTATCGCGCCAACGTTGAGGCGATGCTGGGCCAATCCTTGTGAATAGGCGCTACGGACGGGGCGCCGCCCGGAGAGGTTTGGCCGCGCTTGGAGCGACGATGCTCCTAGCGCATGTTGCGGGCGGAGCTCCCGTCACTGCCATGCCGCCGCTTGCAATTGGCAAGGCTGAGCGGATCCGCCTCAACTTCAATGCGGATTGGCTTTTCAAGCTTGGCACCGCGGATGGCGCGGAACGGGCGAAGTTCGATGATACCGGCTGGCAACCGATAGGTTTGCCGCACAGCTTCAGCATCCCATACTTCCGCGCGGCCAGCTTCTACACCGGTGACGGCTGGTATCGAAAATCGTTCACGCTTCCGACGCGACTAACGGATCGACGGCTGTCGCTGGAGTTCGAGGGTGCCTTTCAGGATGCCCACGTTTTCGTGAACGGCATCGAGGTGGCGCATCATCGCGGCGGCTATACCGGATTCCCGGTCGACATAACCGCCGCAGTCCACCCCGGCCGCAACATCGTCGCCGTACGGGTGAATAATGAATGGGATCCCGCCCTCGCGCCGCGTGCCGGCGAGCATGTCTTCAGCGGCGGCCTGTACCGCGACGTGTGGCTGGTCGCTACCGACCCGGTCCACGTTCCCTGGACAGGCACCCGAATAACGACCCCGGACTTGTCAGGCGCGTCAGGCAAGGTGGCGGCAGAGACCGAGGTCCGCAACGATTTGCCAGGCGCGGTGGACGCGCTCGTTCGGACGCGGATTATCGATCAGCGAGGCGTGCAGGTCGCCGCATTGCGGGATGCACACCTCCATTTGGCACCGGGCGGCACCATCATTGCGAAGCAAATGTCGCGGCCTATTCCGCATCCGCGGCTTTGGAGTCCCGAGACCCCAAATCTCTATCGGGCCGTGACCACCCTGAGCGTGAATGGACGCGAGCGTGACAGGTTCGTAACCACCTTCGGATTCCGCTGGTTCAAATGGACCGCGGATCAGGGCCTCTTCCTCAATGGCCATCATTATTACTTTCGCGGCGCGAACGTCCACCAGGACCAGGCAGGTTGGGGCGATGCAGTAACGAACGGTGCCATCGATCGCGATATCCGGATGATCAAGGAGGCCGGCTTCGACTTCATCCGAGGGTCGCATTATCCACACGATCCGCACTTTGCCGAAGAGACCGACAGGATTGGCCTGCTCTTCCTTCCGGAAGCGCCCTTCTGGGGTACCGGGGGTTTCAAGAATCCGTGGGGCGGTTCAGCCTATCCGGCCGACCCCGCTTACCGCGGGGCGTTCGACGCGAGCGTGAAACAGCAGCTCGCAGAACTGATTCGCATCGACCGGAACCATCCCTCAATCATCGCCTGGGGGATGGATAACGAGGTGTTCTTTTCGGACCAGACGACGATGCCCGAGGTGCGGCGATTGTTGCGCGAGGAAGTCGCATTATCGCACGAGCTCGATCCGACGCGCCCCGCCTCGGTCGACGGTGCCCAGCGTGGCGAGATCGACAAACTGGGCGACATCGCGGGCTATAATGGCGATGGCGCGATGCTGTTTCCCAACCCCGGCATTCCCAACTTCGTCGGCGAATATGGATCGACCATGGTCGATCGGCCTGGCCCCTATGAGGCTGGCTGGGGCGATCTTCCCCGGACTCCCGGCGCTGACCCGCAACGGGAAGGTTCATGGCGCCTGCCGTGGCGTTCGGGCGAGGTGATCTGGGCCGGCTTCGATCATGGATCGATTGCCGGCAAGCAGTTCGGCGGCATGGGGATGATCGACTATTTCAGGCTGCCGAAACGCCAATGGTACTGGTATCGCAACGCTTATTCTCACGTACCGCCTCCGCCCTGGCCACAGGCGGGAAAGCCCGCTGCGTTGCGGATCGTCACCAGCTCTCCCACGATCGCGCGCGCGGACGGAACGGACGATGTGCAGGTCGTCGTCAGCGTGGTGGATGCCGCCGGCCGACGCCTGAGCAACAGCCCGCCGGTACATCTCGCGATCGTCGCTGGTCCAGGCGAATTGCCGACGGGACGTGCGATCGATTTTGCGCCGGATAGCGACATCGCGATCCGTGACGGCGAGGCCGCGATCGCGATGCGCAGTTGGCAGGCCGGGACAACCCGGTTGCGAGCTACTTCGCCCGGCCTTGTGGCGGGCGAAGCCAAGGTTCGTACGCTCGACGGCCCGCCATTCGTGCCCGGCAAGACGCGTCTTTCGTCACCCCGACCCTATATTCCTTTCGACGCGGGCGTGGCGCGCCAGACGGCGGACGGCACATTCGGGCTCAACAATCCCACGGATGCCAGTTCAAGCGCGGCAGGGCACAGTTCTTCACTCGTTAACGACGGTGACGCGAACACTTATTGGGCACCCGCGCCGGGCGACACGACGATGAGCGTGACCGTCGATATCGAACGGGTGGTCGAAATCCATCGGCTTTCTCTCAGTTTTCCCAGTGCGGTTGCCTATGGTTTCATCGCTGAAACTCAGGATCGACAGGGTCATTGGCAAGAGCTTGCCATTCAACCCCAAGGTGCGGACGGCAGCCGTGACCGGACTGTCGATACCAAGGCTTTGGAGGGAAGGCGCATACGGGTCCGGCTACTGGTCCCACCAGGGGCGGTCGCGGGACTCTCGGAATTGAAGGTCGTCGGCAAGTTGCTCAGCGATTAGGGCCCGCCCGCGGGTGCGCGTTGGCTTCCGACGTGTTCATCAACCTGCCAATCTCGTCTTGAACAGCCGCTTGACAAGCCAGGCCTCCAGAATGCGCCCGACGCCATAGAGGATGGCGAAGAAGCAGGCGAAGACGTAAGCGGCCGTGGCCGAAGGCTTCTTGTTGCGCTTTCCGCCCTTAGCCCCGTCCTTCTTCTTGTCGGGGGCGGGCGCGCCCAGGAATTTGTCGATCGGGTTCATCGGCACGTCGGGGGATTTGGCGGCGGTCTTGGCCGCCGCCTTTTCTCCGGGCTTCTTCGCGGCGCCAGAGGGCTTCGTCGCCTTGCTGGCAGCCTCCTCCGGCGGCTTCTGATATTTGGCGAGCGTCAGCGTGAGTTGTCCGAACGCCAGGAACAGCAGGGGCGCCAGGAAGCAGAACAGCATGAAGCGGCTGACCAGATCATAGCGAAGTGTGGGCCCGTCCGCGCTTTTTTCGACCCACAGCGTGCCGTCGTTGAACACCGACATCTTGTCCTGCGCGGCGGGATCCTTCTTGCGGAAAGTCAGCCTGTCGCCAGCCCGATCATAACTGGTGCCGGGCTGCCCGAACAAGGGGTCGAGCCGGTCGAACGCCTCATCACTCGATTGCCCGGGAGCAAGCGCGAGGCTCCCGCGGACGTGCCAGATTCGGTCGACGAAACGCAAGTTCACGCGATATCCTTCTGAGCGGGAAGTATGTCCGGCTGGGGGCGCAAAGGCGATCGCCGTGCCGTGCAGGGCGGTCCATTCCCAGGCGTGGCGGATGGTCACGGCAGGTCCGGACGTTCGGCGCGTTGCCGGTTCACTCGGCCGGCACCGCTACGGTGGATACCCGACCGAACTTTTCCTTCAGCGTCTTCCAGCCTTCGGTGAAGGGATAGGTCATCTGCTCGGGGATCGACATGCGGCGCCCACCTTCCATGCCCAGCAGTTCAGCCTCACCGTCGATGCAGGTGCCGAACATGCGATCGATGAAGATGAACGAGCCGGAATAATTACTGCGAGTGGCTTCGTAGTCCTGCGAATGATGCAGGCTATGATGTTCGGTCGTGTTGAACAGGAAACGCCACCAGCGCGGCGAATTGAAGCGCACATTGATATGTTGGTAGGCGCCGACCCCGCCGATCGCGCCGGCAAGCAGGAAGGCGCGCGGCACGAAATCGAAGAAACCGCCGACACCCAGGCCGATCAGGAACAATTCGACCGGATTCCCGACCGCGCCTTTGTTGACGTTGAGCTGGGTGATGTAGTGGTGGACCGAATGGGGCAGCCAGAGCGGATACCAATTGTGCATCCCGCGGTGCATCCAATATTGGCCAAAATCGAAGATGAAGGCGATCAGGAAAGCCTGCAGTAGCAGGGGTAACCCGGTGAACCACTTGAAGCTCTCGAAGTGGAAATGGGTCTGCATCACTTTGATCAAGACGTCACTGCCGATGTAGCTATCGACGATGCGAAGGATCGTATAGCCGAGCCCGACATAGAAGAGATCGGTGACGAACTCCTTCCAGGTTATCTGCCAGCTCTCGAAGCGCGGATTGATCCATTCGAGCGCCATCAGCAGCAGCCTGAAGCCGATACCGATGGTCAGCCCCGTCGACGCCGTGGCGAGACTATTAGGCGCATAATACCAGAAGGCGATGAACGCGAACCAGAAGAAGGGCTGGAACCAGGTGAAGACGAACCGCTTGAGTTGGCTGCCTTCTACCTTGGGGATATTCTCCCATCCGATGGTCACCGGGGACTGCGTCCCGATCATCCGTTTACCGACGCGAACTCCGTCCATTTTTCACCGTCCTGTCGAGTCTCGAGCGTAAGCTACGCAAGCTCCGGCGGGGGTGGCATACGTCATCGGACGTATATTCCCTCGAAACAGCAGGATGAGGCGGTCGATCCGAGTATCCCGCACGTCGGCGCGTTTCCCGGCCGGCGAAGGATCCGGCTCGTCAAGAGGGCAATTGGCGCATTTCTCCCAGCAGCGGGACGCCATAACCAGGCGTATGCACTTTATAGATCAAGGCGTCCGTCGCCCCGCTGTTCTCTGCCGCTCGCTTGCGGTTGTCGGTGCCGCATTGCTGTTGGGCGCGGCAGCCCCGCCCGTTACGCCTCCACAATTTGCCCACTGGATCGACGGGACCGCGGCGAGCGAGCCCGAGATGCAGGTCCAGGCGATCGACGCGGACACGTTCGTCATTCGCCAGTCGGTCAAGACGAACTTCGAAGCGCCGTTCCTTTATCTGTTGTTCGGCCACGACCGTGCGTTGCTGCTCGATACCGGCGCCGGCGGACTCAAGGTCCGTCCCACTATCGATCAATTGATCGCTGCGTGGCGCGTGAAGCATGGTGGCCGGGCGATCCACCTCGTCGTTGCGCATACGCACGGCCATGGCGATCACCACGCCGGCGACGACGAGTTCGCGGACCGGCCCGACACCGACGTGATTGGCCTCAAGCCCGAACAGGTTGCGGCTTTCTTCCATATCGCAGACTGGCCGCGCGAGGAGGCGCGGTTCGACCTTGGTGGGCGGGTGCTCGATATCATCCCGACGCCCGGCCACGAGCCCGCACATATCATGGTCTACGATGCGCGCACGCGGCTGCTCTTTTCGGGGGACATGCTCTATCCAGGCAGGCTCTACGTGCCGGTCGACCAATTCGGCGTGTTCCAGGCGAGCGCCGACCGGCTCGCGGTCTTCGCCAAGACCCATCCCATCCGTGCGCTGCTGGGCGCCCATATCGAGATGACCACCACGCCCGGGCAGGATTATCCGATGCGGGCGCCTACGCATCCGGCAGAGCATCCCTTGCCACTTTCTCCCGCCGTCATCGGCGAATTGCAGAAGGCGGTGGATCAGGCCGGGCCAAACCCAACGATTGATCGCCACGGCGATTTCATCGTCTATCCGCGCCCGGCCAGGCCGATCGGCTAAGATGATCCGCCGACTTGCGGGGGTTCGCAACAGAGTGCATGCTGCGCTGCGGCAAATCGATGGAATCAGCCCGCAGGTGATCGATGCTCGAGGTCGATAAGGTTACAAATCTTGTCTTCTTGAAGATGGTAAGCCTGGTTGCGCCGGCTTCCGAGGCCCATGAGTGTCGCAAGGTGCTCGGCGGCCGCTTCATGGGAATAATCCGAGCGCGGTTCGAGGTTCGGGCCGGCGAAAGATTCACGCTGCCCTATCCCATTTGGGGGCGCTACGCGGTGGGGCAAAAAGTGGAGCTTGCCGATATCGCGGGGCATCCGTTTGGACCGCGTTGGCAGCCCGCCGCCTGAGCTGGAGGAATAGGCACGTCTATCGTGCGATGTAAGCGCGCCATCCGCCAAGCTCGGTAATATCTTCCGCACCCGTGATGGCGCGCGGTTCGGCGACGAAACCCTTGACCATGCTGCCGTCCTCCAGCGTGACCGTGCCAATCGCAAGCGGCGGGGGAACTTCGGCGACGAAGCTGCCGAATGCCGCCATGTCGAGCTCGTAGATTTCGAGTGCGATCGCAGCACCGTCAGCGCTGTGGACGAGCGCGGGCTTGGGCGGCACGCTGTCGGCCATGGCGTAGAGGCGGTAGGTCGGCGCGCTATTGGTCGCGCCTACAAAGCGGGCTTCGCGCGACGTCAGCTGCCAGTGCAGCGGCATGTCCTTGAGGTGCGCTCCTACGACGGCCAGCTTCACGGTTTCCATCCGTCCCTCCAGATCAAGCGGCGGCAGAGAGGCCGGCGCGGGGAAAAGCCTGTTCGCCGCGTCGATCAGTGCGCGGTCGGTGCCGGCCGGACCCATCAAGGTCACGCCGAAACCGACCCCGCTCTGGTAGGCGCCGGTCGGGACCGCGATCGCGGCCATATCGAGCAGGTTCACGAAATTGGTGTAGGCGCCCAGACTGGCGTTTAGCGTGATCGGCGCGGCCAGCATCTCGGCCACGCGATAGGATGTCGGCGCGGTCGGCAGCGCCAACAGGTCGATCTGCGCCCACATGCTGTCGGCAATGCGGGCGAGTTCGGCGAGGCGATAGGCGCCTTCGAAGGCGTCGACCGCGCTATAGCTTTTTCCCTGCGCCACGATCTCGCGGACGACGGGGTGGATCGCGTCGGGATCCTCATCGAGGAGCGACCCGAGAGCCGCGGTCCGTTCCGCAACCCACGGGCCGTCATACAGCAGACGCGCCGCCTCGTTCAGCGGCTCGAGATCGATCTCGACCTGCTCAACGCCGAGCTTGTCCAGGGCCTGTTTATAGAGAAACTCGGACTCAGTGTCGCCGAACCAGCGGCACTGATCGGCACGGGGAATACCGATGCGGCGGATCTGATGCGGCACGTCGGCGAGCGGCCGGGATAGCGCATCTTCGAAATCGAACCCCGTAGCGACCGCGTCGATCAGGCCCGCTTCGCTGGCGTCGTTGGCAAAGACGGTAATGCAATCGAGCGTGCGGCACGCGGGCACGAGGCCGCGGCTGCTCCAGCGCCCGCGCGTCGGCTTGAGGCCGACCAGATGGTTGAAGGCGGCGGGCACACGGCCCGATCCGGCGGTGTCGGTGCCGAGCGCGAACGCCACCAACCCCGCCGCGACCGCGACCGCCGAACCGGAGCTCGACCCGCCGCTTACCCAGGCGCGGTTATAGGCATTGCGCGGTATGCCATAGGGGCTGCGCGTGCCGTTGAGGCCGGTCGCGAACTGGTCGAGATTGGTCTTGCCCACCGGGATCGCGCCGGCAGCGACAAGGCGCTCGACTATCGTCGCCGACCGCGGCGGACGATAAGCAAAAGCGGGGCAGGCGGCGGTCGTGTCCAAGTCAAGGACATCGATATTGTCCTTCACCGCAAACGGCACGCCGGCGAGCGGCAACGCCTCGCCCGCCACGATGCGCGCATCGATCGCGGCGGCGGCGGCCCGCAGCGCATCGGCATCGAAACGCGAAATCCATACGGCGGGCTGAATCCTATCGTAAAAGGAGAGGCGTCCCAGCACCTCGTCCATGACCTCCACCGCGCTGCGCCGGCGCGACCGCACGTCGGCGGCGATCGCGTCGACCGACAGCCGATCGAGGGCGATCACGCGCGCACCAGTGCCAGCACCGGGGTTCCCGGCGAAACCGCCTGGCGCTCCGCCACGTACAGCGCGGCTACCGTTCCGGCAGCGGGACTGAGGACGGGAAATTCCATCTTCATCGCTTCCAGCACGGCAATGGTCTCGCCGGCAGCGACGGTGTCGCCGAGTGCCTTCGTCAACTTCCAGACGCTGCCGCCAAAAGGCGCTTCAACCAATTCCGCACCATCCGGGAGAGTCACGGCGTCGGCAGGCGTGTCGTCCGCTTCTTCCGTCAGGCTCGCGACGCGATCGAACTCGCCACGCCGCTCCCAGTCGGCGCGTTCGGCCGCAAAGGCCGCGTTACGGCTATTCTCGAACTCCGCGATCGACACCGAATTTTCGGCAAGAAAGGCGCGATAGTCGGCGAGCCGGAACTCGGATTCCTCGATCTTGATGTCGCGCCGGCCGAGCGGGAAGTCGCGGCGCCATTCGGTCAGCTCGTCATGCGTGACCGGGAAGAAGCGCACCTGATCGAAAAAGCGCAGCAGCCAGGGTTTGTCCGAGAACGGGCCGGTCTGGCGATAGGTATTCCACACCTGGATGGTGCGGCCAAACAGCTGATAGCCGCCTGGACCCTCCATCCCGTAGATACACATATACGCGCCGCCGATTCCGACCACGTTGGGCGGCGTCCAGGTGCGTGCCGGGTTGTATTTGGTGGTGACCAGGCGGTGGCGCGGGTCGATCGGCGTCGCCACCGGCGCGCCCAGATAGACGTCGCCGAGGCCGTAGACCAGGTAGCTGGCGTCGAAGATGATCCGGTGGACATCCTCCGCGCTGGCCAATCCGTTCGCGCGGCGGATGAATTCGATATTGTCGGGGCACCAGGGCGCATCGTCGCGCACCACGGCCATGTAGCGCTCGATCGTCTGGTGGATGGCGGGATCGTCCCAGCTCAACGGCAGATGCACGATACGCGACGGGATCGAGAAATCGTTGAGGTCGCCTAGCTGATCCTCGATCGCGGTAAGCCGTTCGAGCAAAGCGTCCTGCTTCAGCCGGACGCCGTCGATATGGACCTGGAAGGAGCGGATGCCCGGAACGATGTCGAGGATGCCGGGCAGCGCCAGCGCGGCGAGCGCGGTGGTGGCGGCATGGACTCGCAGGCGCAATTCGAGGTCGAGCGTGATCGGGCCATATTCGACCAGCAGATTGCGATCGCCCTGACGGCGGTAGAGCACGCGCGGGCGGCGGCCATGGGGCGGTAGCTCGGCGAGGATGGCATCATGTCCGCCAACGACCCGGCCCATCGCGGGCAAAGCGGGCCGGCCCTCGATCCAGGCTTCCTCGGCGACGCTCGCCGCATCGGCCTCGGTCAGACTGACATCCTCGAAGCGGATGCGGTCGCCCGGCGCGAGCTGGCCCACCTTCCAGAGGTCGGCCGCAATCACCACGAAAGGGCAGACGAATCCGCCGAGCGAGGGGCCATCGGGGCCCAGGATGATCGGCATGTCGCCGGTGAAATCGAGCGCGCCGATCGCGTAGGGATTGTCGTGGATGTTGGAAGGGTGAAGCCCGGCCTCGCCGCCATCCTTGCGCGCCCAATGCGGCTTGGGGCCGATCAACCGGACGCCAGTCCGGTTGCTGTTATAATGGACGCGCCATTCAGCCGAGAGGATCGTATCGATATCCTCGGGCGCGAAGAAATCGGGTGCGCCATGCGGGCCGTAGAGGACGCGGATGGTCCAGTCGGGACCGAGCGCCGGTTGCTCGACAACGCGCGGGCCGGGGATCACGGCGGGAGCGTGCTGCGTCAGGTGCAGCGTATCGCCCACGCGAAGCCTGCGCCCGCCATGGCCGCCAAACTCGCCGAGATCGAACGTGCTGACGCTGCCGAGATAAGCGGGAACGTCCAGCCCGCCCGCAAACAGGATATAGCCGCGCATGCCGCCGCCGCTGACGCGGCCAAGCGCAAGCACCTGGCCTTCGGTGACGGAAACCGGCTTGTTGCGGGGCACCGGCTTTCCGTCGAGCGTCGCGTTGAATTCGGCGCCGGTGAGGCAGATGCGGGTCGCGGTGTTGAACTGAAGCGTCGGGCCGGTGGCGGTGGCCTCAAGCCCGGGAGCATCGGCATCGTTGCCGAGCAGCACGTTGCCCAGACGGAAGGCGCGGGCATCCATCGGCCCGGACGGCGGCACGCCGATATCCCACAGCCCGATCCGGCCCGGATAATCCTGCACGGTCGTCGCCGTGCCGGCCGAGCGCACCGATATGCTGTGCGGGCGATGCTCGACACGTTCCAGCGAGCGGGTGGAGACGTCGCCAGTGACGAAATCCTCGCTGCGCGCCACGTCGCGCAACCAGCGCACGTTGGTCTCGATACCGGCGAGTTGGGTCCGATCCAGCGCGGTCTGCATCGCGGCCACCGCCGCATCGCGATCCTCGCCGCGCACGATCAGCTTGGCGAGCATCGGATCGTAGAAGGACGAGACGATGGTGCCACGCTCGACCCAGGTCTCGATGCGCGCGTCGTCGGGGAAGATGACCTCAGTGAGCGTGCCGGCGGCGGGACGGAAATCCACCACCGGATCCTCCGCGTAGAGCCTGGCCTGGATCGACCAGCCGCGGGGGGCGGGCACAGGCGCGTCGAGGAAGGCGTAATCGCCCGCCGCGCCGCGCACCATCCATTCGACCAGGTCGACGCCGGTCACTTCCTCGGTAACGCCATGCTCGACCTGGAGGCGTGTATTGACCTCCAGAAAGAACCAGTCCTGCCGCACGGGATCGTACAGGAATTCGACCGTTCCCGCCGAGCGGTAGCGCGCGGCGGTGCCCAGCCGCACCGCGGCCTCGATCAAAGCGGCGCGCACCTGCTCGGGGAGGTGGGGCGCGGGCGCCTCCTCGATTACCTTCTGATTGCGGCGCTGGAGCGAGCAATCGCGTTCGCCGAGTGCAACGACGCGGCCGGTGCCGTCGCCGAAAATCTGAACTTCGACATGGCGCGCGCGCGGCACGAAGCGTTCGAGGAAGAGCCCGGCATCGCCGAAATTGCCGGCTCCGAGCCGCGCCACCGCGGCATAGCCATCGCGCACCGCCTGGTCGTCGGCACAGACGCGCATGCCGATCCCGCCGCCGCCGGCGGTGGCCTTGAGCATGACCGGATAGCCGATCCGATTGGCGGCCTCGACCGCCGCATCGACGTCGGCGAGCAGACCGGTGCCGGGAGCGAGCGCAACCTGCTCCGCTTCGGCCAGCGCGCGGGCGCTATGCTTGAGGCCGAAGGCGCGGATGCTCTCGGGGGTTGGGCCGATGAACGCGATGCCGGCGGCTTCGCACGCCTCGGCGAAGGCAGCGTTCTCCGACAGGAAGCCATAACCGGGGTGGATAGCTTCCGCGCCGGTCTCGCGCGCGGCGGCAAGGATGCGATCGACGTCGAGATAGGATTCCGCCGCCGGACCCGGCCCGATCCGCACCGCCACATCGGCTTCGGAAACGTGGCGCGACGCTTCGTCCGCGTCGGAAAAGATCGCTACCGAGCGGATGCCCATGCGCCTGAGCGTTCGAATGATCCGGCACGCGATCGCCCCGCGATTAGCGATCAGGACAGTACCGAAGCTCATGCCGCGACGATCATGCGGACGGGGGTGGGATTGAAGCCGTTGCAGGGATTGTTGATCTGCGGGCAGTTCGACACGACTACGGTCACGTCCATCTCGGCGCGCAGATCGACGGTCAGTCCGGGCGCCGAAATGCCGTCGACGATGCCGAGTGTTCCGTCCGCCTCGACCGGCACGTTCATGAAGAAATTGACGTTGGAGACGATATCGCGCTTGCCGCGTCCGTCACGCAGATTCGCCTCGAGGAAGTTATCCACGCAGGCATGCTGCGATTTGGTGTGGTGGCCATAGCGCAGGCTGTTGGATTCGCAGGAGCAGGCACCGCCGATCATGTCGTGATAGTCCACCGAGGTCGCCACGATCGTCATCATCGGCCGCCCCTCGTTGGAAAGAAGGGTGCTGCCGGTGCGCAGGAAGATGTTGGCCTGAGCCGCGATCGTATCCTGCGCGCTGAAGCGCTCGGCATCGTCGGCGGTGGCGTAGAGCAGGAAGTCGACCGCCTGGTTTCCTTCCACGTCAACCACGCGGAGCGTCTCGCCCGCCTTTACCCGATGCAGCCATGGCGCGCGGGCAGGCACCATTTCGTCATGGATCACCCGGCCGGGCAGGCCGTCCAAATGCGCAGTCTGTTCCATCAGCGGTAAAGGTCTTCCGTGTTGAGGAAGGCCCGAAGGCGCTCGGGCGTTGCGGTGCGTATCGGGTCGCTCTCGGCGGTGATCGGGCCACGCCAGGCGGTGGCCCGCAAAGGCGTCACGCTCCACGGGCGCGGGTCGACCACATGCGGGCAATTGGCGATGACCAGGATCACGTCCATCTCGGCACGCAGGATCAGCGAGCGGCCGGGTGCGAACGGGCCGAGATTCGGGATCACGCTGCCATCCGCACCGATCCGCACGCCCTTGAACAGGTTGATGCAGGGGTGGACGTCGCGCCGGCTCAGCCCATGCTTGGCCGCGCCCAGCAGTAGCCGGTCGCGGGCGTTGGGATGGCTGCCCGAATTGCTGCCGTCGCCATAATGCACGCTGTTGGAGGCGGCGTTCGACGCGCCGCAGAAGGCGTCGTGGGTCGCCGCATCATCCTGCTCGAAGCTGACGAGCACGCGGCCCATGTCCGAGAGCAACAGGCTGCCGGCGGCAGGGTAAGCGTCCCACTGGACCTTGACCGTATCGGCGATGTTAAGCCGTTCGGTCGGCATCGCCGCGTTGAAGACCAGCAGCGAAGCGCAGGCATCGCCGCGCAGGTCGATCAGGCGCAGGCGGCTGCCGCGAGGCAAAGCGCGCGAGGCATAGCCCCCTGCGGCGATAGTCTCTTCCCACAACAGGTCTTCCCCGGTGACCCCGGCCGGCAGATCGTCGGCGCGGGGTGGCAGGATCGGCATCGCCTCGACGACGGTGCCGGCCATGGCGCGGGCATGTTCCCGCGCGGCTGTGGGGTCGGCCAGCGCGCTCATGAGGCTTTGCTGCCGTTGCGAGAGGTGAATTGCTCCTGCTCGTGGAGCGGCGGCAGCAGTGCGGTGGTCGTGAACAAGCGCAGCTGCTGTACGCCGCGCACCTTGCGCAGGGCGTCGCTTAGATCGCTTAGCCGCCGCGCGGGCCCTTGCACCAGCAGTACCTCGAGCGACTGATCGTCCTCCAGGAAGACGTGCTGCGAGGAGATGACCTCTTTGAGATATTCGCCTTGGGTCTGGGCGAGTTGGTGCCGCACGCGGCCCATGTCGCCCCGATAGACCAGGGTGATCGTGCCGGCGAGCATGTCCTCCGGCCGGAGCGCCGCGCCATGCTCCGCCAGCTCGTCGCGGATCAGCTCCGCTATCAGCTGTGAACGGGATGGCAGGCCGCGTTCCTCGACCATCGTGTCGAGTTGGCGGGAGAGTTCTGCCGGGAGGCTCATGCTGAGCCGGGCGAGATTGGAGGCGGGGGCGTCTTTCACAGCGAATCCTGTGTGTTTGTTATTACTGATTCTGTCAATCGTAATACTTCAGGCGGCGGCACCGGTATGTCCGCGGGGGATTTTCGCGTGAGCGGCAGGTCGTAAACCGCGGTCGCACCGAAGCGGTGCGGCGCCTGCGGATCGATGCGCCTCTTGTCGAAGGCGAGCACGCGCGTGCCGAGCTTGAAGGCCTCGCTTATGTCATGCGTGACCATCAGGACGGTAAGCGCATGCTCCTGCCACAGCCGCAGGATCAGCCGGTGCATGTCCTGGCGGATGCCGGGGTCGAGCGCACCGAACGGTTCGTCCAGCAACAGCACGCGCGGCCGCGCCAACAGTGCCTGCGCGATTGCCAGCCGCTGCTGCATGCCGCCCGAAAGCTCGGAGGGATAAAGGTGGAGGGCATCGCCCAGACCGACCTCGACCAGCATCTCTTCGGCCTTGGCGGCGGCGGTACGGCGGGCGGCGCCGAACAGGCGGGCGGTGAAGCGCGCCCGCGCACATTCCGCGCCGAACATCACGTTTCGCAGTGCGGTCAGGTGTGGAAAGACCGAGTAACGCTGGAAGACGACGCCGCGGTCGGGGCCGCATTCCGGCGGGAGAGCCTTGCCATCGAGCAGGATGCGGCCCTGGGTCGGTGCTTCCTGGCCGAGCGCGAGCCGCAGGAAGCTGCTCTTGCCCGCACCCGACGGGCCGACGATCGAGACGAAGCTGTGTTCGGCAATCGCGAGATCGACGCGTTCGAGCACGATCTTGTCGCCATATTCCAGCCAGACATTGTCGAAGGTGAGAATCTCGCTCATCGGTCGGCCTGGTGCGCCCAGGCGAAGCCACGCCGGCTCAGTTGGGCGAGTGCGACATCCATCGCGATCGCGAGCAGCGAGATCCACGCGACATAGGGAATGATGATGTCCATCGACAGATAGCGGCGGACGAGGAAGATCCGGTAGCCGAGCCCGACGTCCGACGCGATCGCTTCGGCCGAAATCAGATAGACCCAGGCCGGCCCGAGCGACAGGCGCAGGCCCGCGATCAGGCGAGGCATCGCCTGCGGCAACGCGACCCGCAGTGCGAGCTGCCACGAACTGGCACCGAGCGTCTGCGCCTTGATCATCTGTTCCTGGGGAAGTGCCGCAACATGATCGGCGAGATCGCGGATCAGGAAGGGTGTGACGCCGACGACGATCAAGGCGACCTTGGCGGTCTCACCCAGACCGAAGACGATGAAGAGAATCGGCAGGATAGCGATCGGTGGGATCACCGCCACGGTGGTAACCAGCCCGCCGAACGTTGCACGGGCCGCCGGCAGCACGCCCAGCACCATGCCGACCAGCAGGGCGGACAGCGCGCATATGCCGAGCGCGATGCCGAGCCGTTCGAGGCTGGCGAGCGTGTCTGCCCAGAAAATGAGGTGGCCGCTTAGCGGATCCGCATCGACCAGCAGGCTTCGCATCGCCGTGACCATCGCACCGGGCGTCGGCAATATCTTGTCCGACGGGTTGGCTGCGTGCCTCTCCGCTGACACGAACAGATAGACAAGGACGATCAGCAACAGCGGCACCGCCCCCAGCAGGAGCGAATTGCGCCGGTTCGGCCTGACATTCACCCAGCGCATCGCGGGCTGCCTCAGAGCTTGCCGGCCGCAGCCTGTTCCATGAAGGTGGGATCGAACCGCAGCTTTACATTGCCGGTATCGCCGAGCGTCTTGCCGCCGGGCAGGCCGATGCCGACCGCGTCTGCCGACTTTGCGCCCTGACCAAACAGGCCCTTCGAAAAGCTGAAATCGCGCACCTTGATCATCGTGTTGGCCAGCGTTGGCGATTTGAGCGCGGCCACGGCGTCCTGTGGCGTGCCGTAGAGGTGCGTCGTGGTGAGCTGCGCATCGAAAGCCTCGGGGCTCGATCCGGCCATCTTTGCCATCGCGGCGCGCGCGGCGGCGCCCGCCGCATCCTTGCGCTGCATCAGCGTGATCGTTTCATACCAGATGCCGGCAAGCGCCTTGCCGAGATTGGGATTGGCCTTGAGCGTCGCGGTATCGACCGTAAGCAGATCGAGAATCTCGGCCGGAATCTGATGAGAATCGAATACCAGTTTGGCGTTCGGCAGCTTCTTGATCTCGGTCAGCTGAGGATTCCAGGTGACCGCGGCGGTCGTGGAGGGATTGGCAAAGGCACCGACGATATCCGCGTCCGACGTGTTGACCGTCTTTACGTCGGACAGCTGCAGCCCAACCGTGGAGAGCCCGCGCGCGAGCAGGTAATGCGAGACGGACAGCTCCACCAGATAGACGGTGCGGCCCTTGATGTCGGCGAGGCTTTTGGCGTTCTTGAGGACGATGCCGTCATTGCCGTCCGAATAATCGCCCAGGATGATCGCGCTCGTATCCTTGCCGCCGGCGGCGGGAATGGTGAGCGCATCCATGTTGGTCACGGTGACGCCGTCGAGCTTGCCGGCGTTGAACTGGTTCACCGACTCGACGTAATCGTTGACCTGCACGAAGTGGATCTTGACGCCGTACTTGTCGGCCCACTTCTTCACGATGCCGGCCTGCTGCGCGTAGGGCCACGGCATCCAGCCGGCATAAATCGACCACCCGATTGTGAAATCCGTACGCTTCGCAGCCGCCGCATCATGTTGTGCGCCGCCGCTACAGGATGCGGTAAGGAGCACCGCCGTGGCTGCGATCGTGAGACGCGCTTTGGACAACCAGCTTGCCATACTCACCCCCGTAGGTTGCGCTCCGTGCGCTGAAAGCCACGGAATTCTGCGATGCATCAATGCATGCAATATTACGTTTGATCAATCCAGTAATAAATTCTATAAAATGATCTCATGAAGCCTCTGGCCCGATTTTTCTATGCTGCAATGCGTCATTTGGGCACTATCCATGATGCGGTTTCGCATCGGGCGACTCGCATATCGGACGTGGGGATGAGCCGGACGGACACAATGCTGCTCGGTTGGCGAAAAGGCCTGACCATCAGGCACGCTCTGGCCGCCAAACCGCCCGGCCGGCGCCGCGGGTGATGAGGGCGATTCGGTGACGGCGAATACACTCCGCGTGATATTCGTGATCGTGCCGATGGCGATCCTTGCCGCCGTCTTTTCCTGGCTGCTCGCCCGGTCCCGCGCCCGCCGTCGCGAGGCGGAGGAAGCCAATCGCCAGCAGACCGGGATGCTGCAGGAGGAGATCGCCGCACATACCGCGACCCATGCCGAGTTGCAGCGCGCGAAGGAGGCGGCCGAAGCCGCCAACGCCGCCAAGACACGCTACCTAGTCGCGGTCAGTCACGAAATCCGATCGCCGCTCAACGCCATCTACGGCTACGCCCAGCTGCTGGAGCGTGAGGGCGGGATGCCGCCGGTCGAGGCGGCGGGCGTGATCCGGCGCTCTGCGGAACATCTCACCAATCTGGTCGAAGGGCTGCTCGATATCTCGCGTGTCGAAAGCGGCGTGCTCAAGTTCCGGCAGGATGTCGTGCGGCTGCCCGCCTTGCTCGATCACGTTATCGACATGTTCCGGATGCAGGCGGCAGCGAAAGGGCTTTCGCTCGACTATATCGTTGAGGGCCGGCTGCCGCCTTACGTCCGCACCGACGAGAAAAGGCTTCGGCAGATACTGATCAACCTGCTGTCCAACGCGATCAAATATACCGATCGAGGCGGTGCAACGCTGACCGTGCGCTATCGTAGTCAGATGGCCCTGATCGAGGTCAGGGATACCGGCATCGGCATCCCGCCCGAGGACATGGAGCGGATCTTCGAACCGTTCGAGCGCGGCAGCGCGCCCGATGCCGCGATGCAGCCCGGCGTCGGACTAGGGCTGGCAATCACGCGCGTGCTTGCCGCTATATTGGGGGGGGAAGTGACCGCGACGAGCGAATATGGCCGGGGCAGCAGCTTTCAGCTCCGCATCCTGTTGCCCGAACCGATGGCGCCGCCTGCAAGCGCCGCCGCCTACGACCGCGTCACCGGCTATCGGGGCCCGCGCAAGACGATCCTGGTGATCGACGACAATCCGGCGCAGATCACGGTGGTCCAGCATCTGTTGCGCCCGCTGGATTTCGCGGTGTTCGCGGCGACCGGGGGCGCGGAGGGGTTGGCGCTGGCGGAAAGCTGCAAGCCCGATCTGGTGCTGCTCGATATCCAGATGCCGGGCCAGAACGGGTGGGAGATCGCGGCCCAATTGCGGACCAGATTGGCGCCTCAGCTGCGGATCGTGATGGTCTCGGCCAACGCGCACGAATTCAAGGCAGGGGGCGATGGCGGCTCCAATCACGATGCCTTCGTGTCGAAGCCGGTCGATCTCGACGCGCTACTCGACACGATCGGCCGCCAGCTTGACCTGAGCTGGATCGTCACGATCGACGAGACGCAGGTGCCTGATGTGGACGCGCCGGCCAGGCTGCCCGAGACGGCGGGCCCGTTCCTCGCCAACCTCCGGCAATATCTGAAGGTCGGCCATGTCCGCGCGATCGGAATGGTGTTGACCGACCTCGAAGCCGAAATACCCGAAAGCGCGCGGGCGGTGGCGGAGATGCGGCGGCATCTCGGCGATTTTGATCTGCGCGCGCTCAAGCGGACGCTCGACAATGTCGGATAAGCCGACGCCGACCGGCGGGGGGGCGACCATCCTGGTGGTGGACGACACGCCCGAATCGCTGCGCTTCCTCAACACCACGCTCGAGCAGGCGGGCATGACCGTGCTGATCGCGATCGACGGCCTCGCCGCCCTGGAATTGCTCGAGCATGTCAGGCCCGACCTCGTGCTGATGGATGCGGTGATGCCGGGGCTCGACGGCTTCAAGACGACGCAGCGGATCAAAACGGACGGCCGTTTCCGCCACCTGCCGGTGATCTTCATGACCGGCCTGACCGAGACCGAGCATGTCGTGCGCGGGCTGGAGGCGGGCGCGGTCGACTATGTGCACAAGCCGATCGTCGTGGACGAATTGCTGGCGCGCGTGTCGGTCCACCTCGCCAATGCCCGCGTCTCCCAGGGCAGCCAGCTTGCGCTCGATACCGCTGGCCGGCCGAGCTTTGCGGTCGAGGAGGATGGCACGACCGGCTGGCTGACCCCGCTCGCCGCCGCCACGATCGAACGCCTGTTCCCGGGCTGGACGCCGCGTAACCTGCACTTGCCCGATCTGCTCGCGGCGACGATCAGGCGGCTGCAGGGGCCTGACGTTCCGGCCGGCGCACAAGCCTCGATCCAGATCGGCGACAGCCTGATCGAATGCACCTTCCTGCGCCAGACCAGCGCGCGCGAGTGGCTGTTCCGGCTGACCGAGAAACGGGAGGGCGACGCCGAACGCATCCTGGCCGAACGCCATGGCCTGACCTCGCGCGAGGCGGAGGTGCTGGTCTGGATCAGCCGCGGCAAGCAGAATCGCGAGATCAGCGAAATCCTCAAGATCAGCCCCCGCACGGTGAACAAGCATCTCGAACAGGTTTTCGAGAAGATGGGCGTCGAGAATCGCGCGTCCGCGACCGCGATCGCGGTCGCCACGCTCGCCCAGTAACGGCCGACCGCGCCGCCGCTACGTCAAACGCCTCATGGCCGGCTGGGGCGAATCAGCCCAGCCTTGGTCCTATGGTGACGATTTTTCGGCGTGCGACGGCGGGATTCGCCCTGGCAGCGAGCCTTCTGGCCGCGCCCGCGCTTGCACATCCCGCAACCGCGCAGCTGGTAGGCTGCGACACCGGAAGCTGCCTGCTGGTGCGCGGCCACCGCGCGACAGCGGATGCGGTGGTGCGGATCAACGATCGTGTGGTCGAGGCCGAAGGCGGCCGTTCGTGGCGGGTACGCCTGCCGATGGATACGGTAAAGGATTGGTCCGGGCCCTTCGCCCGCACCCTTCGCGTATCGGTATCCGGCCCTTCGGCAACAGCGGCGCGGGCGGAGGCGGTGCGGCTGCCGGTCGGGCTGCTCGGGCATGATGTGGAGCTCGCATATCTGGTGGTACGCGCGCGATAGTCGGTAATAATAAAAGGAGAGTATTACTCAGCTAGGCCAATCGTAATACCGAATATACCTCTGCAAGGCAGGGTTTGAGCGTTGCGAAACTTGCACTTCACTTGGCGAAGTGCGGGGGGTTTTGTGTTATATTCTATTTTTGGCTTGTCGTTCCTTCTCCACGCGCCTAGATCGGCGCCGATCCGCACAGAAGATGGCGGAATGTTCGTAGGAGAAGATCATGAAGATCGCGATCGCGGCCCTTGCCGCCATCTCGCTTGGCTCGGCCGCCTGCGCCAGCACTACTGAAAATCCGTTTGGCCAGGACAGCGCCGTCCTCTCGCTTGCCGGTATCGATCTGGCTACCGCCGATGGCCAGCAGCGCCTCGCGATCCGGGTCGACCAGGCTGCGCGCGCGGTGTGCGGCGAGAATCTCGCCAACATCCATACCGAGCTCGAAGCGCGTGCCCGCGAATGCCGCGCCGACGTCGCCGATCAGGTGCGCAGCCAGATCGAGGCGCGCCATACCGCCGACGCCTCGGCCAAGGCCTCGATCCAGCTCGCTTCGCGCTGATTTCGGTTTCCGGCGGCAGCCGGTCCTCGTCCGCGTCCCGCAAGGGCCGGGCAGGGCCGGCTGCCGTTTTTTTGTCGCGCAAGGAAGCGCCGCTCCGCCTACGTCATTCGCACACCTGCGCGCGCGTGCGCCCGTGCCTAATTTCGCGGCCCTGGAAGATAGTCGTCGTGGCCGGGGGCGTGACACATGCGGAAATCCCTCTTCAACCTGCTGCCGCCCCTGATGGTCGCCGCGGTCATTCTGTTCTGGGCCTACGGTCCAGCTACCTGGCTCAAGAATGAGTGGACGATCGTGGTGGTATCGGCGCTGATCACGGCGTCGGTGCAGGGATTGGAATGGGTTGCCGAACGGCATGCCGGCTGGCGCCTCGACAAGCGCGAATTCTTCACGGACCTCTTCTACGTAATCCTGATGTCCACCGCGATCGCCTGGGCGGCGACGCACCTTGCCGATGATTCGCTGGTCGCGCTGAAGCACAAGCTCGGCATCACGACGCCCTGGGCGATGCGCATGCCCTTCCTGGCGCAGGTCGCTCTGGTCGTCTTCCTGATCGAGTTCGGCCAATATTGGATGCATCGGGCGATGCATAATTGGACGCCCCTGTGGCTGACCCATGCGCCGCACCATCACATCACGCAGCTCAACGCGATGAAGGGCGCGGTCGGCAATCCGCTCGAGCTGTTCCTGATCAGCCTGAGCGTGGTTGCATTGTTCGACCTGCCGCTGCCGGCAGAATTTTGCGCTCTCAACGTCCTGGGCGTGATCTCGACCTTCGCGCACGCCAACGTGCGGGCCGATCCGCCGAAATGGTATAGCTTCTTCTTCACCACAATCCGGCATCATAGCCTGCATCATTCGGTGGTTTATGAGGATACCCGCTGCAATTTCGGCAACTCGCTGATCCTGCTCGACCGCATCTTCGGTACCTATCGCGACGGGGAGTCGGCGATCGTTGGTCAGGACGAACGCAAGCGACTGTCGATCTGGGAGCAGTTCACCTTCCCGGCGCGGCCGGTGATCGCGCGGATCAAGGCCCGGCAGGCGGCGCAGGCCGAAGCCGCCTGACGCCGGTCGCGGCCGGATGGCGCGCCCTAGGGCGTTTGACGTATCGGCGGGCGGGGGGAACGCACGCACGCTCGCGGCCCAACCGATCAAGGCCGGAGTGGCATGCCGATGCAGCGCGTTTCCCTATCCCTGAAATTGATTGCGACGAACGTGGCGGCCGCACTGGCCACCGCCGCTACGGCGGCGTCGGTCACGCTCCCGCACGACCCGCAGACGCAGACCGTGCCCGGCTTCGCGGACTTTTTGGTCGTGGATGGCGACGGCATATGGGCGACCAACAAGGGTCGGGTCGAGCGCTGGTCGCAGCAGGGCAAGCAGGCCGAAGTGACGATGACGCGGCCGTGCGGCGGCATGGCGATGGCGGAAGGATCGCTCTGGGTCGCCGACTGCAAGGACGGCACGCTCAACCGGATCGATCCGCAGGCGGCCAAGCTGATCGTCGCCATTCCGAGCGGGATCGCCAATCCGTGGGGCGAGACCAATGTCGTGGCTGGGGCCGGATCGATCTGGATCCCCAACGCGATGACCCACACGATCCAGAGGGTCGATCCGGCCAGCAATACGGTGATCGCCTCGATCCCGGTCGTGGGCGGAAGCGTCTATCTCGCCTTCGGGCTTGACGCCGTGTGGGCGGTCAGCAGTCCCAATCAATTGCTGCAGAAGATCGATCCCGCCACCAACACCGTGGTGAAGAGGGTTGTTCTGGGCAAGCAGCCGGGCTTCCTCGCCGCGGGCGAAGGCGCGGTCTGGGTGCAGGAGCAGGGCGACGGCACGCTTGCGCGGATCGACGCGCAAAGCGTGAAGGTGACCGGCCGCGTCAAAGTCGGCGCGGACCTCAAATATGGCGATATCGATGTAGGCGGCGGCGCGGTCTGGCTGCGCACCACCGCGGACCAGACCTTCGCCATGATCGATCCCAAGACGCTGGCGATCGTCGGGCGGCTCGGCCCCGCAGCCGGGAGCGGTGCGCTGCGCTTCGCCGGGCCGGGCGTGTGGACGACCGCGCATGACGTGCACACGCTCACCTGGTGGAGCCTGGCGCCCACGACCAAACAATAAGCGTCCTCTTCCGGGCCATATGCGGCGGCGGCCTGTGCATCGGGCCGCCGCCGTTTGCTTGAAACAATCATCGGCGAGGATTGCGAATCGGTCTCGCTCGTTTACGGACTCACACGCTCCGCCCCGGAAAAGTCGGGTAGCCAGTATTACTAACTGTGGATTTCGTGCCACTCCGCCGGCCAAAAGGCTCGGCCGCGGTTGCCGTCGCCGGACAAACCAAGAGCGGGGGAACCACCCGATCGCGAATGGTCCGAAATGGTACGTCAAACGCCCCATGGCGATAGAAGCGCTTTACCAAAACTTTACCCCTCAGCACGTGCCGACAGACGCACGGCGATTGGGAGACGGAGCCACCTGACAGGCGATGGGCCAAGATTCAGAACGGGGGCTACGGTGGCACGATCCTTTTCCCGCGCAGCATTGCTCAGCGCGACTTTCCTCGCCGGGTTTTCCGCGACGCAGGCAATAGCGCAGACGGCGGCGACGCCCGATCCGGCCGCGGACGCGGCGCCCAGCAGCGGCAGCAACGAAATCGTGGTGACCGGCAGCCGCCGGCGCGTGACTTTGCAGAATGCTCCGATCAACATCTCCGCGGTCGGCTCAGAGCAGATCGCCCGTGAGCATATCGAGGACGTGCGCGACCTGGGCGACTTCACGCCCGGCCTCACCGTGGTGGATACGGGCGCCAGCTCGACCGGCACGATCATCGCACGCGGCCTCAACTCGTCGGGAAGCCAGGATAATGCGGTCGGCGTCTATCTGGGCGAAGTGCCGCTTTACTATGATTTCAAGCTGCTCGACATCGCCCGTGTCGAAACGCTGCTCGGGCCGCAGGGCACTTTGTACGGGCTGGGTACGCTGGCGGGCGCGATCCGCTACATCCCGAACCGCCCCAACGTGACCGATGTCGAAGGCATGGTGCACGGCCAGACCTACGGCAAGGACCACGCCAGCAAGGTAGGCTATCAGGGCGACGGGATGATCAACATTCCGATCGTCAAGGATCACATCGCTTTCCGCAGCGCGACGGGCTATTATTACGATCCAGGCTTCATCGATTATCCGCTGCTGATCCAGACGCCGGGCGTCTCGCTGCCGCAGCCGAGCGGGCCGGTCAGCGTGACCCCGGCTGGCTATGCCGCGAACCTGAAGAAAGAGAAGGACCTCAATTTCGAGAAGACCTTCACCACGCGCAACCAGCTGCTGGTGCAGACCAGCGAGGATCTGAAGGCGATCGTCACCTACGCTTACCAGCGCACCAAGACCGACGGCAGGCAGTCTAACAGCGCCGGCGTACTCGGCACGGGCAAATATGAAAGCGCCGCACGCTATGAAGAACCGGTGGACCGCCATGCGAGCCTGGTCAGCCTGGAAATCAACGCGAACATCGCGGACATTGCGGACCTCGTATCGACCACGGCCTATACCAAGACCATCACCAAGTCGAAGGCTGACAATACCGACCTGCTGCTCGATCTGGATTACGATTACGAGCTGTTTCCGGCTTTCTCGAGTTGGAACGAGTCCAAGAGCACGAGCAAGCAGTTCAACCAGGAGGTCCGGCTGGTTTCGCGCCATGGCGGTCCGTTCAACTGGGTGCTGGGCGGCTTCTACAACCAGCTGAAAAACCATCGCGATTATGCCGAGCATACGCCCGGCCTGTCCGACTTCTACGGTGTTCCGAACAATCCTGACGATCTGGAATATGTGAGTTATTCGACTTCGAAGGTGACCGAAAAGGCGATCTTCGGCGAAGGCACGTTCAAGATCACGCCCAATTGGCAGGTCACGGGCGGCGCGCGTTACTACAAATATACATCGGATATCCAGGGTGCGCTGGTGCTGCCGCTGCTGGGCGATCCGCTGAGCGCCTATGATGCCAAGCCTGCAGGCGGCAAGGCGAAGCAGGACGGCTGGGTGTGGAAGTTCAATTCGTCCTACAACTTCACGCGCGACCTGATGCTCTACGCGACCTACAGCAAGGGCTACCGCCTCGGCGGCCCGAACAGGGTCGCGCCGTGCCCCAATCCCGTACCGCCCGACCAGCAGAATGCCTGCGCGCTGCCCAACGAAATTCAATATGGGCCGGATACGACCAAGAATCTCGAGGTCGGCATCCGCGCGCAGATGTTCGAGCGTAAATTGTCGTTCAACTTCGACGTCTTCCAGGTCAAATGGGCGGGCATCCAGGTTGCGTCGGCCACCTTTTATGGCGTGACCGGCATCACCGTGAACGGCGGTTCGGCCAAGTCGAAGGGCTTCGAAACGTCCTTCCAGTTCCGGCCAGTGCCGAAGTTGGTGATCGACGGTAATTATGCCTATGTCGATGCCAAGCTTACGGAGGATGTTCCGGGCATCATCGCGATCCGCACCGTGCCCAACGATTATGATCATCGGCCGAAATTCACGCAGCTGGCCGCGCTGGACGGCGATCGCCTGCCGGGCTCGACCAAGAATAGCGGAAGCCTGGGCGCGACTTACACGATGCCGTTCCTGCAGGGCAATTTGATCGGCAACTGGACGGCGACCTATCACGGTAACGTCGTCACCCGGCTGGGTTGGGATCGCGCTTATGGCGACAAGCTGCCCAGCTATGTGCTGCACCGCGCGTCGCTGACCTACGACACCGACAAATATAGCGTCGGCCTGTTCGGAACCAACATCTTCGACAAATATGCGGTGATCGACGTCAGCAACGACCGGTCGCGGATCGGCGTCAACGACGGGGTTGCGGTGCGTTTCTACCAGCAAACCGTGCTCAACCCGCGCACCTTCGGCATCGAAGGCAGCGTCAAGTTCTGATCGTGTAAGCGTGAGTGAAGGGCGCTCCCCGGATGGGGGGGCGTCCTTTTCTTGTGCCTTCCGTCTGGTCCGGACGCCTCAATCGAGCGCGATCCCCTGCGTTTCCAGGAAGGCGCGCGCGGGTTCCAGCGCGTCTTCGTGGGCGCGCCATTTCCCCACGGAATCCGCATTGATCGGCCGCCGCACCTGGGCCGCGCTCGGCGTCGCCACCGCCGCTTTATTCTCGTGGAAGGACATGCAGGCGTCGTCCCAGCTGAGACCGCAGTGATCGAGCAGACGCCGGGTCTCGCCTTCCTGATCGGCGACCAGAGCCTCGTAGGAAAGTTGCAGCACGCGTCCGGGCCAGAGCCGATCCCACAGGGCCATCAGCCGATCAAACCGCGCATAATAATGCGCCGCATCCATCAGGTCGTAGGAATAAGCGTAATAAGCCGACTGGCTGGCGAACAGATTCTTGTAGTTGCTCCAGATCGTATCCATCGGATTGCGCCGCAGGCAGACGACCCGGGCATTGGGTAAGGCCCGCGCGATATGGCCGACATATAGGAAGTTGGCGGGCAGCTTGTCGATGAAGCGTGGCTTGTCCTTGGGCCGATGATGGCCCGCGCGCTCCAGATAGGCATCGCCAATCGCGCGCGGGTCGATCGCCCCGCTCGCCGCCACCGTTTCCGGATCGATCACGACGCGCGACGGCGTGCCGGCCAATTGCTTGACCGCGAGCGGCATCGCCTGAAGCTCGCCCGCCGATCCGACCTCGGGGTGCGAGGAGAGGATGCGATCGACCAACGTGGTGCCGGTGCGGGGCATGCCGACGACGAAGACCGGCGCAGGATCGGGATTGCCTATGCCGCCGGCAAGCGCCTTGGCGTCGCGGCCGAACCGCGCCTCGACCGCGTCGAAGATCGCTTCGTCCTGCGCGAAATCGTAGCCGATCGCCTGCTTATGGGCGGCATTGGCCGCGGAAAGGTGCCGAAAGGCCGCAGCGCCGCTGCCGAGGTCTTCCAGTTCCTTGGCGAGGGCATAGCGGATACGTAGCGCGTCGGCGGGTTTGCGCGCGTCGCTTAGCGCCTTTTCCAGCCTGGGAACGTGATTGGCCTCGGCCGTCTGGCGTGTGAGGATGGCGAGCGCATAGTGGGCACGCGCATTGCCGGGATCTTGGGCAAGGATCGTCTCGTAATGATTCCGCGCTCCGTCCGTCTGGCCGGTGAAACCCATCGCTGCCGCCAGATTGTAGCGGTAGTCCAGATTGTCGGGGGCGGCTGCCACCGCCGCGCCGAAGGGGGCCAATGACGCCTCATGGTCGCCGAGCCGGGCCAGCACGCAGCCCAAGGTATCGAGCGTCAGCGCATCGTGCGGCGCAAGCGTCAGGGCGCTGCGCACCGCCTCGGCGGCTGCACCATCCCTGCGCAACAGGATGAGCAGTTTGGCGAGCTGGGCGAGATGTTCCGCCTGCGGATCACGCTGCACGGCGGCTTCGATCAGCGGGATCGCTTTGGAGATATGGCCTGCCTCCGCGGCGGCGATGCCGAGCAGGAAATAGCCTACGGGCTGTTCCGGGCTGGCCCGCGTCAGCGCCCGTGCGGCCTCGACCGCGGCGGACAGGTCTCCGCGCTGCAGCGCCGCTCTGGCCTGGCCTTCCAGCGTCACGCGAAGACCAACGGCCAGCCACAACCAGCGCGGGAAAGCAGTGATGAGGCGCGGTGCTTCAACTTTTTCCAGTCCGACTTGCTCGATCCATGGCGCTTACGTTCGTAGCGGGCACGTGCACCGATCACCAGATCGGGGAACAGGGCTAACGTACGTCAAACGCCCCATGGAAAGCCGCCCGCTGGAAGCGCCACCGATCGGCTGTTCCGTTTCGGACCTCAACCCATGCCGGCGCATCCCTCCGATGTGCTCGATGCCATCATCAGGACGAAGACATGCCGACATTGTTCGTTACCAGCCGCGATGGTGATCAGGTCACCGTTGATGCGGCAGCCGGGCTGAGTGTTATGGAGATCGTGCGAGACGCCGGCTTCGGGGAATCGTTCGGCATGTGCGGCGGCGTCCGTTCCTGCGCGACCTGCCACGTCTATGTGGATTCGATCTTTGCCGATCGGATGCCGACGATGAGCGACGACGAGAACGACTTGCTCGACAGCTCCGATTATCGGCGGCCCAATTCGCGCCTGTCCTGTCAGATACCGTTCGGCCAGGCACTCGACGGATTGGTGGTGGAGATCGCGCCCGGAGATTGAGCTTTGGCCTCGCGATCGCGTGTTCCCACGGTCACCGAATTCGCAACCGGCTGACCAGACTTACACCATGAATCAATAGTTTGGTCCGGCAGAATGGCGGAGCGGGAGGGATTCGAACCCTCGATACGGTTTTGCCGTATACTCACTTTCCAGGCGAGCGCCTTCGACCACTCGGCCACCGCTCCATTCTGCCGGAGCGGAGCGCCCTATCGTGGGGAATAAGGTTTCGCAAGGCAGGGTGGCTGTGGCAGGTTGATTCCATGAAAATCATGGCCCTTCCGCTGATCGCCCTGCTCTCCGTCGCCGCCGCGCCGCCGCCTGCTATCCCCGCAGCCAAGGCGCCGACGCTCGCCGACATCGTCAGTGCGGCCAAGCCCGGCGAATGGCAGCGGGTCGATCCGCAGGACCTGGTTCTGATCGACCTCGCCGACGGCAGCCGCGTCGCGCTCGCGCTGGCGCCTGCGCTCGCGCCGCAGCATGTCGCCAATATTCGCGGACTGATCCGCGCGCATTGGTTCGACGGCGGCGCCATCTATCGCGTGCAGGACAATTATGTCGTGCAATGGGGCCAGGGCGACGACGACAAGAAGGCGCCCAAGGGGCTCGAAGGGCCTTTGCCCGCGGAATATGATCGGCCCGCCGCCGGGCTGGCAGTTACACCCCTGCCGTATCGCGACACGTTCGCGCCCAAGGTCGGCTATAGCGGACCCTTCCCGGTGGCTGTCGAGAAGGACCGCGCCTGGATGACGCATTGCTATGGCATTGTCGGCGTGGCGCGCGGGCTCGCGCCCGATACGGGCAATGGCGGCGAGCTCTATGCGGTGCTGGGTCAGAGCCCGCGTCAGCTCGACCGCAATATTGCGCTGGTAGGCCGCGTGCTCGACGGGTTCGAACATATGACCGCCTTGCCGCGCGGCACGGGCGCGCTCGGTTTCTACGAGAAACCCGAGCAGCGTGTCGCGATCAAGCGCGTGACGCTGGCGGCGGACCTGTCCGCCGATGGCCGCCCCGCCTACGAATGGCTGCGGCCGGAAAGCGCGAGCTTCGCGCAATGGCTGCACCTCAAGGCCAATCGTCACGACGATTTCTATCAGCGTCCCGCGGGTGCCATCGATCTGTGCAACGCCTTGCCGCCGGTGCGTCCGGTAAAAGGCTGAGACGATGGGCTTGTTCGGATTGCGGAAGAAAACGATACCCAAGCCGCCGCGCCCTCCTGCGGCGCTACCGCCTGGGCAGCGCGTCTACGCGATCGGCGACGTTCATGGCCGCTTCGACCTGCTGCAGGATCTGATCGCGCGGATCGAAGCGGATAATGCAGGCCGCGCACCGACAGAAGTGCATGTCGTGATGCTTGGCGACCTGATCGATCGCGGCCCGCAATCGCGCGAGATCGTCGATTATTTCCTGAAAGGCGCGCCCGGCTTTGCCAGTTGGCACTTCATCATGGGCAACCATGAGGAGATGCTGCTCAAGCTGATCGACAATCCGGATTCGTCGCTGATGCCGCAATTCCTGCGCTTCGGCGGGCGTGAGACGTTCGAAAGCTATGGCGCGCCGCAACGCGTGCTCGACACGCCCGATCTCTATTCGCCCGATACCTTGCCCTTTTACGTGCCCGAGGAGCATCGCGCCTTCATGCGCAAGATGGAGGACGGCATTCTGGTCGGCGACTACTTCTTCACGCATGCGGGTATCCGCCCGGGCGTGCCGCTCGACCAGCAGGAGCATCAGGACCTGCGTTGGATCCGCAAGGGTTTCCTCGAGAGCGAGGCCGATCACGGCATGATCGTGATCCACGGTCATACCGTGCTCGACGAGGTCGAGATACGTCCCAACCGGATCGGGATCGATACCGGGGCCTATGCCAGCGGCAGGCTCACCGCGCTCGGGCTGGAAGGCACCGAGCGCTGGTTCATCCAGACCGAGGGCGAACCGGGCAAATAAAAGCCCCTCCGAAGAGGGGCTTTTCGTTCAGGCTTCGACCCAGTGGATATCGATCGGCTGCTCGGCTTCAGCCAGCACCTGACCGATCGGCACCTTCGATCCCGCGCCATCCTCGATCGCCTGCTCGACGATCGCGCGCTTGGCGTCGCCGATCAGGCAGAGCATCAGCGCCTTGGCCGACAGGATTGCGGCGCGCGTCATCGTAACGCGTGCGACCGGGGCCTCGGGTGGCAGGGGATCGGGCATTACACCGATCGCGCGGCGCGTCTTGGGCGCGGTTAAGGCGGCGTCGAGGTCCGGCCCCGGGAAGATTGAGGCGGTGTGGCCGTCGCCACCCACACCCAGCAGGACAAGGTCGGGCGGCCAATGGAGGTCCTGCAGCCGCGCGTCGGCGGCGTTGCCCGCCTGCTTGTAATCGGGATTGTCCGCGCCGAGCGGCACCACGCGCGCGCCCTTGGGCAGGAAGATGCGCGCCAGCATGCCCACGTTGGAGAGCTTGTCGTCCACCTTCACCAGGCGATCGTCGACCGGGAAGATCGTGACCTTCTTCCAGTCATATTTCATCTGCGCGAGCTTTTCGTACGCCTTGATCGGCGTGCTGCCGCCCGAAAGCGCGATCACCGCTGCGTTGCGCGCATCGATCGCGCTTTCAATGATGAAGCCGATGTCGCCCGCGATCGCATCCGCGAACGCCTCGGCATCCTCATGTTCCCACCACTCAGCTTCAATCATGCCAGCTCACTCCGTCGCGTTCGGTAAGGGCAATCGCGGCAGGCGGCCCCCAGGTTCCCGCCGGATAGAATTTCGGCGTCATGCTGTTCACTTCCCAGCCATCGCGGATCGCATCGATCCACTCCCACTGCGCTTCCACTTCGTCGCGGCGCACGAACAAAGTCGGGTCCCCCTCGATCAGGTCGAGCAGCAGGCGTTCGTAGGCGATGCGGCGGCGCACGTCGGCGAAGGCATTGGGCATCCGCACGTCGAGCGGCACTTCCCGCAGGCGGATGCCCTCGCGATCGAGACCCGGCACTTTGGCCATGATCGTCATGCTGATATTCTCTTCCGGCTGGATCGAGATGACCAGACGGTTGGGCTGCAAGGCGGCGCCCCGGCCCGCGAACATCGAGTGCGGCACGCAGCGGAACTGAATGATGATCTCCGATGTGCGGCGCGGCAGGCGCTTGCCGGTGCGCATGTAGAAGGGCACGCCCTGCCAGCGCCAATTATCGACGTGCGCCTTGAGCGCGACGAAGGTTTCGGTGTTCGACTTGCTGCCGAGCTCATCGGCATAGCCCGGCACCGGCTGGCCGGTGACCGCGCCGGCCTCATATTGGCCGATCACGCTTTCCTTGGCGGCGTCGAGCTTGCGGAGCGAGCGCAACACCTTGACCTTCTCGTCGCGTACCGCGGTTGCGGTGAACTGCGCGGGCGCTTCCATCGCTACCAAAGCAAGCAACTGGAGCATGTGGTTCTGTACCATGTCGCGAAGCGAACCCATGCCGTCGAAATAGGAGGTGCGGCCTTCCAGCCCGACGATCTCGCCGACTGTGATCTGGACGTGTTCGATCGCGCTCGCGTTCCACAGCGGCTCGAACAGGATATTGCCGAAACGCAAGGCGAGCAGGTTCTGCACAGTTTCCTTGCCGAGATAATGGTCGATGCGGAAGGTGCGTGCCTCCGGGAAGACGCGTGCGACCGCGTCGTTGATCTCCATCGACGATTCGAGATTCTGGCCGAGCGGCTTTTCGAGCGCGAGGCGGGTATGTTCGCCGGTCAGACCGGCCTGCTCCAATCCCGCGATCGTCGCCTCGAACAAGGACGGCGCGGTCGAAAGGAAGATCGCGAGCCCCTTGTCGGCGCGCGGGCCGATCGCCTTGCCCAGTTCCGCCAGGCTGCCCGGCTGCGAAGCATCGGCGGCGATATAGTGGACGCGCCCAAGGAAGCTCTCGAGCACGCTTTTGCCCAGTTTGCGTTCCTTGACGACGTCCTCGAGCGCCTTGGCCGTGGTTTCACGGAAGCCGGCATCGTCTATCTGGCTGCGTGCCGTACCGTAGATTTGCAGGTCGGCGGGCAACAACCCGTCGGCATGCAGGCCAAAGAGGGACGGGAGCAACATACGGCGCGACAGGTCTCCCGTCGCGCCGAAGAGAAGCAAAGTCTGGGCGGGTTCCGCCATGCGCTACTTCCTCGCGGTAATGAGGGCGTCGAGAGAGCTCGGCGCCTTCGGATCGATCTTTTCGAGGTGCGGATAGCGCAAGCCGCCGTCCCAGGCGATGCTTAGAGTACGAAAATAATCTCCCTGCCGGACAAGCAGATCGATAGGCTTCTTGGTGCCCTTGGCGTCCTTGATTGCTTGCTTCAGATCGTCGTCGCTATAGGCGGTGCCATCGATCGCAAGCACGGTTGTGCCATTGGTCAAGCCGGCGTTGAAGGCCGGGCTGTCCCACATCACGCCCATGACCTTGCCGTCGCGGCCCATATTGACGCCGATCGAGTACATGAAGTCGGCCATGTGCCGCGCCTTGTCGCGCGACCTCTGCCAGGGGCCCTGCTTGTCGGTGTAGACCAGTTTGTAGCCGCCGCGGGTGAAGCCTTCGAGCGGCGCATTGGGCGCCACCGCGTCGATCCGCTGGTGCAGGAAGCTGGCCCAATCATAGGGCTCGACATGGTTCAGGGCCGCGACCACATCATCGAACGTGTAGGTGATCTCGCCCCAGTCGCGATCATGCCCGCCGAAGAACAATTTCGCGAAATCGTCGAGCCCCCGCTTGCCCTTCGACCGCTCGCGGATGATGCTGTCCGCCTCCAGCCAGATCAGCGACCCCTCGCGATAATAATCCTCCGACCGCTGCCAGTTGAACCAGGGTTGCGCCGCGCGCCTGGCGATGATCGGATCGAGCGTGGTGTCCTCCAGCGGCCGCCACTGTTTGCCCGCCTGGTTGGCATAGGTGGCCGCGTCGGCGGCGAACTCGTCCAGCACCTCTTCCTTGCTGATCAAACCGGCGCGCGCGGAGAGGACATGGCCCCAGAATTGGGTCTGACCTTCATAGACCCAGAGCAGACTGTCGCCCATCGGCTGGCGGAAATCGGGGGTCCAGAGGTCGGCCGGGCGGCGGAACTTGCCGTTCCAACTATGCGTGAATTCGTGCGCGAGGATGTCGCGCCCGGCGGCGCCCGTCTCCCATTCCTGGAAGTAACCCGGCTTCACGCCGTCTTCGGACGAGCGGTGATGCTCCAGCCCCTCGCCGCCGAGCGTACCCGAGAGCGTGAACAGGAAATCGTAATGGTTGTAATGCTGCGATCCGAACAACTTGACCGCCTGCTCGACCAGAGCCTTGTGCACCGCGATCTGCTCTTCCTTCTGGGGCAGCTGCTCGGGGCGGTCGGCGATCACGTCGAGCGTCACGCTGTCCGACAGCGGCACGATCTTGGCGTAGCGGCCTGCGATGGTCGGGGAATCGACCAACGTGTCGAACGCGACGGTCTCATAGTTGATCGTGCCGCCCTTAGCGGTGTCCGTGCCGGACGGGCGCAGCGCGGTCGCGGAGGTCCAGCCGTCGGGATAGATCGCGGTCGGCGCGAACATGATCTGGCGCGTGAAATGCCCCGCGGGATAGAGCGCGACCAGATTCCATTCCAGGTTGAGCATCACCGGGGTCATCACGGTGCGGCCCTGATTTTCGGCGGTCGGCGAGAGATATTGGAACTTGGCTTCGATCGCGGAGACGCCGGAAGGAATGTCGAGATGGAAGGCGAAGACGTCGACCGGATCGCGCTTCCAGGGAATCGTCTGGCCGTTGGCGGTGAAGGTCAGGCCGGCAATCTTATTGATCTGGCCGGTGGGCGAATGATTCCCCGGCAGCCACTTGGGATAGAGCAGGACGAGATGGCCCGGCTGGACCGGGATCGTCTCGGTCGTGCGGAAGATGCCATGCTGCGTGTCGGTCGCATCGACCACCAGCTTGATCGTGCCGGGGTAGGGCACGTCCTTGGGCATGGGGATCGTGTCCGCCATCGGGGCCGGCTGCGGCATGCTGGTTCCCGACGTCGTGTCGGTCATCTGCGCTGCGGCAGGGGGTGCGAGGGCGAGGGCGGAGGCTGCGAGCAGCAGCGCGGGGCGGGGGCTGGTCATGGCCGGTGGGTGTCGCGCGCCAGCTTGTTCATGTCCAGTATAGCGCGTGTTCATTCACAGCGCTTTTGTAGGCGTTTAGCGCGCCTTCAGCCGCCCCCTAGCACGTTGATCGTGAAGGCGATGATGCCGAGATTGAACACGAACGCGGCCAGACAATGGAACATCACCACGCGCCGCACACTGCCGGAGGTGATGTTCATGTCCGATACCTGGAAGGTCATGCTCAGGCAGGTCGCGAAATAGAGGAAGTCCCAATAATCGGGCTCGTCCGTCTTGGGGAATTCGATTCCCCGCACGTCCTTCCCGTCCAGGCCCGTGTAGAAAATGTGCGCGTAGTGGAGCGCGTAGACCACGCTGCTGAAGATCCACGCGAGGCTGAGCGTGCCCACGATCAGTATGATCTCCATCGGCTTGGGGCGGCCATGCTGCATCAGTTCTGAGGCGACCGAGGCCAGCACCACGCCCATCACGATGCCGGTGATGACGAGCAGGCCCGCGCGATTAGCATCATTCCTCTTGGCCGATTGCCGCATCTCGTCCGCGACATCGTTGAACAGCGGAGAGATGGTGATGAAGAAGATAATCGCGGCGGCGTCGAACCCAGCCATCATCCCCTGCGCCCAGCCCAGTCGCGGCACCGCGAACAGACCGCCGATGATCGAGACCAAGACAAAGGCGATAAAGCGCGGCGGCGCGATCCGGTTGCCGAGATGCAGATGCAAAATAAAGCCCGTCCCTCTTCGTGGAGGAACGGGCTTATATCGGCCTTTCGGTGTGGGAAAGGGGCTTAGCCCTTCTTCTTTTCCTGGGCGGCAGCGATCGCCTCGAGCACGACCTTGCGCGCCTCGTCGGCATCGCCCCAATTGCCGATCCGCACCCACTTCTTCTCTTCGAGATCCTTATAGTGGGTGAAGAAATGCTCGATCTGCTGGAGCACGATCGAGGGCAGATCGTGGCGTTCACCCACGTCGGTATAATAAGGGAAGGTGGTGTCGACCGGCACGCAGACCAGCTTCTCGTCGCCGCCGGCTTCGTCTTCCAGCTTGAGCACCGCGATCGGGCGCGCGCGAACGACGCAGCCCGGGATGAAGGGCGAGCGCGCGATTACCAGCGCATCGAGCGGATCGCCGTCGGGCGAGAGCGTATGCGGTACGAAGCCGTAATTGGCCGGGTAGCGCATCGGCGTGTGCAGGATGCGGTCGACGAACAAGGCGCCCGACGTCTTGTCGAACTCATATTTGACCGGCTCGCCGCCAACCGGCACTTCGATGATGACGTTGAGGTCGTTGGGTGGGTCCTTGCCCACGGGGATAAGTTCGATGTTCATGGGCCGGGCGGATAAGCGCCGAAGCCCTTGTTCGCAACCGCAAATGCTGCAGCTGCGAACAGAAATTCTTTAGCGCGCGCGCTTTCGTTCGATCCGCTCTTATGGCTGCCGCACCGGGTATGGGCCCCGTGCTGAACCGATCAGCTAAGCGGGTATGTCGCCCAGGTCGGCGACGCGGTTGCGTTCTTCGGCGGGGATCAGAGCTTCCAGCACCCGCCAGAAACCGGTGACCGATTCCTGGCCTGCCTCGGCATAGGCCGCGGACAGACGGGTGCGCATCGCCTCGAACAATTCCTGCTCCAGCTTCGCGCCGGTGGGGGTGAGCCGCAGCAGGCGCTGGCGCCGGTCCTCGCGGCCGGTGCGCGTTTCGACCATGCCGCGATCGGTGAGCTCGGTCAGGACGCGGCCGAGCGACTGCTTGGTGATGCCGAGAGTCTTCAAAAGCGTGCTGATCGTCTGGTCGGGCTGGCGCGCGATGAAATAAAGCGCGCGGTGATGCGCCCGGCCCATGCCCTGCTTGGCAAGGCATTGATCCGTCTGCCGATAGAGATGGCCATAACCGAAAAAGAGCAATTCGGCGCCACGGCGGATTTCGGTTTCGCGAAGGAAGAGAGGGGATGCGGACGGGACAGCCATATTGACCTAATGTGATAGCGTCCCGTAGCGCGTCAAGACGCCGACACAGAAGATTTGTTCGTTTATGAGGCCCTTTATGTCCGATTCGAGTCTTACCTTCGCCTTCGAGCAGAGCGCTTCCCCCATGCCGGTGAGCGAGCGCGCCGCTTTGCTTGAAAACCCTGGTTTCGGCCGCGTCTTCACCGATCATATGGTGACGATCCGCTATAGCGAGGGACAGGGCTGGCACGACGCGCGCGTTCATCCGCGCCGTCCGCTCGAGATGGATCCGGCCTCGGCGGTGCTCCATTATGCGCAGGAGATTTTCGAAGGGCTCAAGGCCTACCGCACCGCCGACGGCGGCGCCTCGATGTTCCGAGCGGACATGAATGCCAAGCGCTTCCGTGATTCCGCCGAGCGGCTGGCGATGGCGCCTTTGCCTGAGGAGTTGTTCCTCGAATCGTGCCGCCAACTGGTCAAGATCGATCGCGACTGGATTCCGGCCAGCGAGGGCGGCGCGCTTTATCTGCGCCCCTTCATGATCGCGTCGAGCGTGTTCCTGGGCGTGAAGCCCGCCGACGAATATCTCTACATGGTGATCGCCTCGTCGGTCGGAGCTTACTTCAAGGGTGGCGCGCCGTCGGTCACCTTGTGGGTGTCGGATCATTTCAACCGCGCCGGGCCGGGCGGCACGGGCGCCGCCAAGTGCGGCGGCAATTATGCGGCGTCGCTGCTGCCGCAGAAGGAGGCGATCGCCGAGGGTTGCGACCAGGTCATCTTTCTCGACACGATCGAGAAGAAGTGGATCGAGGAGTTGGGCGGAATGAACGTCTTCTTCGTGATGGACGATGGCTCGATGATCACGCCGCCGCTCGGTGGCACGATCCTGCCCGGCATCACGCGCGACAGCCTGCTCACGCTGGCCAGGGATCGCGGCCTGACCGTGCGCGAGGAACGCTACAGCATCGATCAGTGGCAGGCCGATGCGAATAGCGGCAAATTGCGCGAAAGCTTTGCTTGCGGCACGGCCGCGGTGCTGACGCCGATCGGCCGTGTGCGCGGCCACAACGGCCTCGATTTCACGATCGGCAACGGCGGTCCCGGCATCCAGACCGAGCAATTGCGGACCGCGCTGGTGGATATCCAGCGTGGCAACGCGCCCGATCCGCATGGGTGGGTCGAACGGATTTTCTGAGAGGGGTTTAAGCCCTTCCCAAACGCTGCGCGCCGCCTATAAGCGCGCGGCTGTTGGGGCGTCGCCAAGTGGTAAGGCAGCGGCTTTTGGTGCCGCCATCCGCAGGTTCGAATCCTGCCGCCCCAGCCAATTCCGATCAGATTGTGACCGTGTAGGTATCCGACGGCGGATCGGTCAGTGCGTGCTTGACGCTGTGATAGTCGAACCGGAGCGTCAGGGCGGTCGCGTCCTTCTGCGCGGTCACGCGCAGAAACCCTTCCTCGGGGACGAACGCCTGCATCGCCGGTTCGAGGGTGGTAAGATATCTACCCCCGCTCTTCTGTGTGGCGACGATCCCATATCCGCCGCCGCCATTGACGAAATAGGGAATGTTGGCCGGCGCTTTCTCCTCGCCCTGCTGGCGCACGATCCGCTGGTAGAGATGCGCGTGGCCGACCACCACCGCATCGGGCCATACGCCGGCCTTCTGGAAGATGGCGTCGAGCGCCACGCTTGTCGGATCATTGAGGAACCATTTGGGCAGGTGATGGATCGCCAGCACGATCGCTTTGTTCTTGGCGACGCGGTCCGCCCTTAGACGGGTGAGCTCTCCCAGCAGGAAGGCATATTGCTTGTCGTTGAGCCAGCCGCCAGATTCCGCCGCGTTGCTGTAGAGACCGATGATCGAGATGAGCGGCGCATCCAGCGTGAAAAAGACGCCGGGCTGGGTCATGGTCGAGCGCTGGATGCCTCCGAACCCATCCCATGGCGCCGCTTTTTCCGCGCAGAAGGCATCACGGAAACTTTCGAGCGGGATCTGCGATTGCTCGTAGGTCAGCGCATCGTGATTGCCGGGGATCGCGAAGATCGGCGCAGGATAGTCTTTGAACACCTCGGCGAACTGGCCGTAGTAGAATTGCTTCTCGCCATAATAATAGACGACATCGCCGACATGATAGCAGAAGGCGGGCGGGCTCGTCCGTGCCATGTCGGTCATCAGGTCGCCGACCGCCATCGAACCTTTCAGCTTGGCCGCGGTCACGGCGCCGCTGTCGCCGATCATATCGAACTGCAGCGTCTCGACGCCGGCCGCGACTTTGTGGCCCGGAATGCCCGGACCGACAATGTCGGTCAGTGCGAGGAAGACGTTCATGCCCAACCGCGGGTCGGGCACGTCGGTGCGCGCATGGCCTTTGGCGATCGTCTGGACGAAAGGCGTGTTGAAGGCCTTGTCGACGTCCGGCTCGAAGGTGCTGGTCGCGTCGTCCTTGGGATCGGCGAAGACGAAGCCGTTGGGGTTGGCAGCCGGCGGTTGCGGCGTGCTGAGCGCCGCTTTGACCGCGGGACTGGTCGTCAGCGTCGCCTTCGCGGTTTCGAGATGATCATCGATCGCGGGGTGGCCGCTCAGGTGCGGATTGCCATTCGCGTCCGTATCGAGCGACTGGACGACGAACTTGATGAAGAAGGCGGTGGCGCTGCCGTCGGCCTTGAGGAAGATGAGCCCGCCGTCCTGGTTCGCCCCATTCTCGCGATATTGGCTGCCCACGCCGATCCGGTTGGGCGTGCCCTGGTTCATGTGGATATTTTCGATACCCGTGAAGCCGGTGGTGGGCGACCGCGTCGTGCCGGGTTTGATCGGATAGCCGGTGCCGAACACCGCGAGCAAAGTATCGCCGTTTGCCGCGATCGCCGCCGCGAGTTCTGCGTCGAACGCCGCCTTGAGCGGATTGGCGCCGGTGCCCACCGTCTGGAAAGCGGAGGGGTCGAGCAGGCCGCCGCGCACATAATCGAGCGCGGGCTGATCGGGGCCGGTCAGGAAGCTGGGGGTTGTCCCGTTTGTGCGCAGCTTGTCCGCCAGGCTCTTTAGCGGAGAGGTGCCGTCGCTTGCGACCCCGACGATTTGATACTGGAGTTCGGGGGAGCCATCGGCCGCGGTCGATTCCAGGTTGACGCCGACGCGATAGGGCGGGTGGCCGGGAAGGCCAGGGTTCACCATGGCCAGCCAGTGCGCATGGCCATGCCTTTGCGGGCGCGATGCAACGGGTTTACCCACTAGCAGGCCGTAGCCGGGCAAAGGCATGTGCGTGTCCCCCCTGTTGGTCGAACTTAGGCGATACAGCTCCGTGCCACAGGACGGCGACGGTTTGGCGTCTGTGGCTCGACGCTAATTACGCGAGAGCGCGCGGTCGGGCAGGCGCTATTGCTGCCATTCCGGCAGCTTTCCATGCCCGTACGAAGGGGCGGGCCTCACAGCGTTCAGGCGGGCCCGCGCCAGGCGACATTGTCCTGATCGGGTACGGGCTGCGCCCGCTGGTAGCTGGGCGGCACGCCTGCGGTTTCGGCGTTGATCAGTTCAATCTCCCCACTGTGCACGTCGGCTACGGCATGGACGATGCGTGACCAGACCCCCGCGTCGCGCCAGCGGACGAAGCGCGTCTGGCATGTCGTCGGCGGGCCATAATGTTCGGGGATTTGCGCCCACGACCGGCCGGTGCGCAGCCGCCAGAGTATGCCGTTGAGCACGCGCCGATCGTCGACCCGCTTGATGCCCCGCGATTTGGGCAGCAGCGGCTGGATCGCATGCCATTCGTGATTGTCCAGATCGGCCGAAATCTGGCCAAAACCCTTGCGGTGCGGTCTCACCCCCACGCTCCTTACGCAACATACACGCCCACTCGCGCCGCGATGAACGCGACGGCTGAGGCAAATTGCCGATCTGCTGGCTCCCCCCAGCGTCCCGACCCCGGACCTTTCATATAGCTTAAGAGCGCTTTACCATTGCCCGCAGACGTGGCCGAAACGGACCGGATCGGCGGAAATTATCACCATTTCTGCGCGGACTGCAGATCAGGCATGTGGAAGCCGGATCGCGAAGCACGCCCCGGTCTCGCTCTCCTCAAGCCGGATCGTCCCGTTGCAGGCATCCAGCAGCGACCGGGCTATGGGCAGGCCCAAGCCGGTGCCTCCATCGGCGCGGCGGGTGGTAAAGAAGGGCTCGAACAGGCGGGCGCGGTCGGCGGGCGCGATGCCGGGGCCATCGTCGCCGACGCGGATCAGGATGTCGGTGCCCTCCCGCGTGGCCCCGATCATGCACCTTTGCGCCCCAGCGCGCCGGCTATTGTCGATCAGCGCACCGATTACGGTTTCGATCGTCGCGGCGGGGGCGGCGACCGGCGGCAAATCCGGTGGCAGATCGAGCGCGACCGCGAAACCGGGAACCGCATAAGCATCGGCGAGCCGGCGCAGTGCGGGTGCGAGAGCGCTCGGCTCCGCACCGCCGGACGTCATGTCCGCGCGTGCCAGTTCGAGCAGTCGCGTGACGAGCAGGGCCAGCCGCTCTGCGTCGATCGCGGCATTGCCCAGGAAGCGGCGGCGCTCCGTGTCGGACATGGTGGCGTGATGGTCCTGCAAGAGCTCGACCGCGCCGCGAATGCCGGCGAGCGGCGTCTTGAATTCGTGACTCACCGCGTGCGCGAAATCGCGCAGATAGCGTGAGCGGCGCTCGATCGCGGAGGCCATTGCGGCGAAATCCGCGTAGAGCGCCTGAATCTCGACCGCGGCCATCTCCGGCGCGGCGGGAATGTCAGCCGTGCCGCCGCGGGCGATATCGCGGGTGGCAGCGCCGAGGCGATCGATCGGACGGACGATGCCGCGCGAAAGCATGCCCGACAGGACGATGACGAAACCCAGAATGACGATGAAGCCGAAGGCGATCTTCCCCGCATCGGCGTAGAGCCCCATGTATAGTGCCGGCGGCGAACGCGAGAGCAGAAGCACGCCCACCACGCGACCGTTCACGACGATCGGACGGGCATGATGCAGGCGCAGGTCCGCAGAACGGCTCAACCATTCGACCGGCAAGGTGCGGTGATAGGCGGCGTTGTGGCGGAGCATGGTGGCGGGCGTGCCGCGCAGCGCCGCGGCGACCTCCGGTAAAGCGGCGTAGGATCGTCCTGCATAAGGCCCCGTGACGATCCGACCTTGCGCATCGAGCAACAGCACCGAGGCCAGCGTGGTGCGGCTGGTCTGAATCAGCACGGGTGCGATCCGGGCGGCGACCGCTTG
>Ga0209455_1000312_pt1 | contig 49055 bp, 40 predicted proteins | sample AraplaCol_mCL_r2_FD_184275 | JGI IMG/M metagenome (GOLD analysis project Ga0209455, IMG submission 184275) | Arabidopsis root microbial communities from North Carolina, USA - plate scrape CL_Col_mCL_r2 (SPAdes) (version 2) | ecosystem: Host-associated > Plants > Roots > Endosphere | place: USA... | reverse complement strand
ACAGCGGTTCTTGCATCTCGTCCATTCCGCGCATCGCTCTCGTCTGCCCAAGATCATGAACACGATATCTCTAACGCACCGCCCTCAGCGCCCGTTTACACCGTTCCGAATTTCAACAGCCTGCTAGCCGACGTCGCGGGATACGATGGTGTGCGCCGACAACGCTATCGGCAAAAGCATCGCGGCGATCGTCAGAAGCGAAGCCGAAAGCCCCGCCAGCTCCCCTATCGCGCCCAGAACGGCCGGCCCGGCAAGCATGCCGGCATAGCCCAGCGTCGCGACGACCGGCATTGCCAGCTCGACCCGCATCCGGCGTTGCCGCGAGACGTGCAAAAAGAACAGCGGGACGATGTTGGCCAGGCCGAAACCGACCGCTGCGAACAGCGCGATCAGGATCATCCAGTGCCGTGCGAAAACCAGCGCGACGAGGGCGGCCGCAGTTCCGACCGAACCGGCGACGAGAATCGATCGCGCACCCGACACACGGGCCAGGCGGTCGCCTGTCAACCGCGCGATTGTCATCGCCAGCGCGAAGGCGGCGTAGCCGTAGCCCGCACTGGACTGCGGGAACGCCTTTTCGGTCACCAGGAACACACCGCTCCAGTCGAGTACGGCCCCTTCCGCCAGAAAAGCGACAAAGCAGAGCATGCCGATCCAGACGATATACAACGTGGGGCGTGCGAATCGGTGCGTTTGCGCAGTACCCGTTCGCGCGATGAAATGCCGGCCGACGACACACCAAAGGGCAACCATGACCGCAAAGACGCACGCGATCGCCCCGACCGGTGAGATCTGAACGGACAACAACGTGCTGACGCCGGCAGAACCCGCGATGGTCCCGATACTGCACCATGCATGAAATCCCGACATGAGCGGCTCGTCGTGCATGCGCTGCACCACGGCAGCCTGCAGGTTCATCGCCGACTCCGTGGCGCCGATACCGAAACCGAACAGGAAGAGGCACACCGACAGGATGTCGGCGCGGTCGGTCGACGCAAGTCCAAACAGGCATGCGCACGTGATCGGGCCGGCCAGCAGGATGATCCGTCGACATCCCACGCGTGCGACCGCTGCGCTACCGATCGGCATCGCAACCAGGCTGCCGACGCCGAACCACAGCAGCGCAAGACCGAAGTCGCCATCGCTCAGGCCGATTCGGGATTTCGCAAGAGGCGCGAGCGGCGCCCACGCGGAAAGAATGAAACCGAACGAATAAAAGCCTGCCCGGGTCGAAAGGCGCGCCCAGACGCCACCGCGGGACTGACCATCGACTGCGAAAGTACTCATGAAATAGACGTGCCCTGTCACGCACCCACAACGAAAAATGACCCGACGAGCCCTTCATCGCGAAGGGCCGGCGTCGAGTCATCGCACATCAAGCCTGCAAGCGAAAATTCCTCGTGAGCAACGGAATCATCGATGTCGTTCTCAGATCTTCAGTGCCGCACTGCGTCCAAACACATGGCGCATCACAAAGTAATAGACGAGCCCGATCACGAGCCAGATGATGCCCATCTTCAACGTTGCGGCCCTCATCGCGACCATGAGTGCAACGATGACGAGAAATCCGATCGCCGGCAGAACCACGTGATTCCATGTGTCCTTCGACTGCTTCTTGATCCTGAAGTAACCGATGACGGAAAGGTTGACCAGGATGAATGCAGAGAATGCGCCGAAGTTCTGGAACAAGGCCAGGTCGTCGAGCCGATCCTGAAAGACCAATGCGATGATCAGCGAGATGGATGCAACGAAAATATTCGCCACATACGGTTGCTTCGATCTGCGCGACAGACGGGAAAACACCTTGGGAAGCTGCCGGTCGCGCCCCATCGCGAAGATGATGCGGGCGATTGCCATCTGGCAGACGATCGTGCACGGCACGCCGAATGCCAGTGCAGTGCTGATGGACGTCATCGCGAACAGCCAGTGGCCGCCCGCGTAACCCGATATGTCGTAAAAGGCGCTATCCGGCGACAGTACCTTCGCGCCAGACGCGAGGTCGGCAGCAATCCAGGTCTGCAGCACGAACAGGATCGCGATGATGACCAGCGATGCCATGCCGGCAAAGCTGGCCAGATGACGCTTCTCGCTCCTGACTTCTTCTCCGAGCGTCGTGATCGCGTCGAAGCCGAGAAAGTTCGTCGAACCGATGAGGATGCCGGTGCCGAGCCCCGCCCATGTGAAAGTATGGACATTGAAGAGCGAACCGAACGTGAGCCGGCCGTGCCCCATGCCGCTGTAAAGCGCAAAGAGACCGACTCCGACGAACGCGGCCAGAATGACCAGCATGATCACGAGGAACGCCTGGTTCACTTTCGCGGTCACCGAGATACCGACCAGATTCAGGATCGTTCCGAGGCCGACGAATCCGATCACCCAGACGGAACGGGGAATCTCGGGCACCAGGCTGTTCATCGCAACCGCGCTGACGACCGCGAGCAGTCCCGGCGCGATGATGTAGTCGAGAAACACCAGCCATCCGGCCAGAAAACCGGCCAGATCGCCGATGCCGTTTTGAGCATAGGTATAGGCTGACCCGGCTGCCGGAAATTCCTTGCTGAGTATCTGGTAACTCCGGGCCGTAAACATCATCGCGACGACACTCACGATGTATACCAGCGGCACCATACCGCCGCTGACATTGGAAATGATTCCGTAAAGTGCGAACGGCGCGATCGGAAGCATGTAAACCATGCCGTACACGATCAAATCGAGCACACTCAATTCGCGGCTCAATTTCAAGGACGATTCGCTTATTCCGGCAGTTTGTTCAGACGGATTCGCACCGGCGAACCCTGCTGACGAAATAGCGGCCTGACTTCCAGATCCGCGCGAAATATGAGTATCCATTCCAGACGTCCTTCCACTTCGTTGCTCGAGGCATGATCGGAATCCAGCCTCCGACAGTCGCCCTGAGCCGACCATGAGACTGAACATTGACTTATACGTATAAGTCAAATGCTCGACGCTTCAAATTGTGCTGTCAACGGGCTGTGGGAGAGCGTTTACCCGGAGTGGATGGTTATTTTCGGTTCGAGCGGTAAACTCCGGCCGATCGGCGACACCGTATGCGTCGCGACGCGCGAAAGTATGCGTCTCGTTGAGAAGGATTCGACGCGCACTTGCGTCAGGCTGCGTCACATTTCACAGCCTCGAATATTCGCGATTTATCTTCATATTTGAACCGTCGACTCTATGCGCGACACGGCGACTCAAAGTCCGCACCTGGCACGCCGCGCTAAAGCGACGCCCCGCCGCACATGACGATCTGCTGCCCGGTGATCGCACCCGCATTCGCGCTCAGCAGAAAAGCGGTCAGCGCGGCGACTTCATCGGGCGTGATGAATCGCCCGATCGGCGGCAGCCTGGGCGGCGTGGCCGCACGCGCCGGATCGCGCAGGAACGGCGTGTCCGTCGCACCGGGCGCGACGACATTGACCGTGATGCCGTGCGGCGCGAGTTCCGCGGCCCACGATCGTGCGAGCCCGACCAGCGCGCATTTGGTCGCCGCATACTGGCTGCGCGTGGCCGCGCCGTTCGCGGTGCGGCTGCCCAGCAGCACGATGCGGCCGCCGGGAGGCATCCGCGGCACCAGCCGATCGGCGAGAAAGGTCGCGGATTCGACATGCAGGCGCCACATTGCCGCGCCGTCGTCGTGCGACAGTTGGCCGAGCGGCGCGGTGCGCATGAAGCCGGCCGCATGCACGAGCGCGTCGACCACGCCGAGCGCGTCGCATACGGGCGCGAGCGCCGCAAAGTCGGTCACGTCGACCGGCACGATCTTCAATGAATCGTGCGCCGTTTCGACGTGCGACCGGCACAGTCCGGTGACGCGCCAGCCGTTGGCGAGCAGGCGCTCGACGATCGCGCGGCCGATTCCCGACGACGCACCGGTGACGACGGCATGACGTGAATCCAGACCCGGCTGCTCCCGTTGCGCCACGATGTCTCCCGTTACGTTTGAACTTGCAGCGGCCCGCCGGATGCGGCCGTTGCTTTCGTGCTGACCGCCTGAACGGTGACCCTCGCCTGCGCATGAAACGGTTCGAGCTGCTCGTGCAGCGCGCCGTCATCCGTCACGAGCGTCCAGTCGCGTTCGAGCGGCGTCCAGTGCTGTTGGCTCGCGCGCCCGAGCTTGTCCGCGGTCACCAGCACGAACACCTCGGCTGCCTGCCGCATCACGCATTCCTTCAGATACGACTGCTCGCTGCTCGCCTCGCACAATCCCAGCTCGGCCACCACGCCATCGGCGCCGAGGAATGCCTTGTCGACGCTCAGCCGGCTCAGCGCGATTTGCGCGAGCGGCCCGAGCGTGCTCATGCTGGACGACCGCACATCGCCGCCGATCACCGTCACGTGCACGCCCGACGACACGAGCGGGCTCACGACCAGCAGGTTGTTGGTGACCACGTGAACGTCCGTCCGGCCCGCGAGAAGACGCGCGAGCGCCGCCGTCGTGGTGCCGCCGTCGAGAAACACGGTGTCGCCGTCCTCGACGAACGAACTCGCCGCGTGCGCGATTGCTTCCTTCTGTTCCTGCGAGCTGATGCGCCGCTCCTCGAGCGACGGCTCGGGCTCGTGGCCGCCGACCGCGGCGGCGCCGCCGTACGTGCGCAGAATGCGGCGGTCGCTCGCCAGCGCACGCAGGTCGCGACGCACCGTCGCCTCGGACATCCCGAAGTGCTCGCACAGCGTCGCGACGTCCGTCATGCCCCCGAGCACGGCCTGCAGCATCGCCTCCCGGCGCCTGGTCACTTTCATGTGCGTGAATTCCTGGTCTGATCGATTCGGCGCACCATGGCGCGCCTCTGGACCGACAAGTTTATCGAATTGCCGCAGTGACCGGCCAGTTGCCGCGGGGAGCGTCATCGGCCGCGAACCCATGTTTCGTCGACGCGCACGTACTTGATCTTCTGGCGGAACCAGGTGAACGCGATGTGCAACGCGCCGTCCCGCGACTGCACGATCGACGGATACGAGTATTCGCGGTTGCGCTGGTCGGCCGAGTTGTTCGTCATGCAATACCCGTCGCCGATTTCGAGGTTGCGGCGGCGCGGCCACGTCCGGCCGCCGTCCTCCGAGATGGCGAGCGACATCGGCGCGCGCGGCGCGCCCCAGAACGCGGTGCCGCGCACGGACGCCTGCTGGTCGCGCAGCTCGCCGCTGTCCTCCGAGTCGTCGATGTCGTCGTACAGCGAAGCACGGCGCTCCTTGCCGTGCGACGCGTCGCTTTCGTTGAACACGAGCGCGAGATGACCGTTCTGCAGCACCGTGAACTGGATCGACGAGTTGTTGTTCGGCAAGTCGGTGCGCTCGGGCGCGCTCCAGGTACGGCCGTCGGTCGAGCGGCTCGCGTGGACGAAGTCCGCCCAGCGGCTGCGGTAGAGGGCCAGCAGCGACCCATCGTGCAGCACGTGAACGTTCATGTGCACGCACCCGACGCTGTCCGGCACTTCGTGCGGCGTCCACGTCCGACCCTGGTCGTCGGACACCATCACCGCGCTGACGTCGTCGTTGCCGACCCAGCGCTCGCCGGGCTCCGTGCGGCACAGGAAGATCGGGCAGATCCACGTGCCGTCGTCGAGCGCGACGATCGGCTGGCGCACGAACGTCCCCGGCCGGTCGAACAGCGTGTCGACGGGGCCCCACGTGAGGCCGCCGTCCGTCGACACGCGGCGACGCACGATCGCGGTGTTCTGATGCCCGGACAACTGCGCGGTGTAGATCAGCCACAGGCGGCCGTCGGGCGCGGTGAACAGCACCGGGTTCTGTTCGGAGCGGGTCGGGTCGTCCGACAGCTTGCGCGGCGCGGACCATTCGTCGGTCCCGGCCGCAAGACGCGACAGGTAGATCGACACGTCGGGAATGCCCTCCTGCGTGCCGCCGAACCACACGCACAGCAGGTCGCCGTTGTCGAGGCAGTGCAGGTTGGCCGCGTGGTTCTGCACGCAGGCGGCGGGCAGAAACGCCTCTTGCCGTTCCGCGTCGGCATAGGCCGTGCGAACGCAATGATCGGACGCGGCGCTGGCCGCTTCAACGAGGTTCGTGCTCATGAAATCTCTCTGGGTGGGCGACGTCAGTGCGATTCGCGATGCGTGAGCGGCTTGTCGCGAAGGTTCGCGCCATCGCCATGAAACAGCAGCTTGCCGATCACCAGCACGATGGCCGGCGTCACGAGTGCGACGTACATGTTGTCGATGCCGAACGGGTTGCCGAGCAGGTACCAGAACGTCGTGGCGAGCGTCGCGACGACGAGGGCCGACACGGCACCGCGCTTGCCGCTGAAGAACGGCAGATAGATGCCGATCAGCGCGACGACCGACACGGACAGCCGCAGCGCGCGACTGAAGAACGACAGCGCGAGGATCTGCGGGACGAACAGCACGAAGATCAGCGGCAGGAAGCCGACGATCAGCGAGATCCAGCGCGTCATTCTCAGTTCGACGTCGGGCGTCGGATTGAAACGCGGCACATAGAAGTCCTTCACGATCAGCGACGCGATCGCCAGTGCGACGGTGCATACGCTGACGAAGATCGATGCCACGAGCGACGTCGTGACGATGCCGGCCAGGATTGGATTCATGTGCTGCAGGAAGACGGGCAGCGCGTACAGGCTCTTGACGCCGGGATACAGGTACTTGGCCGCCACGCCGATGAAGCCGAGCGCGAGCGCGATCGGCACGCACAGGAACGCGGCGATCAGCGACGATGCACGCGCCCCCTCGGGGCTGCGGGTGGCCGAGATCGCCTGGATGATGAACTGCGTCGAGAAGATCGCCCCGGCCGTGCCGATGATCCATGCGCCGATCGTGCCGCCCGACAGCGCACCGGACCACGTGAAGTAGTGCGCGGGCAGGCTCCGTGCCATCGGCGCGATACCGCCCGACAGCTTCCACGCGACGCCGACCAGAATGGCGATGCCGAGCAGCTTCACGGCGCTGTGCACGACCGTCAGGTATGCGACGCTCTTGAGGCCGCCCCACACGAAATAGATCGTGCTGACGATCGCGGTGATGACGGCGGCCGTCGGCAGGTTGATGCGCATGACCGTCGAGATCGCCGCCGCGCCGCTCACGTAGTTGCCGACGTTCACGACAAACAGCGCATAGATCATGATCGCGGAAACGGCGAGCTTCGCACCGTGCCCGTATCGCTGCGCGATGAATCCGGAGATCGTGAATTCACCGGATGCGTACAGGCGCCGGGCCATGAACAGGCCGAAGAGCAGGAAACCGATGGCGGCCGCGAGCACCGACCACGACGCGGCGATGCCGGCCGAGAACGCCTCCTGCGACGTGCCGACGGTCGATTTCGCGCCGATGAATTCCGACATCAGCAGGATCGCGACCACCAGCGCCGGCATCGAACGCCCGGCCACCATGAACTGTTCGGAATTGCGGCTGCGCAGCCGGATACTAACCACGCTCGTCACCACGATGTAGGCAACCACCATCCCGATGATGGTGGCGGTATCCCAATAACTGAAGGTGGCCATCGCTTGTCTCCACGTTACCTTCGGTTGATGTGCGTTCGATGCGTCGAGCGATCCGGCCTGTGCCTGCCGGTATCGCTCGACGGTGCTGCGTGTCGTTGCGTACGGGGCCGCTTACGCGGCGCTGGCCACGGGCGACGATTCGTTGCGCCGCGTCGCGAGATCCACGGCCTGGCGGAACGCTTCGAGCAGGCTGCGTTCGTCGGCGATGCCCTTGCCCGCGATGTCGAACGCGGTGCCATGGTCGACGGACGTGCGGATCACGGGCAGGCCGACCGTCACGTTGACGCCGGCTTCGAGGCCCATCACCTTTACCGGCCCGTGTCCCTGGTCGTGATACATCGCGACGACCACGTCGAAATCGCCGCGGCCCGCGCGGAAAAACAGCGTATCGGCCGGCAGCGGGCCTTCCACGTCCCAGCCGCGCGCCTGCAGGACTTCGACCGCCGGCACGATCTTCTCTTCCTCTTCGCCGTAGCCGAACAGCCCGTTCTCGCCGGCATGCGGGTTGATCCCGCAGACGCCGATGCGCGGATTCGCGATGCCGGCGCGCACCAGCGTGTCGTGCCCGCGTTCGATCGTGCGTTGCACGAGGCCCGGCTCGATCTTGCGGATCGCGTCGAGCAGGCCGATGTGCGTCGTCACGTGGATCACCCGGAGATTGGGTGCGACCAGCATCATCGACACCTCGTCGATGCCGGTCAGATGAGCGAGCATTTCCGTGTGGCCGGGAAAAATGTGGCCGCCGGCATGCAGCGCTTCCTTGTTCAGCGGCGCGGTGCAGATCGCGTCGAGCTCGCCTTTCGACGTCAGTTCGACGGTGCGCGCGATGTATTGGTACGCGGCGTCTCCCGCGATCGCCGACAGCTTTCCATAAGGCAGGTCGGCCGGAATCAGCGCGAGGTCGATGCAATCGACGACGCCCACGCGGAACGCGCCTTCGGACGGACGGCCGATCGCGCTCACCTCGAGATCGACACCGGCTCTGCGGCCTGCATCGCGCAGGCGCGCGGCGTCGCCGACGACCACGGGGCGGCACTCCTCGTACACGGATGCATGCGCGAGGCTCTTCATGATGATTTCCGGTCCGACGCCGGCCGCGTCGCCCATGGTGATGCCGATGATGGGACGGTTGTCCATGGCAATTCCCTTCACTGATTGGGTTGGGCCGTGTCGGCCGGCTCGCCTGTGTTCGCAAGCCGGCGCCAGGCGTGATAAATCGATTCGGGCTGGCCGAAACCGCCGGCCTTGGTCACGACGGGCAGTGCGTTGCCGTGCAGCCGGCATTCGAGCAGCGGCATGCCGTCCTCGATTTCGTCGACGACACGCAGCGCGCTCGCGCCGGCCGCGGTGAGCAGCGCGCGTGCCGTTTCGCCGCCGGTCGCGATGATTGCGCCGGCGTGGCGCACGGCTGGCGCGAGCAGCGCGGCGAGGCGCGTGGAGAACAGCAGCCCGTCATTGACGTCGCCGCGCCGTGCCTGGCTCAACGAGACGACGACATGCCGGCCGCCACGCAGCGCGTCGCTTGCCACGGTCGTGACGTCGCTTCGCGTGTCGTCCAGCGCGCAGACGCTGACTTCGAGCGCAACGAGATGGGTGCCCGCGTTCGCCTTGAGGCAGTCCAGCTGCGCATGCGAAATGCTCGACATGCTGCCTACGACCGTCAGCACGGGGCCTTTCGAATGCGGGCCGCCGGCCGTCGGCCCGCTCGCGCCATGCGGTGGCCCCAGCGCTTCGATGACGCCGGGGGCCAGGCCGGCCGAGCCGACCCAGAACACGCCGTCGAGCGCCGCGGATGCACGCGCGATGCGTTGCAGGTCGTCGTCGGATTCCGCGTCGCACACGACGGCTTGCACGCGGTCGGATTGCAGCTCGCGCAGATGCGCGGTGAGCGCGTTTGCGTTGTCGCGCACCGTACCGATTGCCGTGTAGGCGACACGCAGGTCTTCGGCGGACAGCAATGCAACGAGATCTGCCGTGCCCGGGATGTGTTCGTTGCGCCAGTATTCGCTCGCTTCCACGGGCACGCCGCGCACCCATTGGCGGCCGTCGATGGTCGTGCGTCCCGAGGCCGGGTAGGCCGGGCACACGATCGCCATTCCGGCGCGCGACGTCAGCGCGGCGACTTCCGCCGCGAAGTTGCCGCGCAGCGTCGAGTCCACCTTCTTGTAGAGGCGCGTGCCGGCATTCGACAACGACGCGACCGCATCGACGGTGCGTCGCGCGGCCACGTCCTTCGGCAAGCGGCGCGAATCCACGTCGATCGACAGAATGTCGACCCCATGTGGCGCCGCCGCCGCGTGCGCGGCATCGAGCACGACCATGGCCGTCAGGCCGTGACGCAACCCGGCAACCGCGCAGTCGGCCGCGCCCGACAGGTCGTCGGCGACGATCAGCAGCCGTGCTGCGTGCGGGGCGAGCGCGTTCACGGCAGCAGGCGCCGGTAGATGGACTTCATGTCGTCGAGCGTGAGCGCCTTCGGGTTGTTGCCGAGCAGGCGCTTGACCTTCGATGCGGCAACCGCGAGCGCGTCGAGATGTGCTTCGGACACGCCGAACTTGCGCAGATCCTGGGGTATGTCGACGGCTGCGGTCCACGCCTCCATCTTGTCGATCAGCTTGCGGGCCGCGTCGGCGTCCGTGTCGGCTTTCGACGCGAGATCGAGTGCGCGCGCCACGTTCGCCAGCCGGTCTTCGATCGCATCGAGGTTGAACGCCATCACGTGCGGCAGCAGCATCGCGTTCGCGACGCCGTGCGTGACGTTGAACATTCCGCCGAGCGGGTACGCGAGCGCATGTACCGCAGCGGTACCGGCGGCGGTGAGCGCGAGACCGCCATACATCGACCCGAGCATCATCGCCTCGCGCGCCTTCAGTGACTGGCCGTTTTCATACGCGTCGACGATGTTCGCGCCGATCAGGCGCATCGACTCCATCGCGTACATGTCGCTGATCGGGTTCGCCTTCGTCGAAATGTACGATTCGAGTGCGTGCACGAACGCATCCATGCCGGTCGCGGCGGTGATCGGCTTCGGCAGGCCGAGCGTCAGTTCGGGGTCCAGAATGACGATCTGCGGCAGCAGGTGACGGCTGACGATACCGACCTTCAACGATTCGTCCGGCAGCGTCACGATTGCGTTCGGCGTGACCTCGGAGCCGGTGCCGGCCGTCGTCGGCACCAGGATCATCGGCACGCCGGGGTGCTTGATCAGGTCGATGCCGAGCCAGTTCCGCAGCGGCTCGTCGTTGGTGAGCCGGACCGCGAACAGTTTCGCCGCGTCGAGCACGCTGCCGCCGCCGATCGAAAGGATCGCCTGCGGCGCAAACGGCGCGATCTGCTCGTTGAACACCGTCTCGACGTTGCCGATGGTCGGCTCCGGCTCGACGCCGCGAATGATGCGCACGTCGACGTCCTTCGCGTCGAGCGATTCGATCACGCGATCGACGATGCCGAGCGCTTCCATCGACGGTTGCGTGATCAGCGCGATGCGCTTGACCGGCGTATCGAGCAGCGCGAGCTTGTCGGGAAGCGTGGCGAGGCTGCCTGCACCGTGGACGATGTGCCTGACTGTCTGGAAATGGTAAGTCGTCATGCTGAGACCTGTTTCAGTGGCCGCGCGCGGCGTCGCGGTAGACGGAGAGCGCTTGCGCGAGGCGCTCGCGGGCCTGGGCATCGAGCGGCTGCGCGGGCGAGCGCGCAGGGCCGGCCGGCATCCCGAGCATCTGCGCGGCGGTTTTCAGCACGACGGGCATCGTGCCGAGTGCGAATGCGTCGCGCAGCGCGCGCAGCGACTCCTGCGCGGTGCGTGCGCCGGCGATATCGCCGGCGTGGAACTTGTTCCAGATCGACATCACGACATGCGGGACGGCGTTGGTCGTCGCGGCGACCGCGCCGTCGCCACCGGCGATCAGCGTCCAGAGGATCATCGAGTCGGTGCCGGTGAAGACCGCGAAATCGTCGCGCCGCAGGTCGATCAGTTGCAGCAACCGGTCGAAGTCGCCGCCGCTATCCTTGATGCCGCGGATGTTCGGAATCTCCGCGAGGCGGCGCACCGTATCGACGGTCAGCGTGATGCCCGCTTTCGCGGGAATCGTGTAAAGCATGACCGGCAGCGGCGTCGCGTCGGCGATCTGCTTGTAGTGCGCGTAGAGTTCCGGCTGCGTGGCGCCGTTGAAATACGGCGTGATCACGGACACGGCATCGACGCCGGCATCGGCCATCTTCCGGTTCAGGTCGATCACGTCGCGCGTCGCATACGCACCGGTTCCCGCGATGACCGGCACGCGCGAACGTGCCTGACTGACCGCGATCCGCGCGATGCGCAGCTTCTCTTCTTCATTCAGCGCGATGAATTCACCGTTGGTGCCGAGCACGAACAGGCCGTGCACGCCGGCCTCGATGAGCCGCTCGACCAGCGCGCGCAGGCCGTCTTCATCGACGTTCTCGTTCGCCGTCATCGGCGTGATCAGCGCGGGAACGATTCCCTTGAACGCAATTGACATGCAGGCTCCATCGCGGAAAGGACGGCGGACGGGATCGCCGTCTGCAGGGTTGTCTTGTGTCGATAGCGGCGCGGAAGGCGCGTTTGCGGTCGCGACCACGCCGCCACGTACGCCAGCCAGGGCAGCTCGTATGAGGAAACGCGGTGTCCGGGGTGTTCTCCGCACACATGATCGCTTCAATCAAAATAACTGCTCGATGTGTGCATTTTAGCCTGTTTCATGACGATAACAGTCAATGAAAACCCTTATATGATCGAATCGATCATTTTTTTGTTCGCGGAGCAATCGGGAATGCGCGGAAGGCTCAGTTTCGCCGACGTGTGCCGCGGTCGCGGAAATCGAGTGGGAGCAATAGCGGAACAATCCGAAATTCGCATGAAGCAATAGCCAAACTGGATCGACGGTGAAGGCGCCGGCCGCAGGCAGTTCACGGAGAGGCGCGAAACCCGGCTTAGCCGCTTCCCCATCCTCAGACCATCCACCAGAAAGTGACCCTTCTAACACAACAGGATTGCATTTTCACATTCAATGTGATTTTATTATCACCTGTCGCAACCCGCCGCCGACCGCGTGCGTGCGGCGCCCCATACCAAGGAAGAGACGCAGATGGAGACAATCGCCGTCATCGGCAGCAACATGGTCGACCTCGTGACCTATGTCGCGCGCATGCCCGCCCGGGGCGAGACGCTGGAGGCCCCGAACTTCGAGCTCGGCTGCGGCGGCAAGGGCGCGAACCAGGCCGTCGCGGCCGCGCGCCTCGGCGCGCGCGTCGTGATGGTCACGAAGGTCGGCGACGACGTGTTCGCCGACAACACGATCCGCAACTTCGAACGCGAAGGCATCGACACCACGCACGTGCGCAAGGTCGCCGGCGTGCCGAGCGGCGTCGCGCCGATCTTCGTCGAGCCCGATTCGAGCAACAGCATCCTGATCGTCAAGGGCGCGAACCGCCACCTGCAGCCGGCCGACATCGACGCGGCCGCGCCGATGCTCGCCGAATGCGCGCTGATCGTGCTGCAGCTCGAGATCGAACTCGACACCGTCTATCACGCGATCGAATTCGGCGCACGGCACGGCATTCCGGTGCTGCTGAATCCCGCGCCGGCGGTCGCCGACCTCGATTTCGAACGCATCCGTTCCGTCGAATTCTTCGTGCCGAACGAAACCGAGCTCGCGATCGTGTCGGGCCTGCCGGTCGATTCGCGCGAGAGCGCGACCCGCGCCGCCGAAGCGCTGGTCGCACGCGGGCTCAAGCACGTGCTCGTCACGCTCGGCAGCAACGGTTCGCTGCTGGTGTCGCGCGACGGCGTGCATCACGTGCCGGGCGTCCCGGTCGACGCGCGCGACACGACGGGCGCCGGCGACGCGTACATCGGCTGCTTCGCGCGCTGCTATGCCGCGTCGCGCGACGCGGTCGATGCGATGCGCTACGCGTCCGCGTACGCCGCGCATTCGGTCACGGGCCTCGGCACGCAGAAATCGTACGCCGACGCCGCGACGTTCGAACGCTTCCTCCGCGACGCCGGCTTCTGACCGGCGCCTTCATCGACGAGACATTGGGAAGGAGACACCCATGAGCCGAACCCGGATCGAACACGCCCCCGACGGCTATTACCTGAATCGCACGCCCCTCTTCGCGTTCACGCTGCTGTGCTGCCTGTTCGCGCTGTGGGGCACCGCCGCGAACCTGAACGACGTGCTGATCGCGCAGTTCAAGAAATCGTTCTTCCTGTCCGATTTCGAATCGGCGTTCGTGCAGTCCGCGTTCTATCTCGGCTACTTCTTCCTCGCGATTCCGGCCGCGACCGTCGTGAAGAAGTTCAGCTACAAGACGACGATCCTCGTCGGCCTGCTGCTCTACACGACCGGCTGCCTGCTGTTCTTCCCGGCCGCGTCGATGGCGAAGTACGGGATGTTCCTCGTCGCGCTGTTCGTGATCGCCGCGGGCCTGTCGTTCCTCGAAACGGCGTCGAACTCGTATTCGACGCTGATGGGCCCGCGCGACACCAGCACGCGGCGGCTGAACATCTCGCAGACGTTCTATCCGTTCGGCGCGATGGCCGGCGTCTACATGGGCAGCTTCCTGATCTTCAAGGAAGGCGACGCGTCGCATGCACAGCTCGCGGCGATGTCGGCCGCCGACGCGCACACGCACCAGCTCGCGATGATCCAGGCCACGCTTGAGCCGTACAAGTGGCTGATCGTCGTGCTCGTCGCCGTGTTCATCGTGTTCGCGCTTACGCCCTATCCGGCGTGCAAGGGCAATGCGGCGAGTACGGTCATGCACCGGATCGACGCGCGCGGCACGCTCGCGCGCCTGTTCGGCAACCGGCGCTTCGTCGCGGGCGTGATCGCGCAATTCCTGTATGTCGGCGCGCAGGTCGGCGTGTGGAGTTTCACGATCCGGCTCGCGATGCAGATCGGCGGCCTCACCGAACGCGGCGCGTCGCGCTACCTGCTCGCGACCTTCTTCGCGTTCTTCGTCGGCAAGCTGATCGCGACGCTCGTGATGAAGCGCGTCGGCCCGGCCAAGGTGCTGATCGTCTACGGCATCCTGTGCATCGCACTGCTCGCGTACACGATCAGCGTGCACAACATCACCGCCGTGTATGCGGCCGTGTGCGTGAGCATCTTCCTCGGCCCGTGCTGGCCGACGATCTACGGGCTGACGATCGACGGCCTCGGCAAGGACACCGAATACGGCGGCTCGATCCTCGTGATGAGCATCGTCGGCGGCGCGGTCGTGCCGCTGATCCAGGGGCTGATCTCCGATCACACCGGCGGCAACATGCAGCTCGCGTTCGTCGTGCCGCTGCTGTGCTTCGTCGTGATCGTGTACTACGGCTTCTACTGCCTGCGTCACCTGCCGGCGGCGACGCCCGACGCGGCGGCCGACGGCCATGCGTCCACGCGCTACGCCGCGACGCGCAACACGTCGGGAGCCTGACCATGCGCGGCGAGATCGAACTGCGGCGCGACGACTTCCGCGAAGCGCCGCGCACGCTGTACCGCACCGACGGCCTCACCGTCACCGCGTTCGCCTATCCGTCCGGCGTCGAGGCGCTGAAGCTCGAGAACCGCCGCGGCCATCTCGTCGTGCTGCCGTATCTCGGCCAGATGATCTGGGCCGCCGAATTCGACGGCCGCGACCTGACGATGAAGCACATGTTCCGGCAGCCGAAGCGCGCGACGTCGATCATCGATACGTACGGTTGCTTCATGTTCCACAGCGGGCTGCTGCGCAACGGCTGCCCGGGGCCGGACGACACGCACGCGCTGCACGGCGAGATGCCGTGCGCGCCGATGGACCGCGCGAGCCTCGTCGTCGGCACGGATGCGCGCGGCGCGACGGTCGAAGTGACCGGCGAATACGAATACGTGCAGGGCTTCGGCAGCCACTACGTCGCGCGTCCGTCGGTGCGGCTGGCGGAGCACGATGCGCGGATGACGATCGCGATGGAGGTGACGAACCTCGGCGGCACGCCGATGGACCTGATGTACATGGCCCACCTGAACTACGCGTACGTGCCGGGCGGCCGCTTCGTGCAGTCGCTGCCGGCCGGCGGCATGCGGCTGCGCGACAGCGTGCCCGCCCACGTGAAGCCGACCGCCGCGTGGCGCGACTACACGGCCACGCTCGCGCGCGAACCGGCGCGGCTCGCGACGCTCGATGCGCCCGCGCTGTACGACCCGGAGATCGTGTTCTTCATGAACGACGTGGAAACGGATGCCGACGGCATCGCGCATTTCCGGCTCGCGCATCCGGACGGCGGCGCGTTCCACACCGCGTACCGCCCCGCGCAATTTCCGCATGCGACGCGCTGGGTCCTGCACAACGCGGATCATCAGGTCGCCGCGTTCGCGCTGCCGTCGACCTGCGAGCCGGAGGGTTACGAAGCCGAACGCCGCAAGGGCCACGTCGCGGCACTGGCGCCGCGCGCATCGCGCCGCTTCGACGTGGTCACCGGCTACCTGAGCGCGGCGGAAGCCCGCGATGCGTGATGTGATGAAAAGCGCGACGAAAAGTGCGACGCAGCGCGCGCCGCACGCCCGCGCCGCATCAGGTCACGAGCGCGATCCCGTGCTCGCGGATCGTCGTTTCGTAGCGGCGGCTCAGTTGCCCGTCGGAGATCACGTAGTTGAAATCGGTCAGTTCGGCGAAATAGGCCGCGCGCACCTCGTCGAATTTCGTGTGGTCGACCAGCAGAAAGCGGTTCTGCGCGCGCGCCATCACCTTCTTCTTCGCATCGACTTCGTGGAAATTGAAGCACGTGACGCCGCAGCGTTCGCTCACGCCGGCCGCCGAGATGAACGCCTTCGACACGCGCACCGAATCGAGGATGCCCGTTTCGGCGACCGATTCGAACACCATGTTCTGGCGGTGATACGCGCCGCCGCACAGGATCACGTTGCAATGCGGCTTTTGCTGCAGCTTCGCGAACACGTTCAGCGAATTGCAGACCGCCGTGAATTCGAGGTCGTCGGGGATGAAATCGACGATGAACGGCGTGGTCGACCCGCAGTCGACGAAGATCGTGTCGCCGGTCGTCACGAACTGCGCGGCCAGCTTGCCGATGCGGCGCTTTTCCTCGGTCTGCCGGTTGTTCTCGGCGCTGATCAGGTATTCGCCGATGTCGCTGCGCTGCGCGGCGAAATGGCGCGTCACGTAGCCGCCGATCAGGCTGAGGCCGTGCGGATTGTCCGCGAGATCGCGGCGGATCGTCATTTCGGATACGCCGAACAACTCGGCGACTTCCCTCAGATGAATCGCGTTCTGCCCTTGCAGCACGTTCATCAATGTCTTGATCCGTTCGCCCTTCTTTGTTTCCATGCCTGTATCCTGCGTGCCCGCCGCGTGAGTCGCTCGTCGTGCCGGGCGCGCGGGCCCGGCCGGAATGTCGTATTTGTAACAAACCGATGTGAAAACATCAACTTTCCGTGTGCCCTTTCCGCACACGATCCGTGGAGTCCTGACACATGCCGCTTTCCAACGCCCAACTCGCCCAAACCATCGATCACACGCTGCTCGCGCCCGACGCGAGCGACGCGCAGATCCGCGAACTCTGCCGCCAGGCGGCCGAGCATCGCTTTTACTCGGTCTGCGTGAATTCGGCGAACGTGCCGCTCGCCGCGCGCGAGCTGGCCGAAACCGGCGTGCTCGTCTGCGCCGTGGTCGGCTTTCCGCTCGGCGCGGGGCTGTCCGCCGCGAAGGCATTCGAAGCCACCGCCGCGATCGCGGCGGGCGCGGGCGAGATCGACATGGTGATCAACCTCGGTGCGCTGAAAAGCGGCCGCGCCGACGACGTGAAGGCCGACATCGACGCCGTACATCGCGCTTGCGGCACGGTGCCGCTCAAGGTGATCCTCGAAACGGGGTTGCTGACCGACGACGAGAAGGTGCGCGTGTGCGAGATGTGCCGCGATCTCGGCGTCGCGTTCGTGAAGACGTCGACCGGCTTCGGCCATGGCGGCGCGACGCTCGCCGATGTCGCGCTGATGCGCCGGACGGTCGGGCCGACGCTCGGCGTGAAGGCGTCGGGCGGCGTGCGCGACCGCGCGGCCGCGCTCGCGATGCTCGAAGCCGGCGCGACGCGGCTCGGCACGAGCTCGGGGGTGGCGATCGTGACCGATCAGGGCGGCGGCGCGGCGGGGTACTGACGCGCGAACGGCCGGCCTTCGCACGCATGCCTCGCGCGTCAAGACCGGCCGTCGACATGGCTCGCACGCATCGCACCGTGCGGCGTCGCCCGGCGGATGCGAAAAAATCGTACCGGTTGCCGCGCTCGGCAGCCAACGTAAGGTATCGAACAGAAGCGCCGCGCGCGAAAATACGAAAATCGAAAAAACAGCGGCCATCCGCAGCGCTTCGCGATCCGTGAACTCATCGTCAAGGCTCCAATGCAAGCCAATCTTCGATCCCGGTTCCATCACGACGGCTTTGCGGTTATCGACCGGCTGATCGACCCATCGGAGATCGAAGACTTGCGCGAAATCGGCCATCGTCTGCTCGGCAGCCGCACGGGCTACGCCGAGGGCCTGATGTTCGATTTCTATCCCGAGACGAACGGGCGCGATGCCGGGCCTCAACTGCTCCAGCTCCACTGGGCCTCCTATTTCGAGCGTCGGCTATCGGCACTCCGTATCCGTCGCACCGCGTTCGAGATCGCCCAGGCGCTGCTCGGCCCGGAGGTTCGTTTTGCCGGCGACAGCTTTTTCCTGAAGCAGCCGCGTACGGGCACCGTGACGCCCTGGCACCAGGACGACGCGTTTACCGACGCGCGCATCGAGCATCGCGAAGTCAACTTCTGGATTCCGCTGCAAGCCGTCTCGGTCGACAACGGATGCATGCAGTTCATCCCCGGATCTCATCTGTACGACGTCCTTCCGCATGGTCCGCTCGGGGGTGACGTGACCGCACATGGGCTCGAGTGTGTGGGCGGATTCGATCCGGCGCACGCCGTGGCATGTCCGTTGATGCCGGGAGACTGCACCGTGCATGCGGGGCGCACGCTGCATGCCGCAGGGGCCAACCTCTCGGATCAGCCGCGGTACGCGTATGCGCTCAATTTCCGGTTGCCACGACGGCGCTCGAGCGTGGCGACGAACTTCCCCTGGCACAACACCTGGCGGCCCTCGCGCATCGAGCGCGCCCGGGCGTCCCGAAGCCTGCGGGGGTACTGGCCGTACCTTCGACGCGAACTGTACACGTTCGATTTCCGCAATCCGTTCGAGTGGCGACTCGCAGGCGGCAAGATCGCGCGTTGGCTGAACGTGCCGCGGCGGCAGCTGCGCGAACCCGGGCCGGAATGAATCGTGGCGAGATCCGCCGCACGAGCGGCACCATGCGGCGGCGCCCGGCAAATGCACGCGGTTCGGCCAAAGACCTCGCCTCTTCCGCGCACGCTGCAACCCCGGCACAATGCCGGCCATGCGCTACGACAACGCCTTCGTCTACCCGTCCACCGGCCTCGCCGGCCGGATCGCCAACCGGATCGTCGCGAGCGGCCCGCTGCTGCGCGCACGCCGCGCGGTGCTGTCGCGGCTGCCGTTCCTGCAGCTCGCGAGCGACGTCGAACAGGTCGTGTATTGCACGTGGATCGTCGATGTCGCGGCCGTCGCGCACCTCGTGCCGCGCGGCGTCACGCTCGCGAGCCGCGGCGGCCGCACGCCGTTCACGACGCTCACCTACCGGCACCGGCACTTCGGCCCGCGTCTCGCCGGCCCGCTGCGGCGCGTGTTTCCGTCGCCGCTGCAGAGCAACTGGCGGCTCTACGTCGACACGCTGCCGCACGGCGCGCCGGCCGGGCGCACCGTCCTGTTCGTGAAGAACGTGTTCGACCATCCGCTTTATGCACTCGGCAGCCGGCTGTTCAGCGACGCGCTGCCGTCGCATCTCGCGCGGCCCTTCACGCACGCGGCACGCGATGGCCTTTGGGTGACAAATATTGTGGAAATTTCCGCCAAAAGAACTAGCCTTCACTCATGGATTGGAATGCTAGTCCGGCGGTTTATCCGCCACATCTGCGTTCTCGCGTGCGCCGCGGTTTCGGGATAGGCATAGGTCCAGATTATCGATCGTGGTGCCAGATCAAAGGATCCGCCGGAAAAGGAACCTCAGCCTACGTCCGTGGAATAAAAATCGACCGAATCTACCAGCTACTCAGCGAGAAGGAAACAACCTATTTTTATTTGCTTGAACGGAGCCGGTCCATCATCGACATCCGGGAACACTGGCCCATCCTGGATCTCGATCGCACCTTGCAGTTGTCTCGACAATGTGGCATTCATCATCCCTTCCGCAACGGCGCCCCCGAACCGTTCACACTGGATTTCCTCGTTACAGAGCTGACCGACAAGGGGCTTACGTATCGAGCAGCGAACCTGTCTCCTACGGTTGCTAACTTGCATGATAGAAGCGGTCAGCTACTGCATGTCCAGTATTTGTGGTGTATAGAGAATGGTGTGCCCTGGTTTCGCGTTGACACCAGCCAATTTGATCGCAAAGTCCTCCAAAACTTGCGCTATATCCGGTCGTGGTTTCTCCATCAATACCGCAGTGACGACGAGTTGGCAGAGTCATACGCCGAAACCTTCCTCGCATGCTACGAACGCAATGTCCCTCTACAAAGTCTCCTAGTTGCATCACGTCAACGTTTGCATCTCACTGACACGGCGGCGCTCGATACATTTCTCTATTGTGCGTGGTCGCAGCGTATTCCGGTTTCTCTGACGCACCGTCTTGCACTTAGCGCACCTGTCGTCCTAGACGACGGCTACAACCATGGTTGACTTCGTCGCCATTCCCTCTGCCACACCGGCCCCGGGCCTTGTTTTGCGCTTATCAGGAAGCGAGCCGACTTATCTGCGCATTACACATCGATTTAATACTTGCGTCTACGCGATGTGGGTTAGCGAAGCGAAGCTTGCTCACGACGCAAGGCGTCCGCAGCGGCTCTTGCTTCACGAACTTGCCGAACTTGCCAATGCAACAGGTAGCGAATGGGGCCGCATTGTACTTCCAGACGCATTTAAAAATATTCCCGACCCGAAATCCGATCCAGATATACGTCTTCAAGCTATCTGGAAACTTGTCGAACCACTATTGGCGCAATTCTCCATCGAACAAAATCTGACCAGAGGCATGTTCACTCGATTGATCCGCGATCACGCAAAAGTTAAGCTCGTCAGTCCTGTCTCGCTCCGACGTTGGGTATTGCGCTACTACTATTTCGGCGGATCGCGCCTTGCACTGCTCGATTTACCGTCCGGGCCGCACGGAATCGTGTCAACGACCGATCTCCACGCTGACGACCTGACTACACCAGCTCCTCGCCGGCGAGGCCCCAAGTCAGCCTTATCTAATGAATTAGGTGAATGTGATTTCGTCGTACAGATAGAAGACATCAACGACATGCGCGATGCCATGCGGCGTCTCCGCGGCAAAGCGACACAGACCGGCGCACACGAATCCTATCTGGGTAAAGAATTCAGAGAGCGTCACCCCGAACGCTACGCAGCTTACACTCGTGGCGAGCAGCAAATTCCCGTGACTTTGCGTCAGTTCCGTTACTACATCCGCGGGCCTGAGACATCAATATCCAACTCCCCAAGGCACCCATCTCTGCCAGGCGTCTATACGGCGGCCCTATATGCCTCTAGCGCAGGTGAGATTACAGAAATAGACAGCGCCACTGGGCGCCTTTTCCTCAGACAGAAAGGGCAACCCGAGATATGCCTTGGTCAGCCTACGATCTATCTTGCAATAGACCGCTGGAGCCGCTATGTCCTATCTGTTTATATGTCGCTTGCCCCACCGTCTTACGAAGAGCTTCGCTACACGCTACTGATTGCTTTTACATCACGAACCAAGCGATTCACGGCACTCGACATCGATATCGACGATATACGCTGGCCGCCAGGGATCCTCAGCGCGTGTATATGCGTAGACAGGGGTTGCGAATTCTTATCCGAATCCGCTCAACAATCGATCGTAGACGACTTGCGCATTGAGCTGAGTGTTCTTCCACCCGGTTGTCCCGACGGCAAGGCCATCGTTGAACGCCTGATAGGTGTATTAAAGAAGCGCATGGCGAGCGAAGGGATGCGTGGGGCTTACGCCGATAGGCCTCGGGACAGGACATCACGCAAAGTCGCTGACACTGCTCGAAGTGCCTCGATTTACTCGCTCGCCGACGCCTATCGGGAAGTGATCGAGATCGTCCAGGACCATAACAATCGCTCCCATAGTGCCCTCGAACGCTACGAAATCTTAGCGGAAGCCGGTGTAGCGCCTACACCGCAGGCTGCATATTTATGGGGATTGAAGCATCAGACCGGCCGCCATTCGCCACCCTATTTGGACGACGATTACTATCAAATGCTCCTTAGCAAAGACATGGCAACACTATCCAATCGTGCCCTAGTCTACCGTAACCGAGTATATCGGCCGGTAGACTCACTTGCGTGGGACCTCACCAAGAAATCAACGGCCCGAGCGAAAAGACTGTCCGTCCGCGTTGACAAGACCGAGCCGTCCCGCATCTTTGTACCAAACAAGCGCCATGCGTGGGCCACGTTCGAAATGACTTTAGGCGCACTACAGGAGCTGCACGGCGTCACTTTGGAAGAAGAAGACGCTCGAACGCATATCAAATTGCAACTGAAAGCTAGCGCGGAACACGATGCTCAACGTCAACGCATAATTAGACATACCGATAATTACAAACACGGAACGAAGTCAATTTCACCACAGATCGAAGATGCACGCACCCAGCAAATAACGCGCGCCGACGAAACCGAACGTCTTAAAAAACAACTCAGTGGCAGATCCGACCAACACAAAGAGCCAGAGCGTTCGTCGTGCGCTCAATCAATCAATGATTGGCAAAAAGTCGAACTTGACGAACGCAGAAAAAAGGTCGATCTCATTCGCATGAAGAGGAATCAAAAATGAGAACTGCAACCATTGTTCCTGCGTGCTACCATCCAACTGATGTCCGTCGATTCGACGGCAATCCATTCATCGAAGCACTGCCACCGCTTCCAGCAACTCGCGACACATTCCTCATACAACTATCCAACTATCCGGATAAACCAACTGACGCTTTGCGCCGCAAATCCGAAATTGTTCGGATGATGGAGGTCAACGCACTTACCGAAATCGTCTATCCCTTTCCAGATTACGAAAAACCCGCAATCGCGCTGGCGTCAATGTTACGCGAGACATATATCGCACGCAATCCACTCAACGCGATAGATATGCAGCGGCGCCACGCGCTTGCTACAAGCGAAAAAGATGGTCTTCCTTTTCCACCAGACTGGCGATCATCCGCAAAAGGGCACTGCATTATAGCGGTCAGTGGAATGGGAAAAACGACTTTTGCGGATGCGTTTCTATTGCGCTATCCACAGGTCATCACTCACACATCGTATCACGGTCGCCGGCTCACATGCCAACAGATCACTTACGTTATGCTGCGTGTTCCCCATGACGCCACGCTCAAGAGCCTCTGTCTTCAATTTTTCTCGGAAATCGATCGACTACTTGGAACTGAATATTTTCGCTCAGCTAATTCTGTACGGAATATCAGCCCGATGGTCGAATTAATGAACCGAGTCGCAACCTCAGTCTCGCTCGGACTCATCGTCATCGACGAGGTACAGCACATTCGATCCGCATCCGGTAAAAATTCAGAATTGATGTTAAACCTCTTCAGCGAAATTCTTGAGCGCATCGGAATCAGCCTATTTTTGATGGCTACACCAGCACTCGACACATCTTTATTAACGAACGTTCACAATACACGGAAGTCCGTCTCTGATGGCTTCTCCAAGTTATCTCCAATGAGCAAAAACAGTCCGGAATGGATTGATTTTACCGACACCTATTGGGATCACACATATGTCAAAAAAAAGACACTGCTCACCAAGAACATTCGTCAAGCGTGGTATGACGCGTCAGCTGGCAACACCGCATTTGCGGTTCTTTCGTTCCTGCTCACGCAGCGCAACGCAATCGGCGGCGTCGAAGTCGTAGATGAAGCGGGATTCAACCGCACACTCAACACCGACATGGCGATTCTTGGTCCCGCTATCCAAGCACTCCGCAGTCGCAAACATGCAAAAATGGCCGAATTTGATGATTTGCTGTTCGGCAGCGAGTACGAATTTCTGATGAAACAACTCCAGGTGGATTTCCCTGCCCCGCCCATCTCACGGGAAGAATTTGACGATATTTCTAATCAGGAGCGATCGACCAAACCACCTCGCCAAACGCGTCCACGCCTAGCTCGCAAGACCGCGTCTGCTCCAATGCCACCGACCGAGGATCCGCTGAAACGCGCTGGCAAGGGCCGCAGGCAGTCGTCATGATTCCGCTCAGTTTCGTGCCGGCTCTACTACCAGATGAACTACTCTACTCGTGGTTGGCGCGGACACTCGCACTCAACGCGATGAATTATTGGTCAACCATCAATATGAGCCGCCTCTTTGGCAACCGGCAAGTCTTACCCGGCATCGACCTTCCAACACATCTAGTCGATCTCGACCGGAATCTCGGCTCCAGTATGCCGTGTCGGAGCTTGCAAGCAACGCTCGACGTCGCCACGATGTATCCATATTACCGTCCGTTTCTTGCCCCCGAACGAGAACCAGCTATTCGCGAGATCATGTATTCTGGCGACGGTCGGATATTAAAAGTTAAGCTCGGTATCGTTTCTTCCGGCCTAAGTGCGCTACCTCCGCTCCGGTTTTGCCCCACTTGCGTCACGGCAGACATCGATCATTACGGATGCACATACTGGCACCGGTTGCATCAACTTCCGGGCGTGTGCATATGCCCGATTCACCTCACGCCTCTCGTCGATTATTTCATCCGACAAACGTCAGTAAATAGGCATGCATTCGTACTTCCGCCTTCATTTAGCCAGCCGATGATCGAAACCCAACCTCGCCCCCCGGTGGTGCATTTCGTTACACTGTCACGGGCACTTCTTGAAGCAAATCTGGAGGCTATTGACACCACCACACGAACCGAAGCCTACCACTCCGCACTTGTCAGCGCGGGCTTCCGGAAAGGCGTGCGAACGAATTACGCCGACCTATCATCTGCACTCAATACGTACTACGAGACATTCAATGACTTACCCTTCCCGGACAAACTGCGACGAACTACCAGAGGTGCGCTATCCTGGTTGCATCAATTGCTAGAATACCCCAAGTACTCCGTACACCCACTCTATCACCTATTATTGATTGGTTACCTTTTTGGTGATATTGCACGCTTCCAGCATGCGCTCGGGAAAATTCCGCATAATGGTCTTGAGGGAAAGGACCCACCACTTTCATCGACAAGATATTGCCAAAGACCAATTTCAGAACCTGAAATTGACCAATGGCGTGAGAAGCAAATATTTCTCCATCACAAACGGCACGGACATATGGGGCACGAGGGTATAACAAACATCCACCAAGAATTCGTTGATCGCTTGGCCGGCGTCCCTATAGCGAACACCAGCTTTATGCCGCACCACGAAGCTGTAAGTACGTTGCGCATAGCCACACGTGCAAGTCTACGCAAAATGCATCGAGGATTGTGGACCCTCTCGGCACAGACTCATCTGGGCGCCGGCGTATGCGTCATAGGCTCCCACTGCAAGCAAACACATCGCTGGCTGCGCGAACATGATCGCTTATGGTTACAGGACATGTGTCGAGATCTAAAAGTTTTCCATGGTACTGCGTCACGTGTGGACTGGGTGCAGCGTGATCACGAACTTTGTGCACGACTGGATGACCTTCTGCCTACTCTACCGGCTATATACGCAACACAGCGAATGGCCGCGACTCGATTGATGCGCCAACTTGGAAAAGCGAATGTGATGTCGAAAAAATATTTGAGCCATTTACCCAGGCTGCAAGCAAGGCTGAAACTTCTCGCCGAATCACCTACAGACTATCAGATCCGGAAAATCGAAACATGCGCTCATGCTATGCAAGCTCGCCACGTTCCCGTCACGCTAGGTAGACTTCGACATTGCGCCGCTATACGCGGCTGGTCCTCCAACGTTTTGACATACCACAAGCATTATGTGATGGCGAGACCAACGTGACACGCACCCCAAAGCGCACAATCTCCTTCGACAATTGACTAGCGTCTAGCCCGTCAAGAAGGCGAACAAGCAATGAAGAAATACAAGCATCTGAGCGCCGAAGAGCGCGCGGCGATCATGATCGAGAAAGCTCGGAACACGCGCCTCAGGGCGATTGCAAGACTGCTCGGTCGCAGCGTGGCGACCATCACGCGGGAGCTGGCGCGCAATTGCACGGAGTCGCCATGCTGCTATGACGCCACGAGTGCGGCCAGGGCATACAGGAGGCGCCGCGAGCGCAGCCGGCGTCAGTCGAAGCTGGCGGCAGGAAGTGCGCTGTACTGGCAGGTGCATCACGATCCGATTTATCGACGCTGGTCGCCGCAGCAAATTATTGCCAGACTTCGCGAGATGCATCCAGACCATCCCGAGCAGCGCGTCAGTCACGAAACGATCTACGCGGCGATTTATAGCCGACGTCGACCACTTACTCCTCACCACCGCGCAGACGTCCCCTTCGCAACTCGTTCTCGACACACGTCACTGCGGCCCCTTCTCTTATGAACGCGGCGACATGCTTTACGGTTCCCAAAAATGTCAGCCACAAGGATCCGACCAGCTAGTTGATCTTTGGACATTGACTCAGCAACTGCGAGGATCGCAGCACGAAGGTTGGGCTCGATTGGACCGCAGGACCGCTTTGCGGCGGTATGATAACGTAAGCGTAATAATGCAGGGCTCGATGTGATTCTTACGCTTCCGAGCTATTGTGGTTATTATGCATCCCTCAACCATTGGAGGAACGTATGGCAACATACAAAGAATTGAAAGCGCAAATGGATACTTTGGCAGAACAAACTGAAGCTGCACGCATAGCCGAGCTACAAGCAGTCGTCGATGACATCCGCACCAAGGTCGCGGAATACGGCCTTACCGAGAAGGACATCTTCGGCGGGCGGCGAGGTCGAGTTGGCGCGAAGAAAGCGACGGCGACGGTGGAAGCGAAGTATCGTGACCCGAAGACCGGCGCGACATGGTCGGGCCGCGGTCGCGCACCAGCTTGGATCAAGGACGCAAAGAACCGCAATCGATTCTTGATCCAAGAATGAGTTTGTTCTTTGCAAAAAATCGGTACTTTTTCCATGAGGCAAAAGTACCGATTTTTTTAGTCGGATTTTTCCAACCAAGGCCGAAAGAAAAAATCGACAGCATTCAGTCGGCCCTGCACCAGAATCGGTGGACGGGACAACAACGGCCGGTGGCCTATGTGGAGGAACTCAATCCCCTTCCGACGAAACAACGATATAACTTCCAGACTTTGTCAAAGCGAAGGGAAGAACCCGGTACCATATGTGGAGGAACTCAATTGGCTTCCGGAAAATTAACCAAATAATCTCCGTTTTAGCCGAACATGAACCAATGGAACCAGTTCCAATCGCGAACAATTAAACCATATATCTTCCGTAATTGACACGCTTAAACCATAAGTCTTCCGGGAGCAGCCCGGCATCCCCAGAATCTCGCGTTCCGCGTAGACCGCACCGCCACCTTGCGCAAGAGCACGCGTACCAGCGCAATGATAGATTAGACCGCGGTGAGCAGCACGCACCCGAGTGCGAGCATCATCAGCGACGTGATCGTCGGCGCCGGTTGCTATATCAGGCCGGGAGCATCGGTACTTGGGGATTTTGGCGCCATTCGTGTCGGCGCGGACAGCAACATACAGGACAACTGTTAGTTGTACTTCGGGCATGGAATGACATGTTCGCTTGTAACGACGTTCGTCCCCACTCCGCGTTGCAGTGAATGACGCCCGCCGAATTCGCCCGTCAGGCAAGGGAGTCGGCCTCACCTGACAACTCAACCAAGCCGGAAATCTTCACCTTCGAGCGGGACTAATTCTGGTTCAGGGCCATACTTCGGCCATTAACATCGTTCTTTTCGCAAAGCTTCGCTGCCTAACGACGTTCTATCCTAGTTTTTCCAATCATTCCAGTACGTCCTGGCAGCTGCGAGGTACGCGTCGAAGTTCCCCGTCGACCAGCAGACGTTGGCGTTGTCGCGCACGAGCCAATACAGGTCATTCGCGCACGCGAGTTGCGTCTTGTCTGCGCGCAGCACCCAATTGAAAATATTGACGAACGATTCCTCGTAGCTCTGGACGAACTGGTCAGCTGGAACATTCCACAGCATCCCCTCAAGAAAGTAAGAGGGGGCAACGCCGTCTGCAATGTACCCGTCATCGATCATGCGGTTCCGCATGTTCTTGCAAATACGAACCATGCGCTTGAATTGCGAGTTTGTGTTTTGATGTTTTCTCGTGCAGCTCTCTGAATGTTGCTTCGGAAAATTGACGATCTCGGCCCCGTCGTTTGCCCAGAAAATAATCCCCTCGTCATACTCGTAATCTATACCGGTGCTCGCAGCTCGATACCTTCGATGTTGTGAACAAACAATTACATCCGCGTCACGACGACTGCCATTTCCCTTAATGAATATTGCTTTTTTCCCGGGCTTAACATCTGAACCAAATTTTTCTTGCAACCAGGCGAGGACGTCCGCTTTGAATTCCCTATACGTATACGTCGCCGGACTGAATGCCCTGTCGTAGTTCGCCTTCGCGTCAGGATCGAGCGCGTTGGTGTTCGCGTAGTAAGTCTGGTTAAGTTGGATTACTACGTCGACATCGCTGTCCCGGTACACGTTCGTGCCATTTCCGTATGATCCTTGGAGAAATACTGAAAAATCCTTAGCGGAATATGGTGAGCTTCCATCGTTTAACGCCTTCTGAATCGTTTCATATGTTTTGGCAGATTGTTGGACCGATCCAAGATGGGACCATGTTTCGAGCTGTGATTCAGAAATTGCCATTTGCTCCACTCCTCCAGAGAAGAAAAGCTCTGAGCATTTTCTCATGCTCTGTGAATGACTGCACTCCGCGCTGCTAATCGCATGATCGACCAAGAAAGTGTTGAGCGACAGGCAATACCCCTCATTTCACACCCCACGGGGTGCCCAACGGCCACTTTCGAACGGCGTCTTCAAAGCGCTTTATCTCATCAGGGCACATCGATACTCGCCGCATGATTAACGAACCGTGAGTCGGACTACTGGTCCAATAGCTACCCTTAAGCACGCTGCCTCCTGATATTAACTCGAGATCACCAGCACCATTTACCAGTTTTCGCGCACCTGGATATTCGTTTTTCAGCTCGAAAACGTAGGCGAGGTGTGTCGCGTTGCTTCGCGCGTTGCGAATAATCGCCTCCACTCTCGAGTCTCCAGTCTGACTCTGTGTGAAGCTTTGAAGAGATAGCGTCAGATACGTCTGCCTGATGACGAAAACGATAGGCAACGTAAGCGGTGGGGCACCGGGTGCCTGACCATAGTCGGAGGATAGGCATCCAATCCAAACCCCTCGGAGCAGTGGCCGACCACTCCATACCGGCATGCGGCCAATGCGCCATGCCCATTTGTAGTAGATAACGAACAAGAAGGATGCCGCAGACAGGCCCGTTGTGAACCAACGAAACAGATTTGTCAGGTCCACTGGGGCGTGAAAGAAGTGAATGTTAACCGAGGCGATCGCACCGGCGAGCAACACTACGATTGTAGTAAATGCCTTCTTCAACAGAGTAAACTGCTGTTCGGTAAGCGTGAAGTTTTCCATCAGCCCCTCCGTCGCCCTACGCGAACTCCTCTGGAAAAAACAATTGGATCGGCATTTTTGCTCAACAGTCCGGCACACACAACGGCATCCATTCTGGAGCCTGCGACAGCTGCTAGTTGGCGGGCTCCTATTGGTGTGCCCTGAGACACTGAGGCTTTCAGAATGTCGATCGGTGGAGAAAAGAACTGGGAAACGTGTGTCAAGTGGGTAGTTTCGACATCAATAAGGTGGAAGCCATCATGCCAAACGGACGCGACGGTCGAAATTGATGCAAGAACTTGGGCAATTTGCTGAAATCCGCCAACAGGTAGAGCCGGATCAAACAGAGTCTGGTCACCAAGGGGGACGACCGGCAGACGCAGGGGACCGAGATAAAAGAGAACCCCCAGTCCATTGAAATCGTCGGGTGCAATGCCCGTCACCGCGTCCAGGAGATCGAACGCAAAATCTGTATGAAGCGACATGGTTTATGGGCGTTCAAGGATACAGCCGTAGATATGCCGAACGCGTGCGACTCGACCATTCTAACGGACCGCAAGCGTGGCGTGGAGAATCCGTGCACGACATGAAAGACTGACATTTGATATCAGCTGGTCACGGATAGCATGGTCCATTGGGCATATCTTCATTTCCATCGTCGCACAATAGGGATTTACACACTCGAAAGCCGATGAGTCAAATAAGTGCGGAAGTGTTTGCGTATCGACAGAGCTTGGTGCGCATCCGTCCCGGCTGTGTTGGTCACGGCATCGTTATCGTTGGCGTGCGCCCGATCAATCACACGCCAACGAGCGCTCGTATCCAGGTCGTCCAGGCTTGCCGCCAGCCGGATCTCGGGCGGCCGGGGCCAAATGACGTCCGGCTGCCAACGAATACATCCAGGTTGCTGATCGGAATCCGCTCGGCGCTTGCCTGGTTCAGATAGACGTCGCTTTAACCACGTTACGTTTTTCGCTTAGCAGTCGATTGGGGTCACGCTGTCCGGGAACGACCTCTCTGTAAACGTTGCTGAGGAGGTCGTCGATCTCAAGCGACAAATTCAAAAGCCAGCGCCACTTTTCCTGGCTGTCAAAAATACGACGACCGCCATCGGGGACAAGTAGTTTGCCGGCCCAGTCCCGATCCTTGCAAGCCGCGTCCAGATGGCGCTGCGTCTCGGCGAGAACAGCCAGATCGGTGAACTGTCCGAGGCGTAGTGCGCTCATGTCGGCGTGGTACATAAGCGAGGCAATATCGAAGCTTGAAAGCTTGATCTCCCGGTCAGAGTCCGCCTTCATACTCTTGCACAGGCGAATGGCCTTGCGAAGGCCGCCTTTGATCGAGTCGCAGCGGCCACCAACCCGGGCAATGTGCAGAAATGGGCGGTTGCTGATTGTCTCACCAGTCTTCTTATCGTAAATCTTGACGCCACGGTCCTCCTCCCTACCACTACTCTGGTACGCCTCGGTATCGATCCAGTGCGCCGGCACGACATCCACGGAGCGCTGAAGGGAGGCGCCGGAAACCTTGACTGCCTTACCACCGGAAATGTCAACGTCGGCCGCCGGAAAAGCTGCTCGTAGATCAAGTTCGACTTGCGCGCGAAGGCCTGCCAGTCTTTCTTCGCTGGTCTCGGTAGTATTGCTTCGGTAGATTCCCTGTCTTGCCTTGATCCCGCTCCGCGCGAATGTACTGTAATTCTTCAGGATGGTCAGAAGGTCGACGTCGCTGACACGCCTGATATGGACGTCTAGTGGTACGGAGCCCTGCAGTTTAAACTCGGTGCTAACACCAGCGGCATGCAGCCGGTCGCGTAACTGATCCGCTACCCGGTCCGCGTTGGCGATGCTGACGTCGGTGTACTTCTTGCCTACCGCCGTCATCGCGCCGAGCGCATACTTTGTCCAGTGCTGACTCGAAGTTCCACGTGTCTCCCAAGGCTCAGGGCCCGCCGCATCCAAGGTAATGCCGGCGTGAACCGAATCCGCTCGAGAAAACGATTCCGTCGCAAATGAGCTACCGGTACGCCGCTGCCTAAGTTGCGAAAGACGTTTGTTGATATCCGTGGTCATCAGTTCCTCTTCGTCCAAGTCATCGTGCCGAAAGTCATACGGCCGCGGCCAGTGAAATACTCACCCGTTGCGGACCGAAGATCCTTGGCGATCGTCATGACAGAGCACCCGGTATGAGTTCGCAATTCGGTAGCCTCCGGCCGGGGGTCATTCCGATAGTGGTACAGCAACACGACGCCGTCGACGCTGTCGTGAGCAAGTGCCGCAGAGATGCTGTTCGAACCGGATGTATCGGTGGTCATACGGATCCGCAGTTTGTCCCAAGACTGGACAATCTTCACCTCGCCATGCCAGTCGAATCTGGTCGTTCCATCTGGAGCGAGTGATTTTCCCTGACAATCCCACGTACCCGAAAGGACCGGAACTTTTAACCAAGCGCCGACGCCATACCATTTCCAGGCCCACTGACTCAACACCCAGTACAGGGCACCGAAGACGGCGCCAGCGCCCACCAGCGACAGCAAGGTTGGAGGAATGTTGACGTTCCATCCGAACTTCTTCGCCAAGTCGACAAAGTGCAAAATAACAAAGACTAGGCCACCGGAAATCGCGCTCGCGGCGAAGCTCAGGAGCCGACCTACTTTAGCTCGATTGGCGCCACCCATCACCGAGTATTCGTGGTCCTGCGGCGCTACCATTTATATCTCCTCGTTTTGAACAAGACGTTGCGCCTGTTATCCAGGTCAAGTGGAGGCATAGTTGCTGCATTCAATAGCACAAGCACTGAAATTCGAGAAAATATGCCAAAAATTGATCTACCGAACAACGGATACGTGCTTAAAAATTGCATCAGCAGAAATTCAAACGTTTGCTTTCGTTTCACGGAGACTTCGCAAACGATTGACTAAATATCCGCTTAACGCTGGACGAAATCATTCGAAACGTCCATCAACCGTAACCTTTCGTCTCGGATGTGTCGCGAACACGGCGCTCTAGCCAAGGGAATCTTGATCGTCGTAGCCATCCGATCACAACCGAACCTTCCGCCTCCAACGGCTTGTTGCGGGTCGATGGCAATGTTCGATGCAACTCGCCACGCCCAGTACGTGAACAGATAGGAGCGTTGGCCCGCCCCTGGTGCGGCTGCCCATGCGCGACTGCATGGCCTATCCGCTTCGCTCCAGCGACGCCTCTGCCGGCGCATCCCTACCTCCGGCTTTGTTCTAGACTAAGCCAGTGAATATCGGCCAAAACAGTTTGCGATAAATACTCTTATCGCATGGTGCGTGTGGGCGACCTAAACTGGATGCATGTGTACTGCCCCGACCTCCTCCGCACGGCCGGGCGACGGAAATTTCGCTGGGACAGCCCTGCCCGATCTCGCGTCGCTGGCCGCCCTGCGCGCCTGGCATGAAGGCCTCACCGCCCGCGCGGCGGTCGCGCGCTACCTGCCGCACCGCAAGGCCGATGGACAATCGTCGCGTGGCCTCCTGGGCCGCATCCGTCGTCAGCTCGTCGCATGCGCGACGGCCCGCCAGCGCGACGACCTGATTCCACTGTTCACGCACCCGGCCGCGGACCGCACCCGCCATGCAGCGCAGGTCGTTGTCGCCCTCGACGTGCTGCGCACCACGCCCATTCCCGCACCGCTGCCAGCCGACCCCGTGAACCGGTGGCTGCCGCCGCGCACCGCACGCGCCCTCGCCACCGCCCACATCAACTCGCTCGCCGACCTGCTCGTGCACCGGGCGCGGCGCAAGCGCTGGTGGCGGAACATTGCGGGCCTCGGCCGTCAGGGCGCGCAACGCCTCGAGACTTTCCTGGCCGCCCATCACGCGTTGGTCCAGCGCGCCGCTACGCTCGTCGCCTACGAGGCCGACGGGGCTCAACTCGTCCCACTATGGTCACTTGAGTCCCTGCCCGCGGCCCTCGATGGCTCACACGGCCGCTTCCGGGCCCCACGTGACACCTGCGGCCTCGCCGCGTCCAACGACTACCAGGCGATCGAGGCTTGGCTGACACTGCACGAATCGGCGCACACCGCACGTGCCTACCGGCGCGAGGCGGAGCGGCTGTTGCTGTGGGCGATCGTGGAACGGCGCGTCCCACTTTCATCGCTCACCACCGACGACGCGATCGCCTATCGCACCTTCTTGCGACGTCCGACGCCCGCCGCGCGCTGGATCGGGCCGCCGTGCCCGCGCGCCACACCGGCCTGGCGCCCGTTTGCCGGGCACCTGACAACGCGCTCAACAGCCTATGCGCTGGCCGTCCTGCGCGCGCTCTTCGGGTGGTTGGTCGGCCAGCACTATGTCGTGCTCAATCCGTTTGCGGGGGTGACCGTCCGCGGCGGCGCAACGCGCGCGCCGTTCGATACCGGGCGGGCGTTGACTGACCGGGAGTGGCGGGTCGTGCGAACTGCAGCCGACCAGCTCGAGCGGACCGGCTGGAGCGCCCCGGCTGCCGAGCGGCTGCGGTTTGTGCTCGACTTCGGCTACGCGACCGGCCTGCGCGTGCAGGAACTGGTGGCCGCAACGCTGGGCGACATCGCGACGGACGCCCATGAGACGTTATGGCTCGAGGTAATGGGAAAAGGGGCAAAATCGGAGCGCGTGGCCCTGCCACCGCTCGCGCGGGACGCACTTCGGCGCACGCTGAAGGCACGGGGTCTGCCGGTCACACGCACCCAATGGCAGCCGGCCACTCCGTTGGTCGCCGACCTCAATGTGGTCCATCGTGCAGCACGCCCTGGCGGCGCCCACATCAGTGCGACGCGGTTGCGGCAGGTATTAGGTGAGTTCTTTCGGGAGACCGCCGAACGCGTGAACATCCGCCATCCAGCGCTGGCCGACAAGCTTCGGCGCGCCAGCCCGCACTGGCTGCGCCATACGCACGCAACGCACGCGTTGGACGCCGGCGTGGAACTGGTTGTGGTACGAGACAACCTGCGTCACGCGTCCGTGGCAACCACGTCGACCTATCTCCATAGTGAAGAGGCAAAACGTGCACGGCAAGTCAGTGCAGCCTTTCGGTGTCCTCCGCGCCGATCGCATCGCCAGATCATTCTCCGCCGGGCCCAGTAGCCGTCCGAATCGTACGGAATCGACTGACGGCAACACAACCTCGGCACAAGAGGCAGTGCTGGGCTCGGTCTACGTTCAGTCACGTGCGCGCTTGTCTCGTTTTGATGCCGCAGGTCCGAGTAACTCAAGGATGGCACGCAGGATATAGTCAACGTTGCTAGCACCCGCCACCACGCGACGGGAGACGCTATACTGAACCTGATGTCGATTTTGATCGGAGGTGGGGCATTCACGGATTTCCTAGTTCTGGTCAGCACCAATCTTTAGGCGAAAGCTAGCCACGCCTTCCACTCCACCGCGCAGAATGTCGCCATGCTTTACAGCAACGGGTACCGCGGTTTGCCCCACCAACAGCAAGTCTCCCGGTAAGAATCCTATTCCATTAGTTATCAAAGTTAATACTTCAGAAAGGTCCGGTAGCGTTTCGTCTAGATGAATTGCGTATACCGGTTGATTGTTTACGTCTATCCAGACGAGGTTGCTTGTGCATTCAACATCCGAGGCGCGATTCAAACACGTGCAAATTGCCAATTCAAGTGGATGATCGACATCTTTCGTCCCAGCATGCTCGCACAACAAGTGAATATTCGACGGATATCTAAACAGCAGCAAACCTACACCATACGCTGAAGCGTATATCTCTTCGCCCGAGGTACCATGTTTCTTTCGAGCACCGACCGCGATCAAGAGTGCTATGGAGCAGCACAAATTCACGTCGGGGTGGAAAGAGATATCCTCATCGATTGTATGTAATGAGATTCCAGTTAAGGATAAGACGGAGACCTTATCGATTTCGATTTCGCGCCTATCGCTGGCGTGGCCGACCAGCAGGACTCTCGATACTGTGAACTGGCCAACTCCCCCCTTTATCGGAAATTTGAGGAGGCTTCTGCGCTCCAGTGATTCATTTTCAAATTTTCGCATCGCGATAGTATTGAGCTCAATGACGAACATCACATCCAAACCGTGTGTCGAGAAAGGCAGACGGTCCATATTGGGAGCTTCCGGAACCGATCGCGAAGCGCCCAGTTACATAAGCAACGCCAGCGCAGGTGAGCAAATTTGCCACCGTATGGCTGCCGTAAGTATGTCTGTGAATGGCCGCTGGTGTATTCAAGTAGCGCGTCGCCTGCTGCTCAGTTCGTACGCGCTCCGCGCGCGGACAATGGCCAGGCCTCGCACAATGCGCGGATCTCGTCATGACATTCCTTCGCGATACTCTCAGACATCTGGTCGGCACATGCCGCGGCGACGATCATGGCGACGACATCGACGCTTTCGATCGGCAATCCTCTGGACATGATGCCGGCAGTCGAAAGCCGCACGCCCGAAGTCTCGCCGGGGCCGCGCGGGTCATTCGGCACAAGGTTGCGATTGGCGAGCAATCCAATCGACTCCAGCCGGCGTGTTACCAAGTCGCCACTCACCGAGCGGCCTCGCAAGTCGACCATGAGCATTGACGTATCCGTCCCCCCACTGATCAGTGGCACGCCCAAGCGAAGCAGCTCGTCAGCCAACCGCAAGGCGCTCTTGAGCGTGCGACGGCCATACTCTGCAAACGAGGGCTGCAGTGCTTCATGCAAGCACACCGACTTGGCAGCGATCATGTTCATCGCGGGTGTGCCTTGCGAAAAGGGAAAGACTCCGCGGCGCAGACGAGCAGCGAGTTCAGCGTCTCTCGCGACGATCAGTCCGCCGCGCGGTCCGCGCAAACCTTTATAGGTGCTCATGGTAACGACGTCGGCATACGGCACAGGATCGTTAAGCAATCCGACTGCGACGAGTCCCGCGAAGTGAGCGATGTCGACAAGCAGTTGCGCGCCGACTTCCCGAGCAATCGCTGCAAACGATGCATAGTCGATGTCGCGCGGATACGAAGACGCACCGGCGATCAGGACTGCCGGTCGTGTCGCCTTCGCCAAGTCGCGCAATGCGTCGAGATCAATAAGGCCCGTCGCCGGATCCACCGAGTAGTGATGCGCCTCGTAATAGACGCCGGAAAGATTGAACCGCGCGCCGTGACTTAGATGCCCGCCGTCGGCCAGCGTCATGGAAAGTATCCGGTCGCCGCGCCGCGCTGTCGCGGCCAACGCGGCCTGATTGGCTTGAGTGCCCGAATGCGGCTGAACATTCGCGTAACCCGCGCTGAAAAGCTCGCGTGCGCGCGAGATCGTCAATTCCTCCAGTTCATCGGCCACCTCACAGCCCGCGTGATACCGCTGCCCGGGAAACCCCTCGACCGTCTTATTAACAACGCTCGACCCCATGGCGTTAAGCAACGTCTCGCTTACGATGTTCTCCGATGCGATCAACGAAAGCGTCGTGCGCTGGCGATCCAGCTCCTTGTCGAGCAGGGAATGCAATTCAGTATCGCTGTAACTCAATCTGCCCTCCTGTTGGGCGTCGCAAAGGGGAAATCTGCGATCGCTCTACTCTCCTCGCGGCACGATTGACAATTCGTGCTGCGGTTTTCCGGGTAACAACGGCCCGGGCCGCATACTGACCCACGCGTCGTGCCCCGCAAGGAACTGCGGGCTTAGCGGATTGCCGCTTTGGCCGCCAGGCATGTCGAATAGTCCACGTTCCTCGTGGCCTGGCGATACCACCATGCGCTCGGAGGGGCCGAAGGCGGGGCCCGCCACTCGCGGCATGTTGTCGTCGCCGGCAATCGGTTGCTTCGGCGCGCCGAGAATTCGGCCAAGTGGCTGCCATATCGTCGCGAACGGATGCTGAATCGATGTGGTATTGCGCTTGCCCCAAGTTGCCTTCGCCAAGTCCCCATCTGTCGCTGTTGCGCTTCGAATCACGAGGTCGATCGCTTCGAGCTCAAGGTCGCGCCAATTCTCGCCATCAGGCAGCCAGTTCGCCGGCTTCTCGTCAATGAGCCGAGCGGCGACTACCGGCCAGCGGGGATTCGCCTTCGCGTAACTCGCATGTCGATCGAGCCCGTGCAAAGCGCCGTCGACGGCACCGAACAGCTCGGTGTAAATGGCGTCGATGAACATGCGAGCAAGACGGTAACCCACTGAGTCGACACTTGCTCGACCGGTCCACGACGTTTCCAGCAAGCGGCGAAACGCTTGCCGGTCGGGGCGATTGGCAAGTGCTGCGCCATCAAGGACGGTAAGGGCGCGCTGCCGCCACGGCGCAACGAACAGCGCACGATCGTCAGCCAGGACCTGGTAGCCCAGCGCTTCGTCTACTCGATCGCCGAGGCCGGACAGATCGTCGTGAAGCTGGCGAGCCCGCGCACCGAGATCGGCACCCCCATCGCCGATCTTACGATACTCTTCCGACATCAACTGTCGACTATTCGCACTCCATATCTGTCCTTCTTGGGGATCGTTCACACTAGGATGTGCATTCGGAGTGCGCAATGCCGTCCATGTTTGCCGTCGATCTGCACGGTAGGGAAAGCTGGAATCGAAAGATGCGTCGCGGTCTGGCAGCGGGCCGGCGATGGTCCAACCGATGTGGCCCTGCGCATCACCCACTATGAAATTCAACGTGGGCAACCCCGATCGAGAGGCAACGGCTTGCGCCGCACGCACGTCGCCAGCCTCTTCCATGCCCTCAAGCCCGAGATTAACTGCGCCTAGTTGCTGCGCCACCCAATGGATTGCATAGAACCGCCCGCCGATTTGGCGAATCGGTCCAGCCTCTGTTTCAACGACCGCCATCGTTTCCGGCGCGGCGCCGCTCACCCTGATTGTTTCAAGGAAGCAGTGCGCCGTCTTCCAACCGTCCATATCACGATATCGCAGGGCGTCGTGAGAGTCGAATTGCACTTCGACGAGGTCGAGGCTATCGCTGTAGCTGTTCGTGAAACCCCAAGCGATATGTCCGTTGCTGCCCACAATTACAAGTGGAACGCCAGGCAAGGAGGCGCCTTCGATGTGTCGCCTCGCGCCTTGCGCGTCCCGGAACACGAGCTGCATCCGAAACCAGGTATTCGGCAACGCGAGGTTCAAATGCATATCGTTGGACACGAGGGCGCTGCCCATTTTGCTGCGCCATCCGGCCAATGCCCAAGCGTTGCTGCCAACGGACTGCGTCGCCTCGACAGCCGCAATCCGGGACGGACGAACGTCCGGAGCGAACCACGCTGGCGCCGACGCGGGCATCGAGGCGATTGCCGACGGCGACGCTATTGCGTCCAATGGCGCGTCGAACGCACTGGCGGTCGGGAGAAAGAACGCCGTTTGCTGATCGGTCATATGATCCTTGAGCCAACCTCGAGCAATCTTCCTAGGGACGAGGTCGCCCTGTAGATCGAAGTACATGGAGCATATGACCAGCAGCGTATCGGCTTCAGTCCAAGGCTTTGGACGTTGCATCAACACGCCGTACTCAAACGGCCACGCGTGCAGCTTCGCAAGCCCTGCGTTGACTCCTGCCGTATAACGCTGGAGCAAAGTCTTTTGCTCAGGTTCCAACGTCGCGAGGACGGCCTCTGCACGTGCCCTGAACCTATACAATCGATGCGCACGGTCTATGGTCAGCGCCTTCGCGCCAAACAGTTCGGCAAGCTCTCCAGATGCATTTCGACGCAAGAGGTCCATTTGAAAGAACCGCTCTTGCGCATGGACAAACCCGGTGGCGAAAGCTACGTCGGCCCGGTTGACGCCGGTGATCAGAACCGCATCGTCAGCGTCCCGCTGGACGCTGACGGGCGCTTGCAAGCCAACGCTTGCGATTGTTCCGTCCTCGATCGGAAGGCTGGCATCCACGAAACGCCACACAAACAGTGCGAGCGACATCAAGAGCATCGATATCGCGGCGACAACGCAAATGATCCAACGCCATGATCTCAAAACACCAGACATTTGCACTTCGCCATAGTTTCAAAAATTCAAAGTTGATCGGCGCCAGAAGCCGATTGCGGTGCGCGACGTGCTGCGCAGACCTCTGATCAGCCTGTTCTAAAATACAGCGGTGCCTTTGCACAATAAGGACCACCACCTTCTTCTCTGCTCTACGTGCAGCTTTGACAAGGGACTCACGCAATAGACACTTCTCGAGCCGGAGAATCAAAAAACGACATACCGACATACGCGCTTAAGCTTGCGCCGCATTTAAAGTCAGGCGAATTATTTGCACAAGCCATGAATTAGAGTATTTATTCTAAAAACAAGAATGAGGTATGGGAAAAATCTCGCCAAACAGGTTAAGAGCGTCGCAGGCTCTGGCCAATTACCCGCAAGTTCTTGAGAGTATCGAGTTTTAGAGTGATTCCACTAAAATTGCGATTTTTATATTTCATACTTCCACCAATTAAATTACGTCTTCCATTCAGCAACGCCGCACGAAATGAATTTAGGAAATAAGTCAGGTCGCCGGCATGGACGGCAACGGCTCTGCCAATGCACCAATACCTCCTTCGAAACAGACCGACGCCAGGAGTGTGAGCTCATCCAATCTGGCTAGACATCACCGCGGGGTACGGCGCGCTCGCTGCGATGTCGCACAAGAGTACTCAAACTATTGAGCACACGCGTTAGCACCGAGATGGTGAACCGATCCTAACTCAATCATTTCTTTTAATTTACATTACTATTTTAACCGATCATCACACTGGCGATAGTGTAAGAATAAGATTAGCAGATTGACAGCTCTCGTATACCACAACCCTCATCAAACAAAGTTTGACACGTGCTATTTGTCGCACTAATGTTTGTCACTACTGCAAGCGAACATAATAAGCCGCCTCTCCCCTTGAAACGCATCCGCATTAAAGATGCTTGATTTCCTCCACGGAAGGGACGCGCTCGCCTTCAATGTCCGGAGCATCACAACGCAGCGGCAACAGGAATGTAGGCACGTGGTCTTTCAAAAAACCATTCATTTCGAACACACAGATGCGGAATTCCTACCTTATTCGCAGCTTGCAAGACCTGAATTTAATAGCTAGCCATTGCAACCATGTCCTGACTTTGTTTAGCGGCGGGCTAGACAGCACCTACGTATTGAGCCAATTGGCCAATAAAAAGTGTCGGGTAACTGCACTGGCCGTTGATCTCGGCGAAGGTGGCACCGAAGACGAGTTGGAGCACCTTGCGCAGCAATTCCAAGCGCGTCTGGTGGTAGTCGATGGACGCGAGATGTTTGCGGAACAAGCAGTGCTGCCCGCGATTGCCGCCAACGCGCGATATATGGGTATCTACCCGATTAGCTCGTCTCTATCGAGGCCCATCATCGCGAAGATTGCGGTTGAAACAGCGTCAAAACTCGGCTGCGACGCGATCGTGCATACGGCGAACCAATCGCAAAATAGTCTTCGACGGCTAAACGGCGCGATTTCGCAGCTCGGCTACCCGGGCTTCTTTGGAACTCCATACGAATACTCCGCGATATCGCGTCCGCAGAAGATCTCCGAATTGGCAGCCCACGGGCTGCGGCATTTCGAGGCCCGGTCGGTCAGCGGCGACGCAAACCTTTGGTGTCGGGAATTCGAGTCGGGCATGCTCGACAACCCCGAAGGCTTCGAGGTACCGCAAGCCCTTTTTCGGTGGACGGAACCACGCAGCCTGGTCGGCGTCGATACGCACCTATCACTCACGTTCGAGCGAGGTCGACCGGTTGCGTTGAATGGCACGGCATTGCCGCCGGTTGAACTCATCGCACTCGCAAACGAGACCGCTGGCATGTTCGGCATCGGTCGCCATGCGGGCCTCGAGCACCTCGAGCAGGGCGAGAAGGTGCTCGAAGTGCGTGAGACGCCAGCCGCCAACGTCCTGATGGACGCATTCCGCCATCTCGAGACTGCGACGCTCGACGCAGAGCTGCTGCGCGAGAAACTTGTGATCGAGCAATTGTGGGTACGGGAGGCCGTTGAAGGGCGCTGGTACGGGTCCTTGCGGCTGGCGGCGAACAGTTTCGTCGCCGAAATAAGCAAGCAAGTCAGCGGGACAGTCAAATTCAAATTGCGTCCCGGCGTCGCGGATGTGTGCGCAATCCGCGCCGACTCTCCGCGCTATCTGACGGACCGCGATCAATGGGAAAAGCTGGTCGCACGTGCACGCGGAAGCCGGGAACTCGAGATGGCTGTCGAATCCTGACGCCCGAGACCGATATCCGATTATCGTGCGTCATGGGAGCTCAGCCTGAGCCTCATGGGATAGCCATCGACCCGACGCCACTCATCGACATTTCATGACTACCGATCTGATGGATTGCGATCAAGCCCTTGCCGTGGAACGGAGCGCCGGCGGCATGCCGTTGATTAGGGTGCCAGCGTTCGAAAACATGCGTGCGGCTCAAAGCTGGTTACGCGACCGTGCTCCGACTATTCGCCGCTCGCTGCACCGGCACGGTTTCCTTATGATCAAACACCTGCCGATCGGCTCAGCGGCAGACGTCGGTCTCGCTCGCGACGCCTTGATCAAGGATATCGCCGTGAATCGCGAGCGCACCGCCCAGCGAACTCACTTCGGAGATCAGGTGTATTCCGCCAACGATCTCCCTCCCGCGCATCGCATTGGTTTCCACAACGAGAACAGTTATGCGCTGGAATTCCCGGGGGTGCTCCTGTTCGCGTGTCTCGAAGCGCCGACCGCTGGTGGCTGCACGGTCGTAGCAGATACGCGGAAGGTGCTCGCCCAGTTGCCGCCTGAGGTCAGTAATAAATACCGTGCTCACGGGTGGCTATTGACCCGCCACTATCACGCCCACATAGGTCAGACGTTGGAGAGTGCTTTTGAAAGCACCGACCGTGCGAACATTGCAAGGTTCTGTAACGACAACGAGATCGGGCATGAGTGGTTGCCGAATGGCACCCTGCGTACCACTCAGAGACGAGCCGCGGTCGTTAAGCACCCCACTACCGGTGACGAAGCGCTGTTCGGGCATATGAGCTTTTGGAGCAGATGGTCTCTTGATGCCAACGTCAGAAGCATCCTGGCCAGTTCATTCGGCCACGACCAGTTGCCGTTCGATACGTGCTACGGCGACGGGCAACCCATTCCCCAAGTCGAAATGGACATCTTGAACGACACGTACGAGCGAAACGCATGCCGCGAGCCATGGCAGCCCGGTGACGTCATGTTGATCGACAACCTGTTGGCGGCACATGGCCGCGATACCTTCAAAGGCGCTCGGCGGGTGGTCGTAGCCATGGGCGAACTGCTGCACGTCGATGCGTGCGGGCCCACTGTGCCCGCAGCGCGAGGTTAATCAAATCGGAATAGGGAAACAGCGTGGCTATCAAAAGCGACATTCATTTGCGGGATGCCTTGTCCACCGCGGGACACATCCACGGGAACACCAGCGATCTATTTGCGGAAGATCTGACGGAAACCACCGACTGGAAGCAATTTGCCGACAGCTGGAACGACATGCCCGTGGACGACTACATGGCCGATCGGGGACGATATCGGCACAGACGCTTCGCCGAATTTCGGCAGACCGAGAATGCGCATGACATTGAAGAATTGGCGACCACTACCTACCGCCAAAGCAAAGACTACAACCACCTGAACGGAGGCATCGATCGACACTACTCTTCCATCGAACCTCGGATCAAGCGCAACACGGCCTTTCGCTCAATCCTCGGCCGCTTTCATGCGCTGATTCCTCAAGCGCACGAGTCCGGAACGTGGTTGATACAGGTATTTCAGAATCGGATCTACGCACGAACCGGGGAACTCGGAAAGCCAACGCCGGAAGGCATGCATCGCGATGGCGTCGACTTCGTGCTGTCGCTGCTCATCAATCGCAACAATGTCGTAGGGGGTGAAAGTGGAACTTACTGTGGAATAACCGATCGTGAGCTTTCGCAGGTAACACTGAAACGTCCCGGAGACTACATTTTCCTCGACGATAGGAGGATGAAGCACGCTGTGCGCCCCATTACTCCAGCAGTGGCCACCATGCCGGGCTATCGGGATGTTCTGATTGCCATGTTTACAGCTCAAACGTAGCGCGTCCGATCATTGGCGATCTAATATTGCGTTGAGACAATATGGCACCATTTACTAAGATTCTTTTAGAACGATCCAATAGTACTCCTGATCGATTGGCATATCGGTTCCTTTCCGGCGATTCGCTCCCGGAAGAACTCACCTATCTCGACCTATGGAACTACGCCTCATCGTTGGCCGCACTGTTGCGCGACAAGGGGCTCGAAGGCCAGCGCGTATTGCTCGCTTTGAGGGCTCAACGCGATTTCGTCATTGCTTTCTACGCGTGTTTGCTTGCCCAAGTCATCGCCGTTCCCACGGCCATACCACGCAAGCTACTCTTGTCCGATCGCATGGAACGCCTAGCCACCGACGCGCGCGCGACCGCCGTGATCTTCGACAGTGCCGAATTCGAGTCTGTCCGCATACACGCCAACGGTTCGCCACTCCTCGCGATCGATCTACGTAGCGAAGAGACCAAGAGAGCAATGCAGGCTCGCGGCTCGAGCGAGTGCGCAGTCATTGTCGTTCCCGAGAAGAACGACATTGCATTCCTCCAGTACACCTCCGGATCCACCGGAGATCCCAAAGGGGTCGTTGTCACGCACGGCAATCTCACGCACAACAGTGGCGAAATCAACGACGCGATGGCGATTACGCATGAGTCGTCAGTCCTTACCGCATTGCCGTTATTTCACGACATGGGGTTGATCGGAGGCGTTCTGCAACCGATGTTCGCGGGGTGCCCAGCTACCATCATGTCGCCCGTGGAGTGCGCACAACATCCCGAACAATGGATTCAGCTCATTTCTGCCTATCAGATCACCGTAAGCGGCGGCCCGAATTTCATGTATGAGCTGGCCGTCAAAGCTCGCGACCATCACGTGATGAAATCGGTCGACCTATCGAAGTGGTCGGTCGCGTTCTGTGGCGCTGAGCCGATTCGGCGATCCACGGTTGAGCGCTTCTGTGCAGCGTTTCAACCCTTGGGGTTCAACGCCAGCGCTTTTTTTCCTTGCTACGGCATGGCGGAGTCAACGCTGTTCATCACGGGAAACCATGCAGTGGACGCCCTCGACGCCGCGCGTGAGGACTCCAAATCCCCCATGGGATGCGGGTACCCGCGGCGCTCGACGCGTATCGCCATCGTTGATCCGGACACGCGCATCGCGCTAGAAGAAGGCGAGGTTGGCGAGATATGGGCCTCCGGTCCTAGCGTTGCTCAAGGCTACTGGATGCGCCCTGAGCTCACTCACGAGACCTTTCAAGCGACCCTGCCCGGCCAGCCCGATGCCAAGTATCTCCGTACCGGGGACTTGGGTTATTGGAAAGACAACTGCTTGTATGTGACAGGGCGGCTCAAGGACCTCATCATCATTAACGGTAAGAACTACGCGCCACAAGATCTCGAGGACGAGGTGGAGAGCAGCCACGAGGCCTTGCGCCCACGGGGTAGCGCCGCTTTCTCGCTGAGCGATCAGGAAGGCGAGCACCTGGTCATCGTGGCTGAATTGGAACGGGATTGGCTGCGGCGCGTCGATGATTGGCCGCAGGTCGTATCCGCCATACGAAGCGCCATCAGCAGGAGTCATCGCGTGAACGTCCACGACGTGCAGTTCCTGAAACCCGGCGCACTACCAAAGACATCAAGTGGGAAGGTGCGTCGATCGCAGTGCCGATCGGAATACGAGCAGGGCAAAAATTCCCCGGCCGTGGCTTGACTACCCCATCATTCAAATCAACAAGAAACCATGCAGCCTGTAACCGATCATGAACCCGCCGATCAGACGCGGACCGCGCTAGAAGGCCAGATCATCACCGCACTGGCCGGCATACTCGATTGCGACGCCGAAACGCTATCGCCAATCGGACGATTCGATGAACTTGGGCTGGATTCTCTCACCAGCTTTCGCTTCGCAGCTCGGCTCGAGGAGCAGCTGGGTACGGCGATCGACGTCGAATGGCTCTATGACTACCCCACACCTGGCGACCTCGCAGCGTTTTTGTGCACGCAATGCTGAATAACCGTCATCGGCCACGACCATCGATGCCGCTGACTGACAGCGCAGCGCTTGGCGTACCGCGCCATCTCGGCACCTAACTACTTGACCCGAGCACTCATGCACGACCATGTTCGCATTACCGTCCAGAGTCCTCTGTCTGTAGGCCAGCGTAGCCGTTGGTTCTATCGACAACTCAATTCGTCCACGCCTGGGAGGCTCAACAACGCGTTTGCCGTCAACATACTTGGCGCAACCCCTGTCGCGTCCATCACGTCCGCGTTGAGATTTCTGATCGATCGGCACCCTATGTTGCGAGTGGAGATTGCCGAGGGTGGCGGCAACGTCGTCCAGACGGTCGCAAAGATAGATGCCGATCCGTTGGAAGTCATCGACAGCCGAGATCTCGACGCCGAAAGCTTTCAGATCAAGCTTCTTCAAGCTTGCCGTCATTCGTTCGACCGTATCGGGGAGCCGCGGCTTAAGGCCACCTTGTTCGAAAGATCGGAAGGCGAATCGACGTTGCTCCTTGTTTTCGACCATCTAGTCGTTGACGGCTGGTCTTACTGGCAGTTGCTTAAAGAGTTCGATGCGCTGATGGTAGACGCTGACCTGTTGCAGCCTACCTCGTCAGTGGATGCTGAGAACCCTGCCTATTTCAGATACGTTGCCGATCAGCGCAGGTGGTTAAGCAGCGTCGTGGCAGAGGAGCAGCGCAACTACTGGCGCGACCAACTCGCCGACGCACCAGCACTGCAGTTTCCCTATGATCGTCCGCGTCCCGAACTATCGAGTGGCGACGAGGCCAGGCTGACAATAGCGCTCTCTTCAGCCCTGACCCGCCAATTGAGAGCGCTTGCGCATCAACAATCGGCGACGCTATTTATCACGATGCTGACCGCGTATCAGATATTCCTGCACCGGCACACCGGGCAAGACGATGTGGTGGTAGGCATTCCGATGCCCGGACGTACGGGAGTCGAATGGGATGGCGTCGTGGGCGATTTCGTCAACCCGATCGCTTTGCGTACCCGATTCCGCCGCGAGGCGACCGTCGCGTCGGTCATGCGTGACGTGCGCAGCGAGGCCCTGCGCGGGATGGCGCGTCAGCAGTTTCCGTTCTCGCTGCTAGTGGAAGACCTGGTTCCCGCACGCGACAGCAAAGAACATCCGATCTTCCAAACGATGTTTGCCTTCCAGAATGCACGCGAGGGATCGGAGCTTTTGACATTGCTCGCCAAGGCTCAAGATGCGGGGCCGACGCAGTGGGCCGGCATGTCGGTAACGCCTTGCGCTGTCCCGTACAGCGGGCGTCTGAGCGACGTGCCGCTGATCGTGGAAGCCATCGAGGCGGGCGAACAGATCCACTGTTGTTTCAAGTACGATCCCGACAGGCTCGATGCAACGTCGATTGCAAGGATGGCGGCACGATTCGAGACCGTGCTCGCGAGCATGGTGGCCAGTCCATCCACTCGAGTCGGATCACTTGAAATCCTGCCTCAAAGCGAGTACCAACTATTGATCGATCAGTTCAGCGGTCGGAAGGTAGATTACCCATATGACACACTGATACATTTACCGTTCGAGGCACATGCAGCAGCACGCCCCGATGCAATAGCCGTTATCTACGAGAACGAGGTCCTGAGCTATGGCGAACTCAACGCACGAGCCAACCGGCTCGCCCATCTGCTGATCGAACTAGGCATAAAGCAAGGCAACTGCGTTGCTATATGTCTTGAGCGCGGCCCGTCGATGATTGTTGGCCTACTAGGCATTTTAAAGGCAGGCGGTGCTTATGTGCCTCTGGATCCGGGGCAACCTGTCGACCGTCTCACACACATGCTTGCGGACTGCGCGGCTTCAGCGCTGGTAACTCAAATCAGCCTTCGCGATTTACTGCCCAAAGTCGATATCCCGGCGGTCCATATCGACGATCACACGCAGGTCGATCTTCTAGAGAGCATGCCTGCCGTGAATCCGGATCCGCAAGCACTCGGCATCAAACCAACGCAGCTTGCTTACGTTATCTACACGTCGGGTTCCACGGGCCGTCCGAAGGGCGTGATGATCGAGCATGCTGGAATTCCGCGTATCTTCGGCGGAGCACAGGCACGGTTTCAGTTCGGTCCGTCGGACGTCTGGACGCTGTTTCATTCATTTGGCTTCGATTTTTCCGTTTGGGAAATGTGGGGAGCGCTGTTGCATGGTGGCCGCCTCATCATCGTGCCTACGACCTGCGCGCGGGATCCCTCGGCATTCTACGACTTGCTGTGCCAGCAACGCGTCACCGTATTGAGCCAGACGCCCAGTGCTTTCCGACAACTGGTCGCCGTTCAGGGTGAGAGCGCCCGCACCCATTCGCTGCGGCAGATTATATTCGCCGGCGAGGCCCTGGAATTACATACCGTCGAGCGCTGGTTTGCGCGCAATAACCCGTCGCGGACCACGATCGTGAATATGTACGGCGCCACCGAGAGCACGGTGCACGCGACGTATTACGCCGTGCCGGCGGAATCGGAAGTCACGGCGCTGCGCGGCATTTGCGGCAAGCCGATAGCTGGCTATCGCATCTACGTCCTCGACGATGAGCGCCGGCCCGTGCCAATCGGGGTAACGGGCGAGATTCATATCGGCGGTCGATGTGTTGCGCGCGGATACATGAATCTGCCAGACCTGAGCGCGGAGCGCTTCACGCACGATCCGTTCTGCGGCGACCCAGATTCCAGACTTTACAAAACGGGAGACCTGGGCCGCTTCACAGCGGACGGTGAGCTGGAGTTTCTGGGGCGCAATGACTTTCAGGTAAAGATCCGAGGCTTTCGCATCGAGTTGGGGGAGATCGAGACCAAGCTCGCCGCACATCCAGACGTACAGGACGTCGCGGTCATTGCACGCGAGGACGTATCGGGCGAGAAGCGACTGGCGGCTTATGTCACGGCGAAGGACGACGCGGAGCTTTCGGTCCAGCAACTGCGCGAGCATCTGCTCCACAGACTGCCGGAATATATGGTTCCCAGCGCATTCGTGACAATGCCTGCCTTGCCGCTGACAAAGAATGGAAAGTTGAATCGAGGCGCGCTACCAGCTCCAGATGCCACGGCAATGACTGAGCGCATATATGCGGCGCCTGAGGGTGCCGTGGAAAGTGAACTCGCAATGCTCTGGATGGAATTGCTGCATGTCGATCGCGTGGGAAGGTACGACGACTTCTTTGAATTGGGTGGCCACTCACTTCTTGCCGTTCAATTGACGGCGCGAATCCGTGATCGCTTTGAGATCGATATCCCGCTACGAACGCTCTTCGACAATACCAGCCTCGTCGCATTGGCCGATCTCGTTGTCTCGCTGCAGTTGATGCGCTATTCCGAAGTGGATATCGCAATGATCGAAAATGAACTCCGCTCGCTCCCCGACGATGATCTGCGCGCGCTAGTTCGGAAGGGGCACACCCATGGATAAGCAACTTTCGACACAAGACCGTCTGGTACGCGCAGCGCTGCTGGAACGACTCAAGCAACGGCATTCAGTGGCTCCCGCAGTTAGTGCGAAGGCCACGGCTATCGGACGTACTGAGCGGAACAAGCCGCTGGAGGCCTCGTGGTCTCAGCAACGGCTATGGTTCCTTGCCCAGCTGGATCCGGCCGCCAGCCTGGCGTACCACATCCCCGCCGGCTTGCGACTGACGGGCCGGCTCGACCGGGCGATCCTGCGCGCCACGCTCGACCGTATCGTGGCTCGCCATGAGATATTGCGCACCACCTTCGGGCGTAGCGAGGACGGGCGCCCCTTGCAGGTCATTGCCGCTGCAGACCAGGGTTTCCTCCTGGCGGA
>Ga0209455_1000311_pt1 | contig 49589 bp, 49 predicted proteins | sample AraplaCol_mCL_r2_FD_184275 | JGI IMG/M metagenome (GOLD analysis project Ga0209455, IMG submission 184275) | Arabidopsis root microbial communities from North Carolina, USA - plate scrape CL_Col_mCL_r2 (SPAdes) (version 2) | ecosystem: Host-associated > Plants > Roots > Endosphere | place: USA... | reverse complement strand
GTCAGGGCGGAGCCGCGCAGTTCCTTATCGACGCTGTTGGGCAGGGTGGGGGCAGTCTCTGCCAGTCGGTCCAGGCCGATGTCCGGAATCAGGCCCTCCACCCCAACACCCACACCATACAAGCCGGATCCAGCGCTCCCTTGAACTCCGCTTGGCGCGCATGAGCGGCAGCGCCGGAAGGGAGCGCGCTGCAGGCCAGCAGTCGTAAGATCGGCAGCCACCAACCACCGGAGTGCCCACCCATGAGCCCGATCAAGATCCTCGTCGCGCAAGGCGGCGGTCCCACCGCGGTGATCAACCAGTCGCTGGTGGGCGTGGTGCTGGAGGCCCGGCGCTTCCCTCAGGTGGCGCGCGTGTACGGCGCGCTGCACGGCGTGCGCGGCATCGTCGACGAGGATCTGGTCGACCTCACGCAGGAGACGCCGCACAACCTCGAGCAGGTGGCGCGCACGCCCGCGTCCGCGCTCGGGTCCACGCGCGACAAGCCCGACCTCGCCTACTGCCGGCGCATCCTGGCCGTGCTGCAGGCGCACGGCATCGGCTACTTCTTCTACATCGGCGGCAACGACTCGTCAGACACCGTGCGCATCGTGGCCGACGAGGCGCGCAAGGCCGGCCATCCGCTGCGCTGCGTGCACATCCCCAAGACGATCGACAACGACCTCGTGGGCAACGACCACACGCCCGGCTACCCGTCGGCCGCGCGCTTCGTGGCGCAGGCGTTCTCGGGCGCGAACCTCGACAACGCCGCGCTGCCGGGCGTCTACCTCGGCGTGGTGATGGGCCGCCACGCCGGCTTCCTCACCGCCGCGGCCGCGCTGGCGCGCCGCTTCCCCGACGACGGCCCGCACCTGGTCTACCTGCCCGAGCGCACGTTCTCCATCGAGGGCTTCCTGGCCGACGTGAAGGCCACCTACGAGAAGCACGGCCGCTGCGTGATCGCCGTCTCCGAGGGCATCCACGACGAGAGCGGCGCCACCATCGCGGAGAAGCTCGCCAAGAGCGTCGAACGCGACGCCCATGGCAACGTGCAGCTCTCGGGCACCGGCGCGCTGGCCGACCTGCTGTGCGACGAGATCAAGGACAAGCTGAAGATCAAGCGCGTGCGCGGCGACACCTTCGGCTACCTGCAGCGCTCGTTCCTGGGCTGCGTCTCCGACGTCGACCAGCACGAGGCCCGCGAGGTCGGCGAGAAGGCGGTGCAGTTCGCGATGTGGGGCGACACCGACGGCTCGGTGGCCATCCGCCGCACGGGCGACTACGCGGTCGACCTCGTGCTGCAGCCGCTGGAGGCCGTGGCGGGCAAGACGCGCACGATGGAGGACGCGCTGATCGCGCCCGCGGGCAACGACGTGTCGCCGGCCTTCTTCGACTACCTGCGGCCGCTGCTGGGTGCCGACATGCCCGAGGCCGGCCGGCTGCGCGCGCCGGCGGTGGAGAAGGTGCTCAAGCGTTGAGTTCGCGACGTCCGCATCGGAGCGGCTTTCCAGGCTGAAACCTCGAAAGGCGCGCGGGGCAGTTCGGCGGGATGATGGCATGGTGTACACACCGTACACACTCCGCTATCATGTCCACAAGCAGCAGCGATCTGATCCGCGAACTCCGGCGAGCCGGCTGGCAGCTGGACCGCGTCAGGGGTTCGCATCATGTCTTCGTGCATCCCGGCTCGGGCGGCATCGTGGTCGTGCCGCATCCTCGGAAGAACCTCGGCCCAGGGCTGGTGCACGCCATCCGCCAACAGGCCCGCCTTTGAAAGACCCAACATGCGCTATCCCGTCGTGATCGAACCGGGCAATGACGAATCTGCCTACGGCGTGGTGGTGCCCGACCTGCCGGGTTGCTTCTCCGCCGGCGACAGCCTGGATGAAGCGCTGGTGCAGGCGCAGCAGGCCGTCGGCGCCTGGATCGATGCGGCCCTCGATGCGGGGACCGACATTCCGGCGCCCACGCCGCTCGAGGTGCTTCGAGCAAGGCACAAGGCGTGGAAGCATTGGGTGTGGGCGCTGGTCGAGGTCGACCCGGCCGCGCTGGACGACACCCCGGAACGGGTCAACATCAGCCTCCCCAGGCGCGTGCTGCGCCGGCTCGACAACCTGGCGCGCCGCCACGGCGAAACGCGTTCCGGCTTCATTGCCCGCATGGCCCTGGAGCAATCGACCGCGGCCTGATCTCAATCGAGGTCGAATCGCATGAACGCGCTCGGCGGCCCCTCGCTGCCGGGCAGGTAGGCCCACAGCGCGCGCAGCAGATCGCTTTCGCCCGCCGGCTTGGAGAGGAAGCCGTTCATGCCCGCCGCGTGCGCCTGCGCACGTTCGGCGTCGAGCACCGCGGCGGTGAGCGCGATGATGGGCAGGTGGGCCGTGGCCGGCTGGGCGCGCAGCCGACGCGTGGCCTCCAGGCCGTCGATCTCGGGCATGTGCAGGTCCATCAGGATCGCGTGCACCTGCCCCGCGGATCGCGACGCCTGCACGATCGCCTCGCTGCCGTTGGTCGCCTCGATCACCTCGGCGCCCAGGCGCGAGAGCATCGCGCCGACGATCAGGCGGTTGACCGCGTTGTCCTCGGCCAGCAGCACCCGCATGCCTGCCAGCGGCTGCTGCGGCGCCGGGGCCAGCGGGCTGGCGATGGTGACGAAGTCGTCCTCGCTGGCGGCCACCAGCGGCAGGTCGACCCAGGCGCAGCTGCCGGTGCGGCCATCGCTGTCCAGGCCCACGTCGCCGCCCATCAGCGTGGCGAGCTCCCGGCAGATCGACAATCCCAGCCCGCTGCCGCCGAAGCGCCGCGTGGTGGAGCTGTCGGCCTGCGTGAACGGCTGGAACAGGGTGGCGTGCAGCTCGGGGCTGACGCCGATGCCGGTGTCGCTGATCTCGATGCGCACCATCTGCGGCGTGCGCTTGTACAGGTGCACGTGGATGCGCCCCTGGTTGGTGAACTTCAGCGCGTTGGACAGGTAGTTCGACAGGATCTGGCGCACCCGCACCGGGTCGCCCAGCACCTCGCGCGGCGTGTCGGGCGCCACGTGGCAGCTCATCTCCAGCCCGCGCTCCTGGCCGATGGGCGAGAACGTGCGGAAGGTGCTCCAGACGACCGCGTGCAGGTCGTACGGGATCTGCTCCACCTGCAGGTGACCGGCCTCGATCTTGGACAGGTCCAGCACGTCGGAGACGATGCCGTTGAGGAGCTCGGCGGCCTCGACCAGGTGGCCCAGGTAGGCGTTGCGGCGCTCGTCCGGCAGCGACGCGTCCTGCAGCAGCCGCGCCAGCCCCAGCACCCCGCTGAGCGGCGTGCGGATCTCGTGGCTCATGGTGGCCAGGAAGCTGCTCTTGGCGCGCAGCGCGGCTTCCGCGTCGCGCTGCGCGTCGGCCAGCTCGAGCTCGGCGCGGCGGCGGTCGGTGATGTCCTCCACCACCCAGATGGTGCCGGTCTCCTGGCGCCGCCTGGGGTCGACGGCGCGGCCACGCATGCGAAACAGCAGCTGCGCGCCGTCGGCGCGCTGGGCGCGACGCTCGATGTCGATGGTCTCGCCCGCGGCCTGCACCGATTCGTAGACGGCCACGAAGTCCTTGAACTTGTCGCGGCTGGGGAACAGCACCTCGGTGGGCTTGCCCAGCAGCGAGCCCGGCGCCAGGCCCAGCATGCGTTCGAGCTGCGGGTTGACGCGTTCGAGCCGGTGGTTGCGCACCAGGCACACGCCGACGACCGCGTTGTCGAGGATGGCGTCGCCCTCCTGCTTCGCGCGCTCGACCTCCGTGACGTCGCGCGTGGTCATCACCGCCACGGCCTCGCCGTCCCAGTCGAACGCGGCCGCCGTCATCAGCACGAAATGCTGCGCGCCGTCGGCCGACCAGGCCACCGAGCGGAAATCGCGCACCCAGCCGTTGGCCGAGATCGCGCGCCCGAGCGACAGCATCGGTTCCTCGTCGCGCCAGAAGCCCAGCTCGACGCCGTTGCGGCCCAGCACCCGCGATTCGTCGAGGCCGACGAACTGCGTGAACGCTGGGTTGGCGAGCAGCACGCGCCCGTCGCGCAGGCTGACGACGCACACGGCGTCCGGGCTGAGGCGGAACAGGCGATCGAGCATGGCCTGCGAGCGCTGCAGCTCGCGCTGCGCCAGCACCTCGGCGGTGGCGTTGCGGCTGACGCCCCACCAGCCCAGGTGGCGGCCGGTGGCATCGAACAGCGGCTCGCCGCTGCCGCTGATGAACAGGTCCTTGCCGCTGGCCGTGACGAACTGGATGACGCGGTCGCGGTACGGCCGGCGCGCCTTCATGTCGGCCATCAGCAGCTCCCACTGGCCGTCCTTGACGAACGTGGGGCCGCCCGCCTTGCCCAGCTGCATGAACTCGGCCACCGTGTGCAGCGTGTGCTTCTCGAACGAGGGCGACAGGTAGGTGAGGAAGCCATGCGCGTCCATCTCCCACGTGAAGTCGCTGCCCAGGCGCAGCAGCCGGCTCATGCGCTTTTCCTGCTCGTGCGCGCGCAGAACGGTGCCCAGCAGCTGGCGCCGGACGATCCAGCCGGTGAGGAGGCCGGCGATGGTGAGCATCGCGTACGACAGCGCGCGCGACTCGGCGTGAAGATCCGCCAAGCCGGCCGCGGGGGAGATGACGCCGCGGTTCTCGGCCACCTCCAGGCCCGCGATGAGCAGCGTGTTGACGAGCCCCAGCACGATGGCCGTGGGCATGTTGACCAGCATGCCCGAGACCGCCACCAGCAGCACCGCGCCGCCCAGCGCGATCGAATGGGTGCCCAGTCCGGAGTGCCAGGCGTGCAGCATCAGCGCCAGCAGCGCGAGCGTGAGCGTGAGCGTGGCGGAGCTCCGGTTCCAGCCGCGGCGGGCGAGCCCCCAGGCCGCGGCGCCGCCAGCGAACAGGCAGGCACCCATGATCGCGCGCGATTGCCCCAGCAGGCTGAGCGGCCCGTAGCCGCGTTGCACCAGCGCGAGCAGCAGCAGCAGCGCGCCCACCGACAGCACGAGCACGCTCAGCGCGCGCACGGCCAGCACCGCGTACGCGTCTTCGCGGGGACGTGTGACGTCCAGCGTTTCCTCGTACACGCGCGCGGGCGACTGCGCCGGCGCGCGCGAAGGCGCCTGGGCATCTGGCCGGGTGACGGACGTCCCCACCTTCATCTTGTTCTCTTTTCCCTCCGGTCGAGGTCAAAGGATTGCAGTTGATGAGGGGGCGTGTCAATGCCGCATCGGCCGGTCAGGCCTCATTTTGCGGGCAAAGCGCTGCATTCTTGGGATGGCGCGGCACGCAAGGCGTTGCGCAACAGCGCGTGCGGCGCGCGTTCAGTCCGCGACGGGACTCGCCTCGACAAGGTGCGCCGCCCGAGCACCGTCCGGCGCGCCCTGGCCAAGCGGAGGATTCGCGGCATGCGAAGCCACGGCCCAGGCCAGGAAATCGTCGGCGTTCAACGGCCGGCTGAACAGATAGCCCTGCGCGCCGTCGCAGCCCAGCGTCTTGAGCTGGGCCGCCACTGACTCGGTCTCCACGCCCTCGGCCACCACCTTCAGGCCCATGTGGTGGGCCATGCCGATCGTCGAGCGCACGATGTTCAGGTCGTTGTCGTCGGCGTCGAGGTTCATCACGAACGAGCGGTCGATCTTGAGCTCCTGCACCGGCAGCTTCTTCAGGTAGGCCAGCGACGAGTAGCCGGTGCCGAAGTCGTCGATCGACAGCTGCACGCCCATCTCGTGCAGCGCCCGCAGCGATTCCAGCGCGTGCGTCGGGTCTTCCATGATCGCGCTCTCGGTCACTTCCAGGCACAGGTGGCGCGCGGCCACGCCCTCGGCGAGCAGCTGGGCGCGCACGATGGCCGGCAGGTCCTGCTGGATCAGGTCGCGCGTGGACACGTTGATGTTGAGCGACATCTCCAGCCCGCTCGCGCGCCACGCCGCCAGCTGCGCGAGGCCGCGAGCCAGGACCCAGCGCGTGATCGACTTGATGCAGCCGGTCTGCTCGGCGAAGGGGATGAACTGGTCGGGCGGCATGAAGCCGCGCGTCGGATGGTGCCAGCGCAGCAGCACCTCGGCCGACAGGCAGCTGCGGTCGCCCAGCGAGATCTTGGGCTGGTACTGCAGGTAGAACTGGCTCTCGTCGACCGCGCGCCGCAGGTCCGACAGCAGGCTCAGGCCGTGCTCCGTGGTGCGCGCCATCTTCTGCGTGAAGGCCGCGTAGCCGCTGCTGGTCTGCTTGGCCACGTACATCGCGGAGTCGGCGTGGGCCATCAGCTCGGTGGGATTGGCGCCGTCCTCGGGGAAGGTGGCGATGCCGATCGAGCCGCTGACGTCCACGGTCTGGCCTTCGATGGTCACGGGCTGCTCGAGCGCCGCCAGCAGCTGGCGCGCCAGCAGCGCCGAACCTTCGCGGCCCTGCGCGGGCAGCAGCACCGCGAACTCGTCGCCGCCGATGCGGGCGACGGTGTCCGTGGTGCGGCGCAGCTCGCGCGTGAGGCGGCCGGCCACCTGGTTGAGAAGCTCGTCGCCCACCGGATGGCCCAGCACGTCGTTGACGTTCTTGAAGCGGTCCAGGTCGATCAGCAGCACCGACATCGCGTGGCCGGTGCGGATGGCGGTGCCCACCGCCTGGTCGAGGCGGTCGTTGAACAGCGTGCGGTTGGCGAGGCCCGTGAGCGGATCGCGGAACGCGAGGTCGACGATGCGCGCCTCGCGCTGCGCCAGGCTGTCGCGCATCTCGCCGAGCGCGGTGATCAGCCGGCCCACCTCGTCGCGGCCGGCCTCGGGCATCGGGCTGTCCAGCTTGCCGTCGGCGATCTCGCGCGCCAGCGCCACGGTGAGCGCAAGCGGCCGGGTGATGGAGCGCGTGATCATCACCGCGCACATCAGCGCGACGACGACCGACAGGCCCGACAGCTCCAGCACGTAGTCGCGGCTCCGGGCCTGCTGCATGCGGATGCTGGAGATCGTGGCGTTGGCCTGGGCCGACTTCACGGCCACCAGCGCGTCCAGCGCGTCCAGCATGTCCTTGAGTGCCGGCAGCGTCTCCTTGAGCATGATGGGGCGCGCCTCGTTCAGGTCCAGCTCGACCACTTCCACCGTGTGCTGGAAGGCGGCCTCGAAGCGGCCGCGGGTGGCGATCAGGCGTTCGACGACGACGGCATCCTCCACCGCGTGCGCGTCGGCCAGCAGTTGCGACAGCGCGGCCTTCTGCTCGGCGAATTCGATGTCGATCAGCGCATAGACCGGCACGCGGTCGGAACGCGCGTCCAGCAGGAACAGGGTGTGCAGGTGCTGCGCGCCGGCCTGCGCGGCCTTCTCGGCCTGGCGCGCCAGCAGCACCTGGCGCAGGCTGGACTCGGCGACGACGCGGCTCGATTCGCCCACCAGCTCGGCCTGCTTGAGCACGAGCGCCACCACGCCGGCCAGCAGCGCCAGCAGCAGGCCGAACGCGAGCGCCAGCCGCACCGCGATGGGGGCGCTGCGGGCGATTCGGTTCGGCGTGGTCGACGCGTCGTCGGGGAGCATGGCGAGGGGGGAGAAACGATTTGTCAGCGGGGCGTCAGAAGGTTATCGACCGGGAGGCGCCGGAAATTGAGCGCCTTCGGAGCCCCTGGCCACGGCGAGCGAACCGTCCCACGAATGCGAGTCGTGCGCCGCAGGGCTGGCGGCTACAGTGACGGCAGTTCATCTCCAGGCCGTCGTCTTCGAATGCGTCAACCGCTCCGCTCCGCCCTTCTCGCCGGTTGCCTCGCCGCCATCGCCCTTCTTTCAGGCTGCGAGAGCGTCGGGCCGACGCTGAAGGACTCCGCCTACGCGATGGAGCGTTCGCGCGCGAACCTCCAGCGCAAGGAACTCGTGCTGGCCGACGGCACCCGCATCGCGTACCTTGAAGGCGGCACCGGCGCGCCGCTGGTGCTGGTGCACGGCTTCGGCGCCGACAAGGACAACTTCACGCGCGTCTCGCGCTGGCTCACGCCGCACTACCGCGTGATCGTGCCCGACCTGGTGGGCTTCGGCGAGTCCACCCACCTTCGCGGCGTCGACTACCGCTACGCCGCGCAGGCCGAGCGCCTGCACGCGTTCACGCAGGCGCTGGGCCTCGCGCGCCTGGACCTCGGCGGCAACTCCATGGGCGGCGGCATCTCCATGAGCTTCGCCGCGCAGCATCCGCAGGAGGTGGCCAGCCTGTGGCTCATGGACTGCGCGGGCATCGCCGAGGCGCCGCCCAGCGAGCTCGCGAAGATCGTCACCACCACCGGCACCAACCCGCTGATGATCACGAAGGAAAGCGACTTCCCGGCGTTCATCAAGTTCGTGATGAGCGATCCGCCGTGGATTCCCGGCTCGGTGATGGACGTGCTGGCGCGCGAGCGCATCGCCAACCAGGACCTCGAGCGCGAGATCTTCCGGCAGATCGCCACCGACTCGGTGAGCGGCGCGGTCAAGGGCCTGGCCACGCCCACGCTGATCGTCTGGGGCAACGAGGATCGCGCGCTGTCGGTGGGCACGGTGCCCGTGCTGGAGACGCTGCTGCCCAACGCGCGGGCCGTCGTGATGCCGCACGTGGGGCACGCGCCGATGATCGAGCGGCCGCGGCAGACGGCCGAGGACTACCTGCGCTTCCGCGCGTCGTTGTAGCTCACAACAGCCGCGTCGCGTCGAGCGCCGACGCGAGTCGCCAGGTCTCGCGCTGCTCCACGTCGTGAAGCATGGAAGGCGGTGCGCCGATGTCCTCCAGCGTCGCCCGGTTCAGCCGGCCCAGCCCCGAATCGATCCAGGCCTGGTCGACCGCCTCGCGCGTGACCACCGAGCGGCCGAAATAGTGCGCCACCGCCTGCAGCACGCGGGTGCCGATGGGCGTGGCGACGGTCGGAGTGATGGTGCAGGTGGTCATGGCAGGTCTCCGGTGGGCTTCGATGCTGGTTAGAATAAGACTGCCTACCATCGGTGAATAGCGACAAGTTCTGTCGATATTGGTAAGCTGTGGTGACCAATGGCCCGCGTCCCGCTCAATTTCCTGCCCACCTTCGTCGCCGTCGCGCAGCTGCAGACGCTGCGCGCCGCGGCCGAGTCGCTGCACCTGACGCACAGCGCCGTCAGCCAGCAGATCGGCGAACTCGAGAGCCGGCTCGGCTTTCCGCTGTTCGACCGCCGCGGCCGCCGCGTCCACCTGAACGCCGCCGGCCAGGCCCTGCTGCGCCACGTGGCGCCGGCGCTCGCGCAGGTGGACGACGGCGTGCAGGCCGCCGCCGCCACGGCGCAGGGCGCCGCCCAGGGCCTGCGCGTGACGATGCTGCCGTCCTTCGCGCAGCGCTGGTTCCTGCCGCGCCTGGGCCTTTGGCGCGAACGGCATCCCGACATCGCCATCGAGATCGAGGCGTCGGCCAACCTCGTCGACCTCCAGCGCGACGGCTTCCACGCCGCGATCCGCACCGGCCCGGGCCCCTGGCCGGGCCTGGTGGTGGAGCGCCTCTACGAGTCGCCCACGCCGTTCATCGCGGTGGCCTCGCCGGCGATGGCGCAACGCCTGCGCGAGGGCCGGCCGGCCGACCTCGCGCGCGAGCCGCTGCTGGGCGACATCGACGTGTGGGAGCAGTGGTTCGCGGCCGCCGGCGTGCGCACGCGCGCGACGCCGGTGGCCTCGTTCAACGACGTGGGGCTGATGCTGCAGGCCACCGAGCAGGGACTGGGCCTGGCGGTGGTGCGCGAACTGCTCGCGGCCGACGCGTTGCGCGACGGCCGGCTGGCGCGGCTGTTCGACGTTTCGGTGGTGCTGGAAGGCGTGCAGCCCTACAGCCTCGTGTACCCGCCGGCGCTGAAGGACTGGCCGCCGCTGATCGCGCTGCGCGACTGGGTGCGCGAGGAGTTCGACTGCTCCTTGGCAGCGCTGAGGATCAGCGCGCGCTGACGCTGACGCGGCGAGCGGTGGCCACGGCGTCGCCGCGCGGCTCGCTGAACATCGCCTGCACGGGCTCGTCCTCCGGCAGCACGTAGACCGTGCCGTGGACGTGGCCCAGCGTGGGCAGCACCACCGACCAGAAGAAGCTCTCGGGCACGACCACGCAACCGAGCGACAGGCGCTTGTTGTTCGGGTCCTCGGTGGAGAGGCTGGCCGTGCGCTGCATCTGCGAGATGCCCGGGCGCACGCGGTGGATCGCGATGCCCGTGTCGTAGTCGACCCAGACCACCGGCTCGCCATGCAGGTTGCGGCCGGGCTGCGACTCGAAGCGGCCGGCGGGCGTCTTGCGCTCGTAGGGCAGCAGGTCGGACGGGTCCTTCTGGCCGGCGCCGGGCACCGGGATGTCGCCGCGCGACTGGCCGAGGAGGGTGGACGACGCGCCCACGAGGGTGCCGCCGGCGCCGAACACGTAGATGCGCGCCGCCTTCTTGTCGACGATCACGAAAGGGCGTCCGTGGTCGTCGCCCTTCTCGTGGATCCAGTGCTCGACGTAGCGCGCATCGGCCGACGCGTCCACCGTCTCGAGGGCGGACAAGGGCTCGCCGGGGCGAGTGGTCGTGTCGGTGAGAGCGCTTGCGGTGGAGGAGATCCACGCGACCGATGCGGCGACTGCCAGCTTGCCCCAGGAATTCATCTCGACGTTTCCGTTTCCCGCTTGGTCTCCAGTCGAAAGTGCTGGAGACAGGCACGATTTCGCGCCCTTGTCCTACATGGTAAGGCCGGTGACCAAGGCGAATATGAAGGGTTTGCGGCAATAAACAGCGTCAATTACATCTTTCAACTCGACAGCATTCGCCGGCTTCTGACGTCAACGCGACAGCATCGGCAAGCTTCCCGTCGAGCACCCAGACCGCGTCAAAGCTCGGTGCGCAAGGCCCAGACCTCCGGGAACAGCACCGTGTCGAGCATCTTGCGCAGGTAGCTGACGCCGCCCGTGCCGCCGGTGCCGCGCTTGAAGCCGATGATGCGTTGCACCGTCGTCACGTGACGGAAACGCCACAGCCGGAACGCGTCCTCGAGGTCGGTGAGTTCCTCGCCGAGCTGGTACAGGTCCCAGTGCTGCTTCGGGTCGCGATAGACCACCAGCCAGGCGTCGCGGACGGCGTCGCTCTCCACGTAGGGCTGCGTCCAGTCGCGCTGCAGGTGCGACGCCGGCACCGGCACGCCGCGGCGCGCCAGCAGGCGCAGGCTCTCGTCGTACAGCGACGGCGCGCGGAACGCCGCGTCCACCTGGGCGAGCAGGTCGGGCCGGTGCTCGTGGGGCTTGAGCATGGCGGCGTTCTTGTTGCCCATCGCGAACTCGATGCAGCGGTACTGCCAGCTCTGGAAGCCGCTGCTGGCCGACAGGTAGGGCCGGATCGCCGAGTATTCGGGCGGCGTCATCGTGGCCAGCACGTCCCACGCGTGCACCAGCTGCTCCATGATGCGGCTCACGCGCGCCAGCATCTTGAACGCGGTGCCCAGCTCGTCGGCGGCGATCGCGGCGACGGCAGCGCGCAGCTCGTGCAGCATCAGCTTCATCCACAGCTCGGACGTCTGGTGCTGCACGATGAACAGCATCTCGTTGTGGTCGGGCGAGAGCGGGTGCTGGGCGGTGAGCACCTGGTCGAGGTGCAGGTAGTCGCCGTAGCTCATGTCCGTCTTGAAGTCGAGCTGCGCGCCCTCCTCCGCGACGATGCGTTCGCCCTCCGCCTGCGCCGGCGCGGCGCCGTGGCCCATCGGGCAGCGGCCTTCGGCGTCGTTCGTGTCGTTGGTGTCGCTCATGGCCGAATTCTCAGGTCACCGCGGAGCGCTTGTTGAAGCGCGCCTCGCGGTATTCGCCGGTCTCCATCACCTGCACCAGGTGCTCCACCGCGTCGTACACGTCGACGAAGCGAAGGTACAGCGGCGTGAAGCCGAAGCGCAGGATGTCGGGCAGCGCCGGGCCGTGGGCGTCGGCGGGCGTGCCGGCGCGGAAGTCGCCGATCACGCCGCGTTCGATCAGCGCCTGCACGATGGCGTAGCCGTGCGACCGGCCATCGGCGCTCGCATGAGTGAGGCTCACCTGGCTCCCGCGCCCGCGCGCGTCACGCGGGCTCGCGACCGCGAAGCCGAGGGCGGCGCAGCGCTCGTCCACCAGCACGATGAAGGCCTCGGTCAGCGCGATGGATTTCTCGCGCAGCGCGGCCATGCCGCCCAGCGCGTCGGCGGCGTGCAGCGTGTCGACGCCGCAGTCCAGCGCGGTCAGCGACAGCACCGCCGGCGTGCCGCACAGGAAGCGTCCGATGCCCGGCGCCGGCTCGTAGCCGGGCTTGAACGTGAACGGCGCCGCGTGGCCCATCCAGCCGGACAGCGGCTGCCAGAAGCGGCCGGCGTGGCGCGGGTGCGCCCACACGAAGGCCGGCGCGCCGGGGCCGCCGTTGAGGAACTTGTAGCCGCAGCCGATCGCGAAGTCGGCGCCGGCGCCGTTGAGGTCGACCGGCAACGCGCCCGCGCTGTGCGCCAGGTCCCACACGGCCAGCGCGCCGGCGGCGTGCGCGAGCGCGGTCACCGCCGCCATGTCGTGCAGCGCGCCGGTGCGGTAGTTCACCTGCGTGAGCATGACGATGGCAACGTCGGCGCCGCGGCCCTCCGACAGCCGCGCCACGATGGCCGCGGGCTCGAGCAGCTCCAGCGACCAGCCCAGGTCGCGGCACAGGCCCTCGGCGATGTACAGGTCGGTGGGGAAGTTCTGGCGCTCGCTCACGATGACCCGGCGCGACGGCGCATCCGCCTTCACGATGCGTGACGCGGCGCTGAGCACCTTGTAGAGGTTCACCGAGGTCGAGTCCGCCGCGACGCATTCGCCCGGCCGCGCGCCGACGAGCGCGCCGATGCGGTCGCCCACGCGCTGCGGCAGCGTGATCCAGCCCGCGTCGTTCCAGCTGCGGATCAGGCCGTCGCCCCACTCCTGCCGCACCGCGGCGGCCACGCGGGCGGGCGTGGCGCGCGGCAACGCGCCCAGGGAATTGCCGTCGACATAGATCACGCCTTCTGGCAGCATGAATTGGTCGCGCAGCGGCGCCAGCGCGTCCTCGCCGTCGCGCCGCGCGCAGTCTTCTCTCGAGATCATCCGGTCACTCCTCGATACCAATCCCCACGTCGTGCGTGGAGACCGGCTTGCGGGATTCGAAGTGATTAGTTTAGTATTGAACTATTCATATCTCAAGCATCTTTCGCGACTGGGGTTTCCAGGCGAAAGACACATCCAGGATAGCCGAGTACAGCATGCGCATCGTCTGCATCGGCGGCGGCCCCGCCGGCCTCACGTTCGCCCTCCTGATGAAGAAGCTCGACCCGGGCCACGACATCACGGTGGTGGAGCGCAATCGCCCGTACGACACCTTCGGCTGGGGCGTCGTGTTCTCCGACGCCACGATGGCCCACCTGCGCCGCTGGGACGAGGAGACGGCCGGCGCGATCGAGGCCGCGTTCGCGCACTGGGACGACATCGTGCTGGAGTTCAAGGGCCGCAGCATCCGCTCGGGCGGGCACGGCTTCGTGGGCATCGGGCGCAAGCGCCTGCTCAACATCCTGCAGGCGCGCTGCGAATCCCTCGGCGTGAAGCTGGAGTTCGACCGCGAGGTGCGCTCGGACACCGAATTCCCCGACGCCGACCTCGTGGTCGCCAGCGACGGCATCAACTCGGCGCTGCGCCAGAAGTACGCCGACGTGTTCAGGCCGGACATCGTCGCGCGCCCCAACCGCTTCATCTGGCTGGGCACGAAGAAGCTCTACGACGCCTTCACGTTCGTGTTCGAACGCACCGAGCACGGCTGGTTCCAGGCCCACGTCTACAAGTTCGACGCCGAGACCTCCACGTTCATCGTCGAGTGCCCCGAGCACGTGTGGCTGGCCCACGGCCTTGACAAGCTCGACGCCGACGCCTCGGTGGCGTTCTGCGAGAAGGTGTTCGCGCGCCACCTGCAGGGCGCGACGCTGATGACCAACGCGCGCCACCTGCGCGGCTCGGCCTGGCTCAACTTCCAGCGCATCAAGTGCGAGCAATGGTGGGTGGGCGCCGAGCGCCGCGACGCCGGCCACGCGCCGCTGGTGCTGATGGGCGACGCCGTGCACACCGCGCATTTCGCCATCGGCTCGGGCACCAAGCTCGCGCTGGAGGACGCGATCGAGCTCGCGAACCAGTTCAAGCAGCTTGGAGGCGAGGCGTCGCCGTCCGAACTGCCGGCGTTGCTCGATCGCTACCAGGCCCTGCGGGCGGTGGAGGTGCTGCGCCTGCAGAACGCCGCCTGGAACGCGATGGAGTGGTTCGAGGTGTGCGGCGCGCGCTACTGCGATCCGCTGGAACCCGAGCAGTTCATGTACTCGCTGCTCACGCGCAGCCAGCGCATCAGCCACGAGAACCTGCGCCTGCGCGACGCCGGCTGGCTCGAGGGCTACGAGCGCTGGTTCGCGCGGCGCGACGCCGCCGTCCCGCCGATGTTCACGCCATTCACCGTGCGATCGATCACGCTGAAGAACCGCGTCGTCGTCTCGCCGATGGCGCAGTACTCGGCCGTCGACGGCGTGGTGGGCGACTACCACCTCGTGCACCTGGGCGCGCGCGCGATGGGCGGCGCGGCGCTGGTGATGGCCGAGATGACCTGCGTCAGCGCCGACGCCCGCATCACCCGCGGCTGCCCCGGCCTGTACACCGAGGCGCAGGGCGACGCGTGGGCGCGCATCGTCGACTGGGTGCACACGCACAGCGACGCCCACATCGGCATGCAACTGGGCCACGCCGGCGCCAAGGGGGCCACGCACCTGGGCTGGGAGGGCATCGACCAGCCGCTGGACTCCGGCGGCTGGCCACTGGTCTCTGCGTCGGCGCAGCAATACCTGCCCGGCGTGAGCGACTGGTCGCGAGCGATGACGCGCGCCGACATGGATCGCGTGCTGCACGACTTCGTCGCCTGCGCGCGCCGCGCGGCCGAGGCCGGCTTCGACTGGCTGGAGCTGCATTGCGCGCACGGCTACCTGCTGTCGTCGTTCATCTCGCCGCTCACCAACAAGCGCGAGGACGCGTACGGCGGCTCGCTGGAGAACCGGCTGCGCTATCCGCTGGAGGTGTTCGCAGCGGTGCGCGCGGCGTGGCCGGCGCACCTGCCGATGTCGGTGCGCATCTCCACCCACGACTGGGTCGACGGCGGCATCACGCCGGCCGACGCGGTGGCGATCGCGCGCGCCTTCAAGGCCGCCGGCGCCGACATGATCGACTGCTCGTCGGGCCAGGTGAGCAAGGACGAGAAGCCGGTCTACGGCCGCATGTACCAGACGCCGTTCGCCGACCGCGTGCGCAACGAGGCCGGCATCGCCACCATCGCGGTGGGCGCGATCAGCGAGGCCGACCACGTCAACAGCATCATCGCCGCCGGCCGCGCCGACCTGTGCGCCGTCGCCCGGCCGCACCTGGCCAACCCGGCCTGGACGCTCACCGAGGCCGCGCGCATCGGCTGGAAGCAGGTGAACTGGCCCGCGCCCTACCGCTCGGCCAAGCCGCAGCTGGAGGCCAACTTCCAGCGCGAACGCGCGATGCAGGGCAAGGCATGAGCGCACGCCCGGCCGCTCCGAAGGGCGCTCGCGCCGCAGCCCGCAGGGCGGAGGCCTCCCTATGACCGGCGACATCCGCAACGAGGACGGGGCGGTCGCCACGGCGATCGGTGCCATCGAGCTGCCCAGGTCCGCGATCGCGCTCGATCCCGAGCCGGCGGCGCCGGCCGTGCCGCTGGCGCTGCGCCCGACGCCGCGCCGCGTGCTGGTGACCGGTGCCACGCGCGGCATCGGCGCGGCCATCGCGCAGGCGCTCGCGGGCGCGGGCTGGCACGTCACGCTCGCGGGGCGCACGCGCGCCGCGCTCGAGGAGGTGCGCGTCACCCTGCCCATCACCGAGGGCCTGGTGCACGACTGCGTGGAGCTGGACGTCACCGACGCCGCGAGCGTGGCGCGCGCGTTCGCCGAGGTGCACGCGAAGGGCGGCGCGCTGCAGGCGCTCGTCAACAACGCCGGCGCGGTGGAGACGGGCCCGCTCGCGCGGCTGCCGCACGACGCCTGGGATCGCATGCTGGCAGTCAATCTCACGGGCGTCTTCCTGTGTACGCAGGCCGCGCTGCCGCCCATGCTCGCCGCGCGCGCCGGCCGCATCGTCAACATCGCCAGCACCGCGGGCCAGAAGGGCTACGCCTATTGCACCGCCTACGCCGCGGCCAAGCACGGCGTGCTGGGCCTGACGCGCTCGCTGGCGCTGGAGGTCGCCGCGCAGGGCCTCAGCGTCAACGCCGTCTGCCCCGGCTACACCGACACCGCCATCGTGCGCGACGGCGTCGCCCGCATCGTCGCCGCCACCGGGCGCAGCGAGGGCGACGCGATGGCCACGTTCTCGCAGTCCAGCCCGCTGAAGCGGCTCGTGGAGCCCGGCGAGGTCGCGTCCACGGTGCTGTGGCTGTGCGCGGACGCGCCCGCCGCGTTCACGGGACAGGCGATGTCCGTGAGCGGCGGGGAGGTGATGAATTGAAAGGCCGCCCCATGAAAGCCGAGATCCGCGATCCCCGCAGCACCGACCGCCTCGACGAGTTGCTGGGCGACTCCGCCATCGGCCACGAGGGCCGGGCCGCCACCACCAACCACGCCGCCGTCAAGACCTGGCTGCGCCTGCTGTCGTGCACCACCCAGATCGAGACCGAGATCCGGCGTCGGCTGCGCGCGCAGTTCGACATGACGCTGCCGCGCTTCGACTACCTCGCGCAGCTGCACCGCTTCCGCGAGGAACAGCCCGAGGGCCTGCGCATGAGCGCGCTGTCGCGCTACCTGATGGTGACCGGCGGCAACGTCACCAGCCTCACCGACGAGCTGGAGAAGGTCGGCTACGTCACGCGCCAGGTCGATCCCGAGGACCGGCGCTCGTTCCGCATCGCGCTCACCCTGCGCGGCAGGCGCGCGTTCGAACGCGTGGCCGAGGAGCACGAGCGCTGGGTCGTCGAGCTGCTGGCGGGGCTGGACACCGGCGAAGGCGAACAGCTCCACGCATTGCTGGGCCATCTGCGGCTGTCGCTCGCGCGCCGGCTGCAGGACGACAAGAACCGCTAGAGACGACACCATGACCACTACTCCATCGATCAACGCCGCGCTCGCGGCCGGCAACCGCCGCCCGCTGGCCGGCTACCAGGCCACGCACTTCCGTTGGGAATGCAGCGACCGCGTCGCCCGCATCACGCTGAACCGGCCCGAGCGCAAGAACCCGCTGAGCTTCGAGAGCTACGCCGAGCTGCGCGACCTGTTCATCGCGTTGCGCCACGCGCACGACGTGCGCACCATCGTGATCACCGGCGCCGGCGACAACTTCTGCTCCGGCGGCGACGTGCACGAGATCATCGGTCCGCTGATCGACCTGCCGGCGCCCGAGCTGCTGATGTTCACGCGCATGACCGGCGACCTGGTCAAGGCGATGCGCCATTGCCCGCAGCCCATCGTCGCGGCGGTCGACGGCGTGTGCGCCGGCGCGGGGGCGATCCTCGCGATGGCCAGCGACCTGCGCTACGGCACCGTGCGCAGCAAGACCGCGTTCCTGTTCGCCCGCGTGGGCCTGGCCGGCTGCGACATGGGTGCCTGCGCGATGCTGCCGCGCATCGTGGGCCAGGGCCGCGCCGCCGAATGGATCTATTCGGGCCGCTCGGTGGACGGCACGGAGGCCGAACGCTGGGGCTTCTTCAATCGCCTCGTCGAGCCCGAGGCGCTGGTCGCCGAGGCCGCCGCGTTCGCGCGCCAGCTGGCCGACGGCCCGGCCTTCGCGCACTCGCTCACCAAGTCCATGCTGCACCAGGAATGGAGCATGGACATCGACACCGCCATCGAGGCCGAGGCGCAGGCCCAGGCGCTGTGCATGCTCACCGAGGACTTCGGCCACGCGTACCGCGCGTTCGCCTCGAAGTCCAGGCCGGTCTTCGAGGGGCGCTGAGATGAGCGCGATGACCGAAGCCCTGGAGTGGCCGTTCTTCGCGCACGCGCACCGCGACCTGCACGCGCGGCTGGAACGCTGGCTCGCCGATCCCGCAAGCGGCCTGCCGCAGGCGCTGTCGACGCATGCGTCGCAGGCCGAGCTCGACGCGCACTGCCGCGACTGGGTCCGCGCGCTGGGCCGCGCCGGCTGGCTGCGCCACGCGGTCGGCGGCACGGCCTTCGGCGGCGCCGCCGACACGCTCGACACGCGCACGCTGTGCCTGCTGCGCGAGACGCTGGCCGCGCACGACGGCCTGGCCGACTTCGCGTTCGCGATGCAGGGGCTGGGCAGCGGCGCGATCACGCTGGACGGCACGTTCGCGCAGAAGGAGCTCTACCTGGCCCGCGTCGCGCGCGGCGATGCGATCGCGGCGTTCGCGCTGTCCGAGCCCGACGCCGGCTCCGACGTCGCGGCGATGCGGACGACCGCGCGGCGCGACGGCGACCAATGGGTGCTGGGCGGCGAGAAGACCTGGATCTCGAACGGCGGCATCGCCGACTTCTACGTGGTGTTCGCGCGCCAGGTCGAGCCCGGCCAGCCGGCCGAGGCGCGCGGCACCAAGTCCATCGCCGCGTTCATCGTCGACGCCGACACCCCGGGCCTGCGCATAGCCGAGCGCCTGGACACGATGGCGCCGCATCCGCTTGCCCGCCTCGCGTTCGACGACTGCCGCGTTCCGGCCTCGCAGTGCCTCGCCGAGGCCGGCGCCGGGTTCAAGCTGGCGATGCGCACACTGGACGTCTTCCGCACCTCGGTGGCCGCGGCGGCACTGGGCTTCGCACGGCGCGCGCTGGCCGAGGGCCTCGCGCGCGCGACCACGCGCCAGATGTTCGGGCAGCGGCTGTCCGAGCTGCAGCTGACTCAATCGAAGCTGGCCGACATGGCGCTGGCCGTGGACTCCGCCGCGCTGCTCACGTACCGTGCCGCGTGGCGCCGCGACCAGGGCCACACGGTCACGCGCGAGGCCGCGATGGCCAAGCTCGCGGCCACCGAGAACGCACAGCGCGTGATCGACGCGGCGCTGCAGCTGTGGGGCGGCGCGGGCGTGCAGAGCGGCCAGGTGGTGGAGCGCCTGTATCGCGACATCCGCGCGCTGCGCATCTACGAGGGCGCGAGCGAGGTGCAGCAACTGATCATCGCCCGGGAGTTGTTGAAGTGAGCATCCCTTCGCGCGGCCGGTCCGCCCATGTCGACACCTTCACCCGCGACCACCTGCCGCCGCTGGCGCAGCAGCCGGCCTATCTGTTCGACCTGCCCGAGCTGCAGTTCCCGCCGCAGCTCAATTGCGCGGTTGAGCTGCTGGACAAGGCGATCGCGCGCGGCTGGGGCGAGCGGCCCTGCATCGTCGGCCCCAGCCTGCGCTGGACCTACGCCGACCTGCAGCGCCAGGCCAACGCGGTGGCGCACGTGCTGGTCGAAGAGATGGGCGTGAAGCCCGGCCAGCGCGTGCTGCTGCGCGCGCCCAACAACGCGATGCTGGCCGCCTGCTGGTTCGGCGTGATGAAGACCGGCGCCGTGGCCGTGGCGACGATGCCGCTGCTGCGCGCCAAGGAACTGAAGCAGGTCGTGGCCAAGGCCCGGGTCACGCACGCGCTGTGCGACCTGTCGCTGGCCGAGGAACTGCGGTTCGCGCTGCCGGACTGTCCGACGCTGGCGCACGTGCGCCTGTTCAACGACGCGTCGGCCGATGGCCTCGAGGCCGCGATGGCGCGCCACGGGGCGCCGTTCGACGCGATCGACACGGCCGCCGACGACACCTGCCTGCTGGCGTTCACGTCCGGCACCACCGGCGAGCCCAAGGCGACCATGCACTTCCACCAGGACGTGATGGCCATCTGCCTGTGCTGGCCGCGCGACGTCCTGCGTGCCGAGGCCGACGACGTCTTCATCGGCAGCCCGCCGCTGGGCTTCACGTTCGGCCTGGGCGGCCTGCTGCTGTTCCCGCTGTCCATCGGCGCCAGTACCGTGCTGCTGGAGAAGGCGACGCCGCCCGCGCTGCTGGAGGCGATCGCGCAGTACCGCGCGACGGTGCTGTTCACCGCGCCCACCACCTACCGCGCGATCGCCGAACAGGCGCGCGAGCGCCGGCTGTCGGTGGCGCTGGGCGGCACGCTGCGCAAGTGCGTGTCGGCCGGCGAGGCGCTGCCCGCGGCCACGCGCGTGCAATGGAAGTCGGCCACCGGCATCGAGGCGATCGACGGCATCGGCTCCACCGAGATGCTGCACATCTTCATCTCCGCCGACGAGGCGCACGCGCGCGCCGGCGCCACGGGCACGCCGGTGCCCGGCTACCAGGCCTGCATCCTCGGCCCGGACGGCGAGAAGCTGCCGCGCGGCGCGGTGGGCCGGCTCGCGGTGCGCGGCCCCACCGGCTGCCGCTACCTCGACGACCCGCGCCAGGCGCAGTACGTGCACGACGGCTGGAACGTCACCGGCGACGCCTACCTGGAAGACGAGGACGGGTACTTCCGCTACCAGGCGCGCACCGACGACATGATCATCTCGGCCGGCTACAACATCGCCGCGCCCGAGGTGGAGGCCGTGCTGCTGGAGCACGCGGCCGTCGCCGAGTGCGCCGTCATCGGCGTGCCCGACGAGGAGCGCGGCCAGATCGTCAAGGCCTTCGTCGTGCTGCGCGCGGGCCACGCGCCCGACACGGCCACGGTGAAGGCGCTGCAGGACTACGTCAAGCGCGCCGTCGCGCCCTACAAGTACCCGCGCGCCATCGAGTTCGTGCCCGACCTGCCGCGCACGGCCACCGGCAAGCTGCAGCGCTTCCGGCTGAAGAACGAGAACCCTGGGAGCCCCCGATGAAGACTGTCCTGCAACCCGATGCCTGGCCGCGCCCGCGCGGCTACGCGAACGGCGTCGCCGCGCAAGGCCGCCAGGTGTTCGTGGCCGGCATGGTCGGCTGGAACGCCGCGGCGGAGTTCGAGAGCGACGACCTCGTCGACCAGGTCCGCCAGGCGCTGGAGAACGTGAAGGCCGTGCTGGCCGAGGCCGGCGCGCGCCCCGAGCACATGGTGCGCATGACCTGGTACGTGACCGACCGCGCCGACTACCTCGCCCGCGGCCGCGACATCGGCGCCGCCTACCGCGACGTGATGGGCCACTACGACGTGGCGATGAGCGCGGTGGAAGTCAGCGCGTTGATGGAGGCGCGGGCCAAGGTGGAGATCGAGGTGACGGCGGTGGTGCCGCAGGCGTTGTAGCGGACGCCTGGGCTAGATCGTCGGCGCGTACTGCGCGTACTGCGCCTTGTACGGCACGCGCGCCTGCTTGCCGATGGCCGTGGCGTCGCACCCCGCGGCCGGCATCGCGCCGCCCACGGTGGCCACGCGCTGGATTTCCGTGACCTTGGCGAACAGGCCGGGCTTGCCGGTGCTGTGCGTGTCCAGCAGAAGCCAGGGGATGGCGCCGGCGTCGGGCGAGTCGACCTTGGCCTTGACCGTGCCCACCACCTTGCTGCCGTCGCCGGCCTCCCAGGTCGGGCCGGCATAGTGGTGCCCCACCAGCACGCCCTTGGCGTCGACCAGGTTGGCCTCCGGCGCGACGAACACCCAGGCCGGCGTTCCCTCGGGCCTGGCCTTGCATTCGTAGATCTGCACGCCGTCGGCCCACAGCGTGCGCACCAGCGAATCGGTGGACGACGCGGCCAGGTTGCCGGGGATCACCACCGTGGGCGGCGTGGGCTGCAGCGCCTCGACGGCGCAGGCAGCGAGCAGGGCCGTGGCGGCCAGGGGCAGGAGACGGGCGGCGGAGACGATGGTCATCGGGTGTCCTCGGTGCGGGGGATCAGAACGCGACCTCGTAGCGCTGGCCGCGGAAATTCAGGATCGCCGACTTCAGGCGGATCTGCTCGAGCACGGTGTCGGCCGCGGGCTTCTCGCCCTCGTGGAACACCTGTCCGTTGAGGATCACCATGCGCGCGGACGGCGTATCGGAATAGATCGCGCCGCCCACGTTCAGGCGCGGCAGCTGCGCGCGAACGTCGGCGGGCAGGTCATTGACGCCGGGAATGGCGGCGGGCCGCGCGGGCGTCGACGCGGGCGCCTGAGCGATCGGCGCGCCGTAGTGCTCCACCGGCGGCGGCGCGGGCGCGACGGCCCTGGGTTCCAGTGTCGCGACGCGGGGCGCCGCCGGCACGCCTTGCGGCGGCGGCATGTAGGCGGGCGGCCGCGCGTGCTGTCGGCCCATGGGCGGCTCGACGGGCTGCGCGCCAGGGTCGATCGCCCCGGGTTGCGCCGGCGGCAGTTCGCCCGGCGCGGTCGTCGCGGGCGCGGCCTCGCGCGGGGGCGGCGCGAGTTCCGGCGCGGGCGCGAGCGGGCCCGTGGCCACGCGCGCATCGGTCTGCGTGCGCCAGGGCCCGAAGACGATCACCAGCAGCACCGCCACCAGCAGCGCGCCGGCCGCGCCGGCGCCCCAGACCAGCGGCGAGAAACTGCGCGCGGCCGGCTCGCCGTCGGCCGGCACGTTCTGGGCATGCAGGCCCGGCACCGCGCCGCGCGTGCGCTCGGCGTCGGCGCGCCGGAGCGCATCGAGGATATAGGACATGCGCTTATTTTCCCTGGACGTTTCCCTGGGCGGCCACGGCCACAGGCGCCATGCCGGCCAGCCAGGGTTCGGCGAGGCCGCTGGCGCGATTGATCTGCATCAGCGTGGTGGGGCCGGCCACGCCGTCGGGCGTCAGGCCCTGGGACTGCTGGAACGCGGCCACGCGCGAGCGCAGCGTGGCGTCGAAGACATGGTCGGGCGCCGGCGCCGGGGCCCCTAGCGCCGCGGCAAGCCGCGCGCCCACCGAGTCCACCAGCGGGCCTTGCGAGCCCACCGACAGCGGCACCGTGTAGCCGGGCGGCACGCGCCAGAACGTGGTGAAGTCGCCGCGCCACGTCGTCGTGAGCAGCGTCAGCGGCACCCGAACGGCCGACTTGCCCGCCACCAGCGTGGCCTCGTCGCGGTCCATGCCGGCCAGCACCGCGTAGACCGGACCATCCTGCGCATCGTGCAGCGTGAGCACGCTGGGACGCGCGAGCAGCCGCAGCAGCGCGAGGCCGCCATGCGCGCGGAAGCAGCGCACCTCCTGCTCGGCCGCGAGCGCGCAGGGATCGCCGTCCACCAGCAGCAGCGCCCAGTCGCGCGAGAGGGCGCGCAGCGCCTGCTGCTCGTCGCGCGGCGCCTGCGCCAGCCAGGCGGCGAGTTCGTCGGCCGAGCGCAGGCGGGCCGCGCTCGCCGCGGCCGCGGTCGCCGTAGGAAGAACGGACGCCGGCGCCTTGGCCTGGACCGCGTGCGCGGACGACGCCGCGACCCCGGTCGCCGGCGCCTTGTCGCGCGCGCCCCATTGAACCGCCGCCGTCGCCGCCGCGCCGGCCAGCACCCCGGCGACCATCGCCAGCGGCCACCAGCGCACGGGCAGCGTGCGCGGCCTGCCCTCGCCCGCCTCGCCGAACACCTCGTGCGCCGCCTTGTCGACGATCGTCCGGTCGACACGCGACTTGCCGGTGGCGTACGCGCCCAGCAGCGCGCGGTCGCACAGCAGGTTGATGCGGCGCGGCACGCCGCGGGCGAGCTGGTGGATGCGGCGCAACGCGGCCGCGTCGAAGGGCATGGCGCCCTTGAGCCCGGCCACCGCGAAGCGGTGCGCGATGTACTGCGTGGTCTCCTTCTCGGACAGCGCGTCGAGGTGGTAGCGGGCGATCACGCGCTGCGCCAGCTGCTCCAGCTCGGGCCGGGCCAGCATACCGCGCAGCTCGGGCTGGCCGATCAGCACGATCTGCAGCAGCTTGCGCTCGCTGGTCTCGAGGTTGGTGAGCAGGCGCAGCTGTTCCAGCACGTCCGAGGAGAGGTTCTGCGCCTCGTCGATGATCAGCACGTTGTTCTGGCCGACCGCGTGCGTGCGCAGCAGGTACTCGTTGAGGCCGTCGACGTAGTCCTTGAGCCCGGGCGCCGTGCCGGCCGCGGTGAGCGCCGGGAACTTGATGCCGAACTCGTGGCACACCGTGATGAGCAGTTCCAGCGCCGACAGCTTCGGGTTGAAGATGTAGGCGACGTTGCAGCGCGGCGGGATCTGTTCCAGGAAACAGCGGCACACGGTGGTCTTGCCCGCGCCGATCTCGCCGGTGAGCAGCACGAAGCCGCCGCCGCCCTGCACGCCGTACAGCAGATGCGCCAGCGCCTCCCGGTGGCGTTCGCTCATGAAGAGGTAACGCGGATCGGGCGCGATCGAGAAGGGCTTCTGCTTCAGGCCGAAGAAGGGCACGTACATGCCGCAAGCATACTTCGGCGAGGTGACGTCGCCGCCGCTCCCGCGCGGCGCCGCGATTCAGCGCCGCGTGGAGGCGTCGCGAAACGCGCGAAGGACGGCATTCATGCGGGTCTGGTAGCCCGGCCCCTGGGCCTTGAACCAGTCGAGCACCTCCTGGTCCACGCGCAACGAGATCGAGACCTTCGCCGGCACCGGCTCGAGCCCGCGGCGCACGATGCCGCGCACGATGTGCCGGACATCGGCCTCCGGATGCTCGGAGATGTCAGGTGCCGACCTGTTCGAAGTAGATGCCTGCTTCGCGGGCCGTGGCCTTGCGGAACGAGATGACTCGGATTTCATGGGAAGTCTCGGTATGCACCAGCGATACGGGAATGCCGTCCAGCAACCCCAGGGTGACGAAGCGCCGCTCGCCGTACTCGAAGCGATCGTCCTCGAACGTGAACGTCAGGCCAGCGAAGACGCGCTCGGCATCCGCGAAGTCCAGTCCGTGCGCATCGAGGTCGGCGTGCAGCTTGGTTTCCGACCAACTGAATTGGATATGCATACTGTATATACATTCTGCCACCAGGTCAACGTTGCGGAATGCAGGGCGGCGGCGTTTCGATCTTCGCCGTCATCCGACGTGACGCCCCGCGCGAATCGACCGGTTTCCCGGCCACCCGACGCGCGACATGGCGCATTCCGGTTGCGTGGCCCGCTATCGCAGCCGCTCGACTGAAAACCTCGCGGACGCGGGGCCGATGACGCGGTGGCATCATCGACGCAGGCTTCCAGAGGACTCGCATGAAACTGCTCCGCCACGGCCCGCGCGGCCACGAACGGCCCGGCCTCGTCGACCACCAGGGCGTGATGCGGGACCTGAGCGCGCAGATCGGCGACATCTGCGCCGCCGACCTCTCGCCCGCCCGCCTCGCGCGCCTGCGCTCCGTCGAGATCGACACGCTGCCCGTGGTCGCGCCCGGCACGCGCCTGTCGGTGCCCTGGCACGGGATGTCGAAGTTCGTCTGCGTGGGGCTGAACTACAAGGATCACGCGGCCGAGGCGAAGATGGCGCTGCCGGCCGAGCCCATCCTGTTCCTGAAGGCCAGCTCGGCGCTCACCGGGCCCAACGATCCCGTCGTGCTGCCCCAGGGCGCGGAGAAGGGCGACTGGGAGGTGGAGCTGGGCGTGGTCATCGGCACGCGGGCGCGCTGCGTGGCCGAGGCCGACGCGCTGGCGCACGTGGCCGGTTACTGCGTGGTCAACGACGTGTCGGAACGCGCCTTCCAGCTGGAGCGCGGCGGCACCTGGGACAAGGGCAAGGGCTGCGACACCTTCGGCCCGGTCGGCCCGTGGCTGGTCACGGCCGACGAGGTGCCCGACCCGCAGAAGCTCTCGCTGTGGCTGGACGTGAGCGGCGAGCGCATGCAGGACGGTAGCACCGCGGACATGGTGTTCGGCGTGGCGCAACTGGTGAGCTACGTGAGCCGCTTCATGACGCTGGAGCCGGGCGACCTGATCGCCACCGGCACGCCAGCGGGCGTGGGCATGGGCCGCCAGCGCTTCCTGAAGGCCGGCGACACGCTGCGCCTGGGCATCGCGGGTCTCGGCGAGCAATCGACCACGGTGCACGCATGGGACGCGGCGCTGATCGACCGCGTCCACGGCGCGCATTGATAAACTGGCCGCATGCGACGTTTCCTGCGCCTGTTGACGCTCTGGCTGTTCGCGCTGGCGCTCCCCATCCAGGGCACGACGGCGACGACGGCCATGATCGCGCACGCGCACGTCCCGTCGCACGCCATGACGATGACCATGCCCGACGGCGCGACGATGGACGCGGCCGCCATGCCCTGCCACGGCCACGCCGTCGACAAGGCCGGCTGCGGCGCCTGCTGCGGGCCCATCGTCGTGGAGCAGGCGCTGCTGGTCGTGGCTCCGGTCGCGCCGCGCTGGGCCGCGCTGCCCATGGCATCGCCCGCGGTCGCGGCGCCCCTGTTCCTCACCGGCGGCACCGACCGCCCGCCTCGCCTCCTCGCCTGAACCGCCGTGACGCGTCGCGCCCCCGGGCGTGACGCGAGCGCCCGCGCACGCGGGCCCGTTCCAGGACGAGGATCCCATGATTTCGAGATTCCCCATCGCCGGCCCGGCGCTGGCCGCCACCGCGTTCGCGCTGCTGGCCGGCTGCGCCACGCCGGCCATCGACGACAACGTCGCCGCGGCCCACGCCGAGGTGACCGCCCGCGGCGGCCCCGACTTCGCGTGGCTGGCCACCGACGCCGCCCGCGACCAGGCCCGCGCCGACGTCGCGCGCGCCTTGCAGCAGCCGCTGTCGCAGGACGACGCCGTGCGCGTCGCGCTGTCGCACGACCTCGCGCTGCAGGCGCTGCTGTTCGACCGCGCCGCGGCCTCGGCCGACGCCACGCAATCGGCCCGGCTGCCCAACCCGGTGTTCGCGTTCGAGCGCCTGGCCGGCGGCGGCACGACCGAGGTGACGCGGGCGCTGACGCTGCCGCTGCTGGACCTGCTCCTGCTGCCGGCGCGCGCCGACCAAGCCGGCGCCGTGCAGCAGCGCCTGCGCCTGCAGTTGGCCATCGACGTGCTGCGCCGCGCCGACGATGCGCGCGTCGCGTGGGTGTCGGCCGTCGCCGCGGAGCAATCGCTGCGCTACGCGAACCAGGTGAACGACGCCGCCGAGGCCGCCGGCGAGCTGGCCCGGCGCCTGGAGGCCGCCGGCAACTTCAGCGCCCTGCAGCGCGCCCGCGAGGAGGCGTTCTCCGCCGGCGCGCTGCAGGGCCTCGCGCAGGCGCGGCGCGCGCAGCGGCACGCACGCGAGACGCTCGTGCGCGCGCTGGGCCTCGATTCGGCCGAGGCCGGCGCGCTGAAGCTGCCCGAGCGCCTGCCCGACCTGCCCGCGACCCTGCCGCCGCCGGAGGCCGCGCGCCAGGCCGCGCTCGACGAACGCCTGGACCTGCGCCTCGCGCGCGCCCGCCTGGACGAGCTCGCCCGCACGCAAGGCCTCGTGCGCGTGACCGGCAGCGTCGACGCGCTGGACCTCGGCGCCGAGCGCCGCGACCAGACGGGCCTGCCGCGCGAGCACGGCCTGACGCTGTCGGTGCCGCTGCCGCTGTTCGACGCCGGCGACGCCGCCCGCGCCGGCGCCCAGGCCCGCTACGCCGCGGCCCTCGCCCGCACCGGCGCGCTCGCGGTCGCCGCGGCCTCGCAACTGCGCGAAGCCGACGCCGACCGCCGCGAGGCCCACGCGCTGGCCGCGCAGTTCCGCGATCGCCTCGTGCCGCTGCGCGCCACCATCCTCGGCGAGAACCTGCTGCGCTACAACGGCATGCTCGCCAGCCCCTTCGACCTCCTCGCCGACGCGCGCGACCAGGCCCTCGCCGTGCAGCAGGCGATCGCCGCGCAGCGCGATTTCTGGCTGGCCGACGCCGCGTGGCAGTCCGCCTCGCTGGGGCTGCTGCCCTCGAACAACGATCTCCCGGAGAGTCCATGACCTCGAACCGCCGCGGCTTCCTGCTGCGCAGCGCCGGCGCCACGCTGGCCGCCACCACCGTCTCGCGCGCCGCGCTGGCCGCGCTGCCCGAGCTGGCCTCGCACGACAGCGCCGACACCGCGCCGCCGCTGGCGCCCGCCACCGGCCCGCACTACAACCCCGTCGTCACCCTCAACGGCTGGACGCTGCCCTGGCGCATGAAGGACGGCGTCAAGGAGTTCCACCTCGTGGCCGAGCCCGTGGTGCGCGAGATGGCGCCCGGCTTCACGGCGCGCCTGTGGGGCTACAACGGCCAGTCGCCGGGCCCGACGATCGAGGTGATCGAGGGCGACAAGGTGCGCCTGTTCGTCACCAACCGCCTGCCCGAACGCACGTCCGTGCACTGGCACGGCCAGCGCCTGCCCAACGGCATGGACGGCGTCACGGGCCTCACGCAGCCGGCCATCGAGCCGGGCAAGACCTTCGTCTACGAGTTCGTGGCGCGCCGCGCGGGCACCTTCATGTACCACCCGCACGCCGACGAGATGGTGCAGATGGCGATGGGCATGATGGGCTTCTGGGTGACGCACCCGCGCGCCCCGTCGCCGGCCATCGCGGCGGTGGACCGCGACTACGTGTTCCTGCTCAACGCCTACGACGTGACGCCGGGCGCCAGCGTGCCGAAGACGTCGACGATGACCGACTTCAACCTCTGGTCGTGGAACAGCCGCATCTTCCCGGGCATCGCGCCGCTGGTGGCGCGCCAGCACGAGCGCGTGCGCATCCGCGTGGGCAACCTGTCGATGACCAACCACCCGATCCACCTGCACGGCCACGAGATGCAGGTGACCGGCACCGACGGCGGCCCGACGCCGCCCGGCTCGCGCTGGCCCGAGGTGACGGTGGACATCGCCGTCGGCCAGATGCGCCAGCTGGAGTTCGTGGCCGACGCCGAGGGCGACTGGTCGCTGCATTGCCACAAGGCGCACCACACGATGAACGCGATGGGCCACGACGTGCCCAACATGATCGGCGTCGACCAGAAGGACGTCGTCGACAGGATCCGCGCGCTGGTGCCCGGCTACATGGCCATGGGCGGCGGCGGCATGGGCGACATGGCCGGCATGTCCATGATGCCGACGCCGCCCAACACCGCGCCGATGATGGGCGGCGACGGGCCGTACGGGTCGCTGGAGATGGGTGGCATGTTCAGCGTGGTCAAGGTGCGGCGCGACCAGCCCGCCGGCGACTACCGCGATCCGGGCTGGTACCGGCCGCCCGCCGGCACCACCGCGTACGAATGGACGGGCGAGCCGCCGCCTGCCGCGTCGCATGCCGCCCACAATCCCTCGAATGAAATCGAGGTGCAGGCGAAGAAGCCGCGCATGGGCGGCATGCCCATGGAACACTGACCATGAAAATCATCAAGGGAGCCTCCATGACCAACCCGCTGCGCATCGCGCTCGCGACCCTCGCCGCCACGCTCAGCCCGCTCGCGTTCGCGCACGCCTCGCTCGTCGAGTCGTTCCCCGCCAAGGGGCAGACCCTCGCCGGTCCGCCGGCCGAGATCCACCTCACTTTCAACGAGCACGTGGAGCCCCGCTTCTGCCGCATCAAGCTGGTGAGCGCCGCGGGCAAGAACTTCGACGCCGATCGTCCGACGGCCGACAAGACCAAGCCCAACGCCATCGTCGCCGCGGTGCCCGTGCTCAAGCCGGGCACCTACAGCGCGCGCTGGACGGCGGTGGGCGCCGACGGCCACAAGACGCACGGCGACTTCTCGTTCACGATCGCCAAGTAGGCCCGGGCATGGATGACGCCACGCTCGCCGCGCTGCGCACCGGGGCCGACGCGGTGGGCAACCTCGGCTTCGCCACGATGGCCGGCACGCTGGCCACGCGCGCGCTGCTGGGCGACGCCGCGTCGGACTGGGGCGTGCACTGCCTGCGCCGTTGCCGCCGCACGTTCACGCGCGCCGCCTGGCTGACGCTGGCGGCCGCGCTCGCCTGGATGGCGGCCGAGGCACTCGCCATGACGGAGGCGCCGCCGCTCGAGGCGCTGGCGGCGATCGCCGGCATCGTGGCCGACACGCCGTTCGGGCGCGCCTGGGCCGTCGCCACCGCGGCGCTGGCCGTCGCGCTCGCGCTGGTGGCGCTGCGTCCGCGCCGGGCGCCGGCGCTGCGCACGCTGGCGCTGGCCCTCGCGGTGGCGGGCGTCGCGCACGCGTGCGCGGGCCACGCCGGCGCGATGGGCATCGGCTGGCTCGCCGCGGTGATGGGCGTGCACGTGCTGGCCACGGCGCTGTGGGCCGGCGCGGTGTTCGCGGCGGTTCTTTGCGTGGCGCGCGGCGGGCCGGACGCCGCCGACGGCCCGCGCTACGCCGCGCGCCTGTCCACGCTGGCCACGGGTTCGCTGGTGGTCGCCGCGCTCACCGGCGCGGCGGGCGCCTGGCACGCGCTGGGCGGCGACGTCGCGCCGCTGGCCACGTCCACCTGGGGCCGGGTGCTCGATGCCAAGACGGCCCTCGTGGCGATCGCGGTGGCCCTCGGCGGCTTCAACCGCTTCGTCGCGATGCCCGCGCTGCCGCACGCGTGGCCGCGGTTCGCGCGCGTGCTGCGCATCGAGGCGGGCGTGCTCGCGGCCGTGCTCGTGGCGGCAGCGGTATTGGCCAACGGCGAGCCGCCGGTGGCCTGATCAGGGATTCGTGTCGCCGGCCGCCTGCGTGACCGCGCGCTTGAGTTCGTCCACCGTGTAGCCCTGCTTCAGCAACGCCTCGCGCAGCCATTCGGGGTGCTCGCCCTGGCCGTCCCAGGTCGCGCCGCTGACCGGGTGGCGATAGCGGATCGGCAGGCTGCCGGCAGGCGCGGGCGGAGGCGCTGGCGGCAGCGGGCCGCGCAGCTCCTGCGGGGTGATGTTCCAGAATTCGACGAGCTTGCGCACGGTGCGCAGCGCCGCGAGCTTCTCGGGGGGATAGTCGTCGTCTTCGATTTTCATCGGCCGGGGTCGGGCAAGCCCTGCATGGCGGCGGTCCGGGTGGGCCGGTTGCCGATGGGCAATGGTAGCGCCCCCGGCCTGTCGAGCCCGCGCATGCGCGACAACGAACGGCGTCCGCGCGTGAAATAGACTGCGGGGAACGCCACCTGCGGCCGCAACGCCATCGACCTCCATGCGTCTCGCCCGGATCCGGATCTCGCTTGCCCTGGCCGCCGCGTCGGGGGTCGCCGCCGCGGCGCAGACCGCTTCGCCCTCGCCGGCGTCGGCGCCTTCGGCCGTGCTTTCCGATGCCTGCCCCGCGCAGTTGCCGGTCAAGCAGACCGTGTCCGACTCGATCGCCGGCTGGACGGCGCAGGACCAGCAGGGGAGCTATCCGTTCACGCGCGTCGCGTTCTACCCGGGCCCACCCGCCGAGAGCTCGCTGATCGTGCCCACGATCGAATACCAGGGCCAGGCCGGGCTGCACGACCGCTGGAGCCTGCCGCGGCGGCCGGGCGGCTACTGGATGACCTGCGCGTACGCCAACACCACGGCCACGCTGGCCCGCAAGCTGCCCGACGACGCGGACTACTGCCAGGCCGACTACGACGGCCGCTTCATGACGCTGGTGGTACGCCACTGGACGTGCGGGCCGCGGCGCCTGGTGGCCACGCCGCTGCCGCCGCGTCCCGCGACCAGGCCGCCGGCCAAGCCCCCGGTCAAGCGCGGCGGATGAACGCCATCTCGAGCGACGGCGCGCGCTGAGCGACGCCCTCGGCGGGCGCCTGCCCACCATCGACGTCGCCCAGCATCGTCTTCAGCTCTTCGCCCTGCAGCACTTCCCGCACGAGCAGCGCCTGCGCCATCGCGTCCAGGCGCGCGCGTTGCGCCTTCAGCAGCGTGCGGCACGTGGCCTGCGCCTGCTCGAGCAACGTGCGCGCTTCCTTGAGCACCGCGGCCTGGATGTCCGGGCCCAGCAGCTCCTTGGGGATGCCGCCGACGCTGAGCAGCCCGAAGGTCTCGGAGAAGCCGAGCGAGCCCACCATCTCGATGGCCAGTTCCGACGCCCGCTTCAGGTCGTCGGACGCGCCGCTGGACACGCTGTCGAGCACCAGCAGTTCGGCCTCGCGGCCGCCCAGCATCATGGCCAGCCGGCTCACCAGCTCGTTCTGCTTGTAGAGCGGGTCCTCGGTGCCGCGCGTCATGTAGGTGACGCCCAGCGCCTGGCCGCGCGGCTCGATGGTGACGCGCTCGACGAGGCCCGCGCCCGTCCAGTGGCCGATCATCGCGTGGCCGGCCTCGTGGTACGCGAGACGCACGCGCGTGCCCTCGGTGAGCAGGTCCTTCACGGGCGAGATCTCGCCGCCCAGCAGCTGCGTCTCGATCGCGCGCAGCACGTGGTCGGACGTCACCTTCCCGGCGCCGGCCTCGGCCGCGCTGGAGGCGGCCTTGTTGACGATGTTGGCGATCTCCGCCGGCGTCAGTCCGGGCGTCATGCGCGCCAGCGCGGCGGTGTCGGCACCGCCGTCGGACGCCACCCTGGCCAGGTACAGGTCGAACAGCCTCGCACGCTCGGGCAGCGTGGGCTTGGCCAGGCGCACCAGCATGTCGAAGCGGCCGGGGCGGCGCATCGCCTCGTCGATGTTGTTCTCGTGGTTGGTGGCGGCCACCACGACGACGCTGTCCATCGCCTCGAAGCCGTCCATCTCCACCAGCACGCGGTTGATGATGCGGTTCATCTCCGATTCCGCGCCGCCGCCCTCGTTGCCGCGCGAGCGCTTGCCGATGCCGTCCACCTCGTCGATGAACAGCACGCAGGGCGCGTGCTTGCGCGCCAGCTTGAACAGCGCCTTGACCTTGGCGACGCCCGCGCCGTAGTACGTGGCGGTGAAGTACGAGCCGTCGACGGCGATGAAGTTGGCCTTGCTCTCGCCGGCCAGCGCCTTGGCCAGCAGCGTCTTGCCGGTGCCCGGCGGCCCGACGAGCAGCACGCCGCGCGGCGCCGCGGCGCCCAGCTTCACGTAGGCCGACGGGTCGGACATGAAGGCCTTGACGCGGTTCAGCGCGGCCTTGGCCTCCTCGTTGCCGATCGCATCGTCGAACGTGGTCTCGGGCCGCTCCGACAGCATGGAGGCCGCGCCGCCCACGCCGGTCTGCAGCCGCATCAGCACGAAGAAGCCAATGGCCATCGTGGCGATGACGATCAGCGGCGAGACGATGGCGTCCAGCGCGTCGAGCAGGTGCTGGCTCTTCGTGCGCGGGTCGACGTCGACGCCCACCAGCGTGAATCCCTGCGCGGCGCTGCGCTCGGCGAGCTTGTCGAGCGCCGTGCCCGCGCAGCCGATGACGGTGCATCCGGGCACCGTGACGCTGGCCTTCGCGCCGCTCTTCAGCGTGTAGAGCACCAGCCCGGGGTGGCCGTTGGCCAGCGCGACCGTGGCCACCTGGCCCGCATCGGCCGCCTTGATGAGCTCGGACACGTTGCGCTGGTTGGCCAGCCAGGCGTCGGGCGACTTCTCGAACTGCAGCATCTCGGGGCTCTTGCGCGCGTTCGACTCCCGCGTGGCCTCCTGCGCCAGCAGCACGAAGCCGGCGACCACCAGCATCACCGACAGCACGGCGACGGAGACGCGGGAATTGGCGCGGACGCGCTTGAAGAACTTCTGGATGGCGGTCATGGGAGGTGTGCGCGACGGCAAGGGCAATGCTTGATATCGGTCGATATCAAGCCCCAATTGGAGCGCGGGAACGCCCAAAGTTCCAGCCGGAATAGCGGCCCTTGGACCCCTCAGATCGCAGCGTGAGAAATGTCCGCCTCCGTGCCCGCTCGACAACGGCCGCGTGCGCTTGCACCGCGCCGTCGAGTTCATTCGCGGCAGCCGATGAAAAGTCACACGCAAGCCGCATGCAGCGCGCTACATTGGCTCGATCGCCCGCCACGCGGGCGAAACAACTTCAGGAGAGAGCCATGGGTTTGCTGGATTCGATCGTCGGACAAGTCTCGGGCGCGCTGGAGAACAGCGTGCCGGGCGGCCAGGTGCACCCGGGGCTGCTGGACGTGGTGTCGTCGTTGATGACGCAGGGCGGCGGCCTGCAGGGACTGGTCGGCCAGTTCGAGCAGCAGGGCCTGGGCAATGTCGTGCAGTCGTGGATCGGCGGCGGCCAGAACCTGGCCATCACGCCGGAGCAGGTGCAGTCGGTGCTGGGCGAGCCGCACATCGCCGAGGTCGCCGCCAAGCTGGGCCTGTCGCCGGCGGACGTCACCAACCAGCTCGCCGGCCTGCTGCCGCACGCGGTGGATTCGGTGACGCCGGCCGGTGCGGTACCGCAGGGCAACGTGCTCAGCGAGGCGCTGAACGCGTTCACCGCGCTGCATCGCTGACCAACGGCGACCTCAGCCGAACTTCGCCGCGAGTTCGACGCTGTCGCGCCGGCCCACGGCGTCGGCGTGCTGCTCCAGCCAGCGGCCCGCGCTCGCGCGGCCGAGCTGGTGCAGCGTCTCGAAGAAGCGCGCGTTGATCGCCAGCCGGGTCTCGCCGGCCAGGTGTTCGAGCTCGGGCCCGGCCTCGATCAGGTGGAAACGTGTGGCGGGCTCGTCGCCGCTCCATGAGCGCGGCAGCCAGCGGTGCCACGGGCTTCTCGCACGTCGTGCACGCTCGCGCACGAGGGCCTGCATCTCGCGCCGGAACGCGGACGTGAACGCGATCTCGGCCACGCGCGCGTGCAGCTCGCGGGCGGTGTCGGTGGGCTGCGTGGGCGGCCACTCGAGCGGCGACAGCAATACCAGCAGCGTGTCGCGCGTGCGCGAGCCTTCCAGCAGCGGGAACACGGCCGGGTTGGCCGCGTAGCCGCCGTCCCAGTACGTCTGGCCGTCGATGCGCGGCGCATGGAACACGGTGGGCAGGCAGGCCGACGCGAGCACGGCGTCGACGTCCAGCTCGGGCGCGCCGAACAGCCGCAGCCGCGCGGAATCGGCGTGGGTGGCGGCGACGAACAGGCGGAACGGACAGCGCTGGCGCAGGCCGTCGAAGTCCACCTGGTCGAGCAGCAGCTGGCGCAGCGGATTGACGCCCAGCGGGTTGAACTGGGCCGGCGAGACGTAGTGGGCCCAGGCCATCCACCACTTCACCATCGGCGCGAGGTGCACGCCGCCGTCGGCGTCCTGCTGGGTGACGTCCACCGGCATCGTGTCGGCCAGCGACGTCCAGAAGCGCCGCAGCGCCGCCCGGGCGCCGTCGCGGCCGCCGGCCATCCAGCCCTGCGCCAACATCACGGCGTTCATCGCGCCGGCACTGGTGCCGCTGAGGCCGTCGAAGCCGAAGCGGCCGTCCTCCAGCAGCGCGTCGAGCACGCCCCAGGTGAACGCGCCGTGCGCGCCGCCGCCCTGGAGGCCCAGGTTCAGGAGACGGGGAGGCGGCATGAGCAGGGACGCGGCGGGTTCATGAACCCATCTTCGGCGACACCCCCGTGCCCGGCCATCCGCCGGGGTATTCCGTGAAATCCGGCCGGCGGCCAATCGTTGCGCAACACTGCGATGGGAAACCCTGGATGGAAAACCCTTACAACTGAGCCCGATTCTTGCAAGGATCTGACATCTGCTACGCTGCGCCCCGCGTTGGTGCAATGAAAACAATGGGAACGTCGATGTTCGTCTCCTTCGCCCGGTGGTCGTTGCCGGCGATCGTCACCAGTCTGGCAGCGGCCAGCGTGCAGGCACAACCCGGCGGCGCCAGCGGGCCGCAGGTGATGGGATGGGTGCCGGCCTATGGCATCGAGGCCTCGATGAAGGCGCTGTCGGCCACCCCGGCCATCGGCCAGGCCATGACGCGGCTGGGCCTGCAGTTCTGGAACCCCAGCGTCGACGGCAAGGGCGTGGTGTTCGCGCCGGTGGACGCCACCGGCCGCCCCGTGACGGCCGCCGACGTGAAGAGGCTGCAGGGCTGGGCGCGCAGCCACAACGTGCAGCCGCTGCTGACCGTCTACAACAACTCCCAGGTGATCAACCGCTGGGACTGGCCGCTGGCCCGGCGCGCGTTCGCCGAGCATCCCGACGAGTTCGGCGCCGCGCTCGTGGCCGCCGTGGAGAAGTGGGATCTCGACGGCGTCGACCTCGACCTGGAAGGCGAAGGCGATTTCACCGCCGACCGCCCGGCCTACGCGGCCTTCGTGCACCAGCTCGCCGCAGCCCTGAAGGCCAAGGGCAAGATCCTCACGGTGGACAGCTTCCACAGCCCCTGCGACAACGCGCCCAACATGCGCTGGTGGAGCGACTGGGCGGGCGACGTCGCCACCATCCACTCGATGGGCTACGAAGACCTCTACGAAGGCAGCAAGGCCACGTTCACGCCCGAAGGCAAGCCCGTCTGCGAAGGCGGCGCCCTGCTGTTTCGCTACAGCTGGCAGCTGGAGTGGGGCATGAAGGCCGGCTACCGGCGCGACCAGATCGTGATGGGCATGCCCACCTGGGTGGACACCTGGGGCTCCGGAGGCCTCGGCCCCAACGTGGCGGACCACCTGCGCGAGGTGCGCGCGCTGGGCGCCGGCGTGGGCCTGTGGGACATGCAGCTGACCGCGCCCGGCTGGACGAAGCCCGCCACCTGGGACGCGGTGCAGGCGTTGCGCCGGCCCGGCAATGCGCTGGCGCGGCGCTGGCTGCCCATCGTCGATCGCGATACGCCGCGCGGCCCGGCGGCGACCACGATGGCCGTGTCGGAGCGGACGTCGACGGCCACGAACTTCCGCTCGCAGCCGTCATCCATGCGTTGACGCGGGCCCGTCGTCGCGACGGCCCGCGTGGGGATCAGCGACGGTCGTGACCGTGATCGTCGTGATCGTCGCGGTCGTCGTGGTCACGATGGCCACGGTCGTCATGATCACGGTCCTTGTCGTGGCCACGGCCGTGCTCGCGATCCCCGTGGTCGAAGCGGTGGTCGTGCGGGTAGTGCTGGACGTAGCGGTCGTGCACCCACTGCTCGCGCACGAAGTACACGGGCTGGCCGCAGGCGCCGTACGCGGCGCAGTGGTGGGCCCAGTCGCGCTGGTGGTCTTCCGGCACGTACAGGTAGATCGGGCGCTGCTGGATCGCCACCGGGGACGGCGCGATGACCATGGGCTGCGCGTAGACCACCGGCGGCGCCACGAACGCGACGCCGGGCGCGCCGATGTCGACGCGGCCGTAGACGCCGGGGACGTTGATGTTGACGCTGGCGCCGACCGAGACCTGGGCGTTGGCCGCGCTGCCGGCCAGGGCCGCGAGGGCGGCGGCAGCGAACTGGAGGTGGATCTTCTTCATGATGTGGGTTCCTTCTGGTCGGCTCGGGAGGCCGTTGCGCGGGCTGGGTGTCGCCGGGATGGCTTGCAGCGAGCTTGCATCTAGAACGGCCTGCGCGACAAGGTCGTTGACGGTGGAGACGTAATCGATCTTTACAAGCGCCTCGCCGCGCACGCGCCGTGGACCGGTCCCGAACGGGTTGTAGCCATTCTCCACGCATTGTGCGACAATCGCGGGTTCGACCCCTTACTGCTTTAAAGACCGGATCCAATCATGGGCAACAAGATCGTTACCGAAGCCGACCGCAAGGCCACCCCGCGTCCGGCGCTGCCGATCGGCGTCACCGCCACCACCGGCAAGGGCCAGAAGCGCAGCCTCGAGCGCGGCGCCCACACCCGCAGCAAGAAGAACCCGGGCAAGCGCGCCCGCCAAGGCTGATCGAAAGCCGGCCCTGGAGGCCGGCTTTCGCATTGCACCCGGGCGCTGCGCGGGTGCCTGCCAAACTTCGCCGCACCGGCATGACCAGGAGCCTTCGGGCTCCTTTGTTCGTTCCAGACGAACATCCGCACCATGCTACGAATCACCGAACTGCGCCTGCCGCTAGCTCATGCCGAGGACGCCCTGCGTCCGGCGATCGTGGCGCGCCTGGGCATTCGCGATGCGGAGCTGAGTTCGTTCAGCGTCTTCAGGCGCAGCTACGACGCGCGCAAGAAGACGGCCATCGTGCTGATCTACACCATCGACTGCGTGCTCGCCGTCGATGAGTTGGCCGTGCTCGCGCGCTTCGCGGGCGATCCGCACGTGCGCGTGGCGCCGGACACGAACTACCGCTTCTTGGGCCACGCGCCCGACGGCTTCTTCGACGGCGCCCGCCCTCGCCCCGTCGTGGTCGGCTTCGGCCCGTGCGGCATCTTCGCGGCGCTGATCCTCGCGCAGATGGGCCTGCGCCCCATCGTGCTCGAACGCGGCAAGCCGGTGCGCGAGCGCACCAAGGACACCTGGGGCCTGTGGCGCCAGGGCCAGCTCGATCCCGAGTCGAACGTGCAGTTCGGCGAGGGCGGCGCCGGCACGTTCTCCGACGGCAAGCTGTGGAGCCAGATCAGCGATCCGCGCCACCTCACGCGCAAGGTGCTGGCCGAGTTCGTCAAGGCCGGCGCGCCCGACGAGATCCTCTTCGTCGCCAAGCCGCACATCGGCACGTTCCGCCTGGTGAGCATGGTGGAGAAGATGCGTGCCGACATCGTCGCCCTCGGCGGCGAGATCCGCTTCGAACAGCGCGTCGCCGACGTGCTGATCGACGGCAAGGGCGAGCAGCGGCAGGTCCGCGGCCTGGTGCTGGCCTCCGGCGAGGAGCTGCGCACCGACCACGTGGTGCTGGCGCTGGGCCACAGCGCGCGCGACACCTTCGCGATGCTGCACGAGCGCGGCGTGCGCATGGACGCGAAGCCGTTCTCCATCGGCTACCGCATCGAGCACCCGCAGGGCCTCATCGACCGCGCGCGCTTCGGCCCCAACGCGGGCAACGAGATCCTGGGCGCGGCCGACTACAAGCTGGTGCACCACGCGAGCAACGGCCGCTCCGTCTACAGCTTCTGCATGTGCCCCGGCGGCACGGTGGTGGCCGCCACGTCGGAGCCGAACCGCGTGGTCACCAACGGCATGAGCCAATACTCGCGCAACGAGCGCAACGCCAACGCCGGCATCGTGGTGGGCATCTCGCCCGAGGACTACCGCCAGGACGGCAAGACCGGCGGCGTGGTGAACCCGCTCGACGGCATCGCGTTCCAGCGCTTCTGGGAATCGCGCGCCTACGAGCTGGGCGGCGGCGGCTACCGGGCCCCCGGCGCGCTGGTGGGCGACTTCGTCAAGCGCCAGCGCTCCTCGGCCCTGGGCAGCGTGGAGCCCTCGTACAAGCCGGGCGTGCACCTCACCGACCTGCAGGAGAAGGGCCGCGGCAGCCTGCCCGAGTACGCGCTCGACGCGATCCGCGAGGCGCTGCCGGCCTTCGAGCGCCAGATCAAGGGCTTCTCCTTGCCCGACGCCGTGCTCACCGGCGTGGAGACCCGCACGTCGTCGCCGCTGCGCATCCCGCGCGGCAGGGACTACCAGAGCCTGAACGTTCGCGGCCTGTACCCGGCCGGCGAGGGCGCGGGCTACGCGGGCGGCATCATGTCGGCCGGCGTCGACGGCATCGAAGTGGCCGAGGCGCTGGGCGCCGCGATGCTGGGCGGCTGACCCTTCAGGCGTTCACCACGACCGTGATGGTCGCCACCGCACCGGCGAGCCCGTGCGAGTCCTTGACGGTCACCTTCAGCGCATACGTGCCCTTGACGGCCTTGCTCCACGCCAGGACGCCCGCGCTGCTGAGCGTCATGCCGGAAGGCGCGCCGGTCATCGTGTAGGTCAGCGCGTCGCCGTCGGCGTCCTTGCCCTGCAGCGTGGTGCTGAACGACGCGCCGGCCTTCACCGAGATGGTGCCCGAGGCCAGCGTCGGCGCATGGTTCACCGCGACGACGCTCAGCGTGTACTTGCCGCTGGCCGACTTGCCCGCGCTGGTGGTGGCGGTGGCCGTGAACGACCAGTTGCCCGCGACCGGCGCGGCCCAGGTGACGACGCCCGCGGTGCTGACGGTCAGGCCGTTCGGCGCGCCCGTCAGCGTGTACTTGGTGGTCACGCCGGACGGCGCGGTGATGCCCAGCGACTGCGAGAAGGCCGTGCCGGCCTGCGCCGAGAACGTGCCGCCGGGAACCACCGGCGTCGCGGCCGTGGCGGTGGCGGTCGTCGAGCCCACGAGCGTGGTGAGCAGCGCGGCGGCGTTGGGCGTGCCCCAGCCGGTGACGGTGTCGAAGCCGGTGGCCGCCACGCAGCTCGCGCAGCTGCCGTCGTTGCCGTCCACGATGTCGGCGAAGTCGGCCGCGTAGGTGGTGGCCGAGGCGGCGATGGTCTTGTACAGCGTGGCGTGGAAGTCGCCCAGCAGCGCCTGCGAGGCCGCGACGCGGCGCGCGTTGGCCACGGCCACCAGGCCGGCCCATTGCGGCGCGCCGATGCTGGTGCCGCCGTAGGCATTCCACGCCGTCGTGGCCGAGCCCTTCGCGGTGAGCGCCACGTACTGGCCGGTGCTGGGGTTGGCGTTGAAGGCCACGTCGGAGACGGTGCGCATGCTGGCCGCGCCGACGCCGGGCACGACCGTGCCCGACTGCCACGCCGGCAGCGTCTCATACGCGCTCACGCCGCCGCCGGAGCTGGCCCACGCCGCCTCGTAGCGCGTGCCGCTGCCGCTCCATTGCAGGCTGGTGCCGCCCACGGCCAGCACGTTGGGCGAGACGGCCGGCCACAGCGCCTGCGCGCCCCCGTCGCCGGCGGACGCGATGTAGGTCATGCCCGCGGCGGCGAACGACGCGTCGTTGCTCTTGACCCAGCTGCCTTCGGGCGCGCCGAAGCTCATCGATACCACGCCGCCGCCCATCTTGTTGGCGAGCGCCACGCCGCCGAGCAGGGTGCTGCTGTTGGCGTCGCTCGCCTCGATCAGCACGATGCGCGCGAGCGGCGCGATCGCGTGCGCCCATTGCACGTCGAGCGCGATCTCGGCGATCCAGTCGGCGTTGTAGGCCGGCGCCGCGGCGTTGAGCGCGGCCTTGCTGTCGGTGTAGGCCACCGAGAACGTGCAGGTCGACGGCGCCTGGGACAGCGGCAGCGCCGAGGTGGTGGTCAGCGCGACGTTCGTGCAGGCGGGCAGGCCAAACTTGGCGGAGAACTTGCCCAGGTCGCTGAACGCGTTCGGGTGGTCGTAGGCGTCGATGACGTAGATGGTCTGCCCGGCGCCGAAGGTGGCGGCGTCCGCGGCCGACAGCGTGGCGGTCGAGGCGGGCAGCGCCGGCAGGCCGTATGCCGCGCGGATCTGCGCGGGCGTGTAGACCGCCGCGGTGATGGCGGTGCCGGCCGGCCGGGTGCTGACCGATTCGGCGCGCGCGCGCTGCAGCGTGGCCAGGCGCTGCGCCAGCAGGGCGGGCGTCAGGCGCGCGGTGGACAGGCCGGCCGCGTCCGCGTCGATCTGGAAGTGGCGCGGGGTCGCGCTCGCCGCGTCGGCGTCGGCCGGCTCGTCGAGTTGCGCCGGAGCCATGTGGAAGGTCGGCTGGGCCTCGGCGCCGGACGACACGCCGGACACGCTGGCGGAGTCAGGCGCCGCGGCGACCTCCGACGGTTCCGCGCCGCCACCGCAGGCGGTCAGCGCGGCCGCGGCCAGGCAAGACAGGAACGCAACGAGAAGCGAGCGGGAAACCAGGGCCGGTCGGCGAGGCTGAGACAAGGTCGATCCTTCGGGGACATGTTCGTTACCGCCCCTATCGACGGCGCCGCGATCCTGCTGAGCGAGCGCGACAGCAATCGACGCAACCTGCCCAAAAGATCACGCAAGCCGCCGTCGCGGGGCGGCGCGCACGCCTCTACGTAGGCATTGCGCGAACGGATTCATGTCAACGCGCTACAAGCGGTTAACCAACCGTTTGCATCCGGAAGCATTTCACGGGTCGTAACGAGAGAGCCAGCACAAGGAATCGAAGGCGCCCGCGCCGCTCGACATCGGTGCCCCGCACAACGGCTTCCATCCCCAGCACCCAGGAGTAGAGACATGCGACAAGACCGACCCCATCCGTTCCGCGCCGCGCCCGTCGCGGCCGCGGTCCTGCTCTCGCTCGCCGGCGGCGCGTTCGCGTCGAGCCACCGCGAGGCGCCGTTCATCACGACCTCGCCCAAGGTCGATGCGTCCGACTTCTACATGTTCAACAGCTACGAGACCGGCCGCAGCGGCTTCGTCACGCTGGTGGCCAACTACCAGCCGCTGCAGGACGGCTTCGACGGCCCGAACTACCACGCAATGGACGCCAACGCGCTCTACGAGATCCACATCGACAACGTGGGCGACGCGCACGAGCACCTCACGTTCCAATTCCGCTTCCAGAACAACTTCAGCGCGAAGACGGTGTCGGCCGGCGGCACCAGCGTGGACATCGCGCCGCTGCAGGACGCCGCCGTGAGCACGCCGCGCGACCCGCACCTGCAGGTCAACGAGACCTACACGCTGACGCTGGTCACCGGCGACCGCCGCACCGGCACGGTCGCGGTCATCACCAACGCCACCACCGGCGCGACCACCTTCGACAAGCCGGCGGACAACATCGGCGAGAAGACCATCGCCGACTATCCGACCTACGCGGCCGCGCACATCTACCCGATCAACATCCCGGGCTGCTCCACCGCCGGCAAGGTCTTCGTCGGCGCGCGCCAGGATCCGTTCGCGGTGAACCTCGGCGTGGTCTTCGACATGGTGGATGCGCCCGTCGCCGCGCTCACCGACCCGACCGCCTACGGCGCGACGCCGCGCGGCACGCTGTACTACAAGAACGTCACCGCGCTCGAGCTGGAGGTGCCCGCCACCTGCCTGGGCGCCACGACCACGAATCCGGTGATCGGCGGCTGGACCACGGCCTCGCTGCGCCAGACCCGCGTGCTCGACCCGACGCCCAAGCCCGGCTACCAGACCACCGACCGCAACGGCGGCGCGTGGACGCAGGTGTCGCGCCTGGGCATGCCGCTGGTCAACGAGCTGATCATCGGCATGCAGGACAAGGACCGGTTCAACGGCTCCAAGCCGAGCGGCGACGCGCAGTTCCTGACCTACGTCACCAACCCGTCGTACCCCACGCTGCTGGCGAGCTACCTGAACATCCCGGGCACGGCGCCCACCAACTTCCCACGCAACGACCTGGTCACCACGTTCCTGACCGGCATCACGGGCCTGAACCAGCTGGCCACGGTGACGCCGTCGGAGATGCTGCGCCTGAACACCTCCAAGCCGGCCGTGCCCTTCGCCCAGCAGAACCGCCTCGGCTACGTGGGCAACGCGCTGGCCGGCGGCCAGGACTTCGCCGGCTACCCGAACGGCCGCCGACCCAAGGACGACGTGGTCGACATCACGCTGATCGCGGCGATGGGCGGCCTGTGCGTGGCCAACGGCACGACCGACGCCTTCGGCTTCGGCGCGGCGTGCAACCCGGGCGCGGTGCCGCTGGGCCAGACCGCGTTCGCGCTGAACGACACGGTCGACCAGGCGGCGCAACCGTTCCTGCCTGGCTTCCCCTACCTCAACACGCCGATCCCGGGCACCGGTCCGCGCGCCGAGGCCATCCCGGCCCCGACCGCCACCGCGGCCTCGGCCAAGCGCGGCAACGGCGCCAAGTGAGCGGCAGGAGGCACACGACATGACCACCTCACCCTGCCCCAGTCCCGGCCGCACGGCCGCGCTCGCCGGCGTCACCGCGCTGGCCAGCCTGTTCCTCGCCGCGTGCGGCGGCGACGGCAGCTCGCCCGTCCCGCCGCCGCCGCCGCCAGCGCCGGTCACGCAGGTGCCGGCGTCGGCCGCCGCGAGCGACATGGCCCTCGAGGCCTTCGCGTTCAACCTGCCGGAGACCGAGAACACGGAACCGCTGACGCTGGACCTCGTGCCCACGCTCCCCACCAGCGAGACCGAAGAGCCGATCGCCACGCCATGAGCGCCGCCCGGCCGCCCGAAGGCGCTCGCACCGCAGGCCTGCGGCTGGAGGCTTTCCCATGCTTCGCCGCCACCGCCCGGCTCGCACTCGCGCTGCTCGCCGGCGCGGCGGCGCCCTCCTTCGCGGCCGAGGAATCGGCCCTGCAGTTCCCCATTCGGGACGACGCGATCGTGGAGCACCTGCCGACCCACGTGGGCGACGCCGCCGAACGGCGCGCGGCCCGCGCCGCCGAGCGCGCGCAACGCGACGCGCTGCAACGCCATCCCGACGAACTGGGCCTGGCACTGCAGGCCGCGCACGACGCCCTCGCGCGCGGACGCCTGCGCGGCGACCCGCGCGAGCTGGGCGTGGCGCAGGCCGCGCTCGCGCCGTGGTGGACGCGCGCCGACGCGCCGCCCGAGGTGCGCCTGGTGCGCGCCACCGTGCTGCAGAGCCAGCATGAGTTCGACGCCGCGCTGGTGGAGCTCGACGCCGTGCTCGCGCGGCCCGATGTCGCGCTGCCCGTGCGCGCCCAGGCCGAGTTGACGCGCGCCGGCGTGCAGCAGGTGCTGGGCCGCTTCGCCGAGGCCGACGCGGGCTGCCGCCGGCTGGCCGGCGCCGACTACTTCGCGCTCGGCGCGGGCGTGCGCCAGAACGGCCTCGCCTGCATCGCCGAGCTCGCCAGCCTGCAGGGCCATGCCGACACGGCCGCCGCGACGCTCGCGCGTCTCGCGGGCGCGCCCGACGCAAGCAGCGTCGCGCCCGGCGCGCCCGGCTGGCTCGCGCTGATGCGCGCGGAGCTCGCGCAACGGCGCGGCGATCCGTCGGCCGGCGCGCTGTTCGAGTCGGCGCTGAAGGCCAATCCCGATGTCTACACGCAGTGCGCCTACGCCGACTGGCTGCTCGACCAACACCGCGCGGCCGAGGTCGCCGCGCTGCTGAAGGGCAACGAGGCCGCCGACCCGGTGCTGCTGCGCGTGGCGCTCGCCTACCGGCAGCTGCACGGCCGCGACAGCCCGCTGACGCGCGACGCCGCCGCGATGCTGGGCGAGCGCTACGACGCGGCGCTGCTGCGCGGCGACAGGAGCCACGGCCGCGAGCAGTCGCGCTACGAGCTCGACCTGCGCGGCGACGCGCGCGCCGCGCTCGCGCTGGCGCAGTCGAACTGGCGCGTGCAGCACGAGCCCGCCGACGAGGTGGTGCTGGCCCGCGCGGCACGCGCCGCGCATCGCGACGACGCGGCCGAGCCGCTGTGGCGGTTCCTGCGCGAGACCGGCGGCCGCGACGCGCGGCTCGCCGTCGGCGGCCCGGACGCGACGCCGTTCCTGCCGGCGCCCGCGACCTCGCTCGCGTTGCAGGCCGCCCCGCGGAGCACGCCATGAAGCGCCTCTTCCTTGCCCTCGCGGCGCTGCTCGTGGCGGCGCACGCGCACGCCCACAAGGCCAGCGACGCCTACGTGACGCTGCGCGTGGACGGCGCCACCGTCGATGCGCGCGTCGACATCGCGCTGCGCGACCTCGACCGCGACCTGGATCTCGACACCGACGCCGACGACCAGCTCAGCTGGAAGGAGGTGCGCACGCGCTGGGCCGACATCGCGGCGCTGGCGCGCACCGGCATCCGCCTGAGCGCCGACGGCGCGCGCTGCACGCCCGAGGCGGCGGACGCGCCCGCGCTCACCCAGCACAGCGACGGAACGTACGCGGCGCTGCGCATTCAGTGGCAGTGCGCCGCGCCGGTGCAGCTGCTGAGCGTGGACTACCAGCTGTTCGCGAAGACCGACCCCACGCACCGCGGCATCGCCCGGGTTGCGCGCGCGGACGCATCGGCGATGCAGCTGGCGGTGCTGAGCCCGGGCAACGGCTGGCACCGCTTCAGGTTGCCGGCCCTGCCGGTCGCCGCGACGGCCGGCGCGTCCGCCGCCGTCATGCCGGCCACGCCCGTGCCGGCCGCGCAGCCCGAGGCCGACACGGGCGCCGCCGAGGACGCCCCGCCCTCGTCGTTCCTCGGCTTCGTGCGCGAAGGCGTGCACCACATCCTGATCGGCTACGACCACATCCTGTTCCTGCTGTCGCTGCTGCTGCCCGCGGTGTGGATCCGCAGCGCCGTCGCCGACCCGCGCACGGGCGTCACGCGCACGCGCTGGCTGCCGGCGCGGAGCCTGCGGCCGGCGTTGGCCAACGTGCTCAAGGTGGTCACCGCGTTCACGGTGGCGCACTCGATCACGCTGGCGCTCTCGGTGCTCGACATCGTAGACCCGCCGTCGCGCTGGGTGGAGTCCATCATCGCGGCGAGCGTCGTGCTGGCCGCCCTGAACAACATCTGGCCGGTGATCAGCGAGGCGCGCTGGAAGCTCACCTTCGTGTTCGGCCTCGTGCATGGCTTCGGCTTCGCGTCGGCGCTGAAGGACGCGGGGCTGGCCAAGGGCGCGCTGGCCGGGCCGCTGGTGGGTTTCAACGTGGGCGTGGAGATCGGCCAGCTGTGCATCGTGGCGCTGGTGCTGCCCATCGCCTGGTCGTTGCGCGGCACGCGCACCTACCGCGGCGCGTTCGCGGGCGGTTCGCTGGCCATCGCCGGCGTGGCCGGGCTGTGGCTGGTGCAGCGCGCGTTCGACCTGAGTCTCATTGCGGGCTAGGATCGGCTTCTTCCCGGAAGGAGTCGGCATGTACACGCTGTTCGGATTCAAGGGCTCGGGCTCGGCCTCGGTGGAATGCGCGCTCGAGATGACCGGCGCGCCGTACCGCATCGTGGAGACGGCGTCGTGGGAGAAGAACGACGCGCTCGCCGAGCTGGAGAGCGTCAATCCGCTCAAGCAGATCCCCACGCTGCGGCTGCCCGACGGCACCGTGCTCAGCGAGAGCGCCGCGATCCTGATGCACCTGGGGCTCGCGTTTCCCGACTCGGGCCTGCTCGACGCGGACGCCAACGAGCGCGACCTCGCGCTACGCGGCCTGGTCTACATCGCGGCGAACTGCTACTCGTGCATCACGGTGGTGGACTACCCCGAGCGCTTCACCACGCAGACCGACGACGCGGCGCTGGCGGCCGTGCGCGCCGGCGCGAAGGCCCGGCTGCACGCGCACTGGGACATCTTCGCCGACCTGTATCCGGTGACCGGCGAACGCTTCATTGCCGGCAAGCGGCCGGGCGCGCTGGACCTGCTGGCCGCGGTCGTGTCGAAGTGGTCGGGCACGCGCCAGCACGTGAAGACGTCGCGGCCGGCGTTCTCGGCGCTGCTGGAGCGCATCGATTCGCATCCGGCGGTGGCACCGGTGTTCGGCCGCCATTGGCCGACGCCCGCCGGCGCCTGACCGCGCCGAAGTTCAGGCCAGCAGGCCCATTTCCACGCCGGGCGCCAGGTTCAGGCGGCTGGCGAGGCCGGCGCGCAGCTCGAGCACGGTGCGCGCATCGGGGCAGCTGGACATGCGCCAGGGCTTCAGGCCGGACACGACCTTGGTGACCACGCCGTCGGCGCTCAGGAAGACGACGTCGACCGGCTGGGCGAAGCCGAAGGTGTTGATGGAGCGGCAGCGCTTGACCCAGACGCCGCAGGACTTCTTGAGCTCTTGGGCGCCGGCCAGGCCAAGGAAGCGACTGCGCCATTGACCGGTCGTGCGCACGGGCACGCGATTGCGCGTACCGGGCACCTTGAGATCGATCGTCTGTGACATGAATGACCTGTTCCCGTTTGCTTTTCTGGTTGCCGGAGCGGCTCCTCTTCGTGAGCCGCACCCTTCCTTGACGATGCGTAGCTTAACTGCCGAGCGTGCGGAATTTCACGTCGCCTCGGGTAAACCACGGCATGCGAGACACCCCGTTACGTGTGTGCAGTGACAAGGTGCATCGGCGCTTGACAAGCGCCGCGGCTCGAACGGAAACGGTGCGCGTTTCGCACCATCACGCGCCACGGCGAGACGCCGTGTTCCGCGCCAACCCCCGCCGGCGCGCCGGACCGCGACTGGCCTTCAGGCGTCGCGTTCCCAGAAGACGCCGTCCTCGGTGATCATCGCGTCGAGCGGCATGTCGTGCGGCTCGGCTTCGAGCCAGGGAACATACCCGTGGCCGTATCCAATGCCCACCGTGAAGGGGCGCGGCGCGAGCGCGGCCAGCGTGCGGTCGTAGAAGCCGCCGCCGTAGCCCAGGCGCACCCCGTTGTCGCCGAAGCCCACGCAGGGCACCAGCAGCAGCTCGGGCTCGAACTTGTCGGTGCCCTTGGGCTTGGGGATGCCGTAGGCGTCTTCCTCCATGGGGCAGCCGGGGTACCAGACGTGGAAGTCGAGCTGCTTGGTCTCGCGGTCGATCACCGGCAGGCCGATGAGCCGGTAGGGCTCGCCCTCCGTCCAGCGGAACAGCGCGGGCATGGCGTCGAACTCGCCCTTGATGGGCCAGTAGGCGCCGATGGAGGTCTCCGGCCGGGTGACCAGCCACACGCGCAGCACCTCCTGCAGGTGCACCGAGCGCTGGTGGCGGTCGGTCATCGCGAGCCGCTCGGCCTTCAACTGGCGGCGCAGCGTGGGCTTGTCGCGGGCGGGCTCGAGCGAGAACTTCCAGGGCGGCGTGGTCATGCACGGATTGTGCGGGGCCGCTGTCCATCCTGCAAACTGCCCGCGGCATTCCGCAATTTCGCCCCTTAAACTGCGGCCATGAGCGATCAAGGTTTCGTCGACCATTCCCTGGAACTGCTGGCCCCGCTGGGCCGCACGTCGTCGCGCCGCATGTTCGGCGGCCACGCGCTCTACATCGACGGGCTGTGCATGGCGCTGATCATCCAGGACACGCTCTACCTGAAGGTGGACGACGCGCACCGGGCCCTGTTCGAGCGCGCCGGGTGCAAGCCGTTCACCTACGCCGGCAAGCACGACGAAGTGCACGTGATGAGCTACTACACGGCGCCGGAGGAGGCGATGGAATCGCCGGCCGAGATGCTGCCGTGGGCTCGCCGCGGCCTGGCCGCCGCGGTGGCCGCGCGGGCGAAGGCGCCGCCGGCCAGGAAGAAGGCTGTCGCGGCCAAGGCCCCCGCGAAGAAGGCGCCGGCGAAAAAGGCGGCCGCCAGGAAGGCCGCCAAGCCATGAACATGGGTCGCCATCGCCCGCTGGTCCTCGACCACCTGCGCAGCTTCGAGGCCGTGGCCCGGCGCGCGGGCTTCGGCGCCGCGGCCGAGGAGCTGCACGTCACGCAATCGGCCGTCAGCCGCCAGATCAAGAGCCTGGAGGACGAGCTGGGCGCGCCGCTGTTCACGCGCGGCACGCGGCGCGTGGAGCTGACCCAGGCCGGCCAGCTGCTGCTGCGCGCGATCACGCCGGCGCTCGGCCGCATCGACAGCGCGGTGCGCCAGATCCGCCAGCTGCGCGGCCGCGCGCAGGTGAGCCTGTCCACCTTCCCGTCGTTCGCCTCGCTGTGGCTGCTGCCGCGCCTGCCCACCTTCGAGAAGGGCCAGCCGGCCATCGACATCCGCATCTCGGCCACCGACCGGCTGGTGGAGCTGGACGATCCGGACCACGACCTGGTGCTGCGCCAGATCCGCCCCGAGGACGCGCCGGCCGGCGCGATCCGCATGTTCGGCGAGGTGTGCACGCCGGTGATCGGCGCCAGCCTGGCCGACGCGATCGCGCGCGGCGCCGCGCCGCCGCTGAAGACGCCGCTGGATCTCGTGAACTGCACCCTCATCGAGATGGACGACGACCGCGCCAGCAGCGACGTGCTCGGCTGGCCCTACTGGCTGCAGCAGCGCGGCCTGACGCAGCTGGAGCCGCGGCGCTGGATCAGCGTCAACTTCACGCACCAGCAGGTGCAGACGGCCCTGGCCGGCCAGGGCGTGGCGCTGGCGCGCCTTCCGCTGATCCACGACGCGCTCGAGCGCGGCGACCTCATCGAGCCCTTCGGCCGCGAAGGCCGCATGACCTCGCCGTGGTCGTACTGGCAGATCGCGCTGAGCAGCGCGCGGCCGCGTCCGGAGCTGGACAGCTTCACGGAGTGGCTGCACGAGGCCGCGCGGGAGACGCGGCGGGCGATCGGCGAGGAGAGCTAGGTGTGACGTTTCAGGAGGTTGTTCACCCGTCCGAGATTTGAGAAGCTGGAGTTACCACACAGCCAACTCTCAAATCCGGAGGACGGATGAACAGCCATAAGCATGCAAGACTGACGCCAAAAGGTCGA